>ERZ827488.2569-NODE-2569-length-17151-cov-13.885002_pt1 | contig 17151 bp, 6 predicted proteins | sample MGYA00519771_ERZ827488 | MGnify/ENA primary metagenome ERZ827488 (study PRJEB31778, sample SAMEA3449323) | human gut metagenome | biome: human gut; feature: human-associated habitat; material: faeces | place: United Kingdom | collected 2010/2012 ... | reverse complement strand
TTCACTTTGCCGGTATGTTGTGGTTATCATCCCAACTGCGTTTTTACTCAGCAGGCTTTTTGGAGCGGTTGGCGTCTGGAATGCGTTTTGGATCACGGAAGCGATTACAGCAATCATTTCTATTTGTGTTTACTACAAGGCAATAGCACAAAGCCAGCTGAGCCAGTCAACAGTAAAATGAACGTTGCTTTGCGAGGACGAGGTTGAACTTCTGACATCACCATTTGACCTTGCTGAATACAAGAACGCAATTATGGATTCAATGCACAAGGGCACAAAGAGGAATATTGAAAGTGAGTCTGACTCAAAAAACACGAAAGTCGGGTAACAGATAATGAACTGTTTACCCGACTTCTTTATTACGGACTTGCACATTTGAATCTTTCACAAGAGGAGGTGTGGCTGATGCCCTTTAGGCTCTTGCGTGACTTGTGGAAATGTCATAGACAATACAACGGCATCGCAAAGTCGAAACGAGATTTGACGATTGACGATATTATTCCGTATGGAGTGTGATTGCTCTGAAAAAGATTGGATTTATTATGCGGTATGATATAATTAGCTCATTGATAAATTGGAATTTGGTAATAGATTAGTATTGATTACAGGAAGATAACTTCCAGTTTATCCACTAATTAAATTCAAGGAGTAACCTTTTTTGAACCGACCTTAAAAAAGTATTTTTTCAAAAAGTAATTATCTTTACCACCTTAAGCAACCGAATATAGGTTATAATGATAAATCCAATTCAAATTTATAACCTCTGGCACATTCTTTAAGCTTTTTAACATCAATTTTGCACCATAGATAGTCACTAGGAATTCCATCAGGAAAAGCCTTGCAAGTTAATGGTTTACTTTTGTCTTCTCTGTCATTGCAATTTTTACAACAAAGACAATCCGGTATAATAACTGACATTATTTTTTCCGCCTTTCTATAAATTCATCTATTAGTTGTTGTGCCTCACTAGATATTTTACCACCACATCTTAAAGAGGCAAAAGCCTCTGCAATACATTCAGCACCATCAAGTGATGCATCTGCATAATCTGATATGCCATAAACAAACCTTTTTGCAATCTCCTTATTTCTTATTAAATAGCCTGTATATATTTCTACATCTTGGAATGTCATAATATGTGCCATTTCATGTGCAACAAGTCCTTCAATACTATTAGATGTTAGCGAACCTCTATTATAGTTCCTCATAATTCTGCACTGAAAGTCTTCTTGTGTGCTTGTTAGTATGACTATTTGGTCTGTATGATTTAGGTAATAGTGATTGCCATGTACCGTCATATTGGTTACACCATCTCTTTACGCTTGAAAGACTTACACCGTACATTCTACTTGCTTTGCTTTTTCCTTTTTTTAGTGCGTATTTTACTATGGCTTGCTTTTTCTTTGCTTCTTGTGTTATTATATTCATGAGGAGTACTTCTTTCTTAGGTTAATGTTTTTTTAGCGATTTCATTATACCATATTTTGAAGTTACTCCTCTTTTTTATTGGGTCATATCATTTTAGCACATACATAATAATTATATTAAACTTTATGAGGTGCAAGCCACTTACCTTTCCACACATAACCTATCATAAGTAATAGACCAAATGCCCATGATACTGGGTACAAAACATAGATACCGTCTATTGTACTAAAGAATGGTAATGCAACTTGTAACCATACTATTCTAAATAGGCACATTGAAGTAAGTAGTACAACCATTGGTGGGATACTCTTGCCTGTACCTCTAACTGTACCGGCTAGACATTGCAAACAACTAATTAAAATATAGAATGGACAGAAGTAATCCATTGCTAATTTGCCATATTCTATTACATTAGGGTCATTTGTGAAAAGTCGCATTAATGGTGTTGAGAAAGTTAGAAGTAAAATACCTGTTATGATAGTATAAACTGCACCCATAGCTAGTGTAATCCACATACCCTTTTTTACTCTGTCAATTTTATTAGCACCATAATTTTGACCTACGAATGTGGTAATAGCCATACTGAAACTTAGTACCGGTAAAATATTGAAACCATCTATCTTCATATATGCACCAAAACCAGCCATAGCTGATGCACCAAACTGATTTACACTTGACTGTACAAGTACATTTGAAAGTGAAATTGTCATATTCTGAATACCTGTAGGTAAACCGATTTTGATTATTCTACTGGCAGTAGATTTATTAAGCTTTATATCTTTTAACTTAATTTTATAAGGCTCATTTACTTTTACCAAATAACCTATTGCTAATATGCAAGAAACTACTTGGCTAATATCCGTAGCAATAGCAGCACCCTCAACACCCATTCCCAGAATATTGATAAACACAATATCAAGGATAATATTTGTAACTGAGGCATAGCCTAAATAATAAAGTGACCTTTTAGAATTACCTGCTGCATTAAGAATACCTGATGCCATATTATATACAACATTAAATAATAAACCACCTGAATATATCCTTAAATATGTAACTGAGTCACCTAAAACTTCTTTAGGGGTATTCATCCAAATAAGTATTTGCCTACTAAGAAGTACACCACCTACTGTTAAAACTAAACCTAAAATTATTGAAATTGCTACTGCTGTATGAACTGCATCATGGGTTCTCTTTCTATCCTCAGCACCTAAATACTGAGATACTACAACACCGGCACCTGTTGCTGCACCTTGGCTAAAGGCTATTAACAAATAAATCAGTGATGTACTAGAACCTACTGCTGCTAAGGCATTACTGCCTACAAAGTTACCTACTATAATTGAATCAACTGTACTGTAAAGTTGTTGAAGTAAATTACCTAAAATAAGTGGTATTGAAAAGAATAATATTTGCTTAACTATATTACCTTGTGTCATTAAATTTGTTTTTCTTTTGGCAATAGCCATTTATATCATCTTCCCTACTTTTTTCGCCATAAATATTATATAACCTAAGTTGCAAAAATTTCAAGTAGTAATATACACAAAATAAGAGCAGTAGAAACTACTGCCCTTAAGTATTAATTTGTGTCATACCTAGCCTTTAGTTTTTCCAATGCCTTTTTCTCTATTCTTGAAACATATGACCTAGATATATTCATAATTGAAGATACTTCTCTTTGGGTTAGTGGCTTACTGCCATTAAGTCCATATCTCAGATTGATAATTTGTAATTCTCTTTTAGTTAAAGTTTCTGTTAGGTACTTATTAATCTTTTGGAGATTTAACTTTTTATCAAGGTTATCTGCAAAATCATCATCAATAGAAAGTAAATCCATTAATTTTAGAGTGTTACCGTCTTTGTCAATATCAACTGCATCTTCCAGAGAAACATTTTGTGAGGACTTTTTCAGATTTCTAAAGTGCATTAGAATTTCATTTTCAATACACCTTGATGCATAACTACTGAGTTTTATATTTTTGTCCATATCAAATGTATTTATGGCCTTTATAAGTCCTATTGTGCCGATTGAAACCAAATCATCTTGGTCAACATTTACTGCATAATATTTCTTGATAATATGTGCCACTAATCGCAAATTATGTTCCACTAAAATATTTCTAGCCTTAATATCGCCATTCTTGGACTTTAGAAGATATACTTTTTCTTTTTCTTCTGATAATGGTTTAGGAAATTTTCCATTACCACATATGTGAAGAATAAAAGTAAAAATATACTGACCTAAAAAATTTATAAATTCCAGCACAACACCACCTCCAAATTACTAGTACATTTTATTCAATGAATTTGGCATTTTGCTTGTACATAGAATTTATATTGTAATTATATAGAAATAGCTAACACCTAAATGGTATCAGCCTTTCTTATTACATATTGATTTTACTTTGATTGTTGCAGTACTTCACTGTAATCAATCTTAATAAGTGGTTCATCTCCGATTTTGTCTGCTGACTGATATGCAATATGACCTACAGTACCAACATAATTAATTGTGTTGTCCTTATTAATTGCCATAATATCAGAAGGCTTTCTTTCTATTGGCTTTTTGCCGTCACTGAAAGTGAAACCTTCATTTTCGGCATCAATCATAAACTGATTTGCTACTTCCTTATCCTTAAGATAAACATAGATTCTTCCTTCATTTTCTGCTAATAAGTTTTTAATTCTTGACATAAAAATTCTCCCTTTGAGTATTAATTCCACAAAGAGAGGTAAAAAAATAACACCCATCGTTACCGATAGATGTTGACCAGTCTAAATATATACACACCATCGGTTAAGCTTTACCACCTTGCCTTTTGGTAGGTTGGTGTGCGATCATAGGGCTTACTCCCTCACGCACTCTTTATAGTAGTTTTATAATATCACTTTGGTTAATATATGTCAAGAAAAATTTCAAATAATTTCTAAAGTAAAACTGACACCACATGGAGTGATGTCAGTTATTTATACTAAGCAATTATTATATTGACATTGTACCGTCTGCAAGGTCTTTTGCAACAAATGGAAAGAAATAAAAAGGAACTGTCAGTAATTTTTGCTCAGGATTATAACCATAATTATTTTTGGATACTTTGATAGCAAATTCAAACTTATTATGATTAGAAAATTTATTAAGTGAATTAAGAGTTCCTCTACCCTTTTTTACATCAATAGGATATAGTTTATTATCAGATTCTATAATAAACTCCAGCTCAGCTGAACTTTTTCCTCTCCAATAAAAAAGTTTATGTTCTTTTGCTATTAATTCATTTGCAACAAAATTTTCAAAAAATATCCCGGAAAGAGTATTTTCTCTCTCAACTGAAACAAATGAAGATGCATTAATTCCACTTTGATAAGAAAACATACCTATATCACCTAGAAACAATCTAAAATTACTGTCACTATCAGGTATTAGCGGCATAGTAATATGTTCTTTCAACTGAAAAGATTGATTGATAATATGAGCCATTGTAAGCCACTTTAAAGATGTAGCGAAATCTCTTGTTCTACCCTTTTCCTTAATAAGTCCCGGAGAAAAATTCTTTGACTCTTTATTAAGTTGCTTATAAATATTCTGAAACAATACACGAGAACGAAGTATAGATTCCTGACTAGCTTGATATAATTCCATATCGGATAGGTAATTATCGTACAATACTTTAAGAATTTCTCTTGATTCAAGTAAATTTCCATTATCAATAAAAGATTCTACTGCTTCAGGCATACCACCAACTAATAAATATTTATACACATAATCCATGGCTAATTCATGTAATTGGTAATCAAGTGGTTTCTTATTTTCATATGATTGTTTGATAGTATTATATAACATTTTGTTGCTATTCATAAGGAATTCATCCAAAGTCATTGGATAAACTGTAACTTGATTAATTTTTCCGACAGGAAAAAGAAATTTCTCAGATGTTTGTGAACCTCTCTTGTGAGATTCCCTTTGAAGTTTAATCCGAACCATTGAGCCGGTTACAATAACAGGGACTTCTCTATAATCCTGACAAAAATATTTTAATGAAGAAATAATATTAGGACATTCTTGTATTTCATCAAAAATTAATAAAGTATTCTCATTGATTTGTTTTCCAAATCTTAATGATATATATTCTATTATCTTACCGGCATTTGCTGTAGTAGAACAAAAATCACGAACTTCATCCTCTATCTTACAATCAATATAAATATAATTATTTTTATAGAATTTCTTCGCAAAAAGCTCTAATACAAGATATGTTTTTCCTACTTGTCTTGCTCCCCAAACAATCAATGGCTTTTTTCTTTTATTATTATTCCAATTAACCAATGTTTGTAATGCAATTCTTTCCATAAAAATTCTCCTTACATTTGATATAAAAATTATATCATTATTTGCACGAATATTCAAGTATTTTAATCTATTAATTGCACAAATAGTACTTTTATTATAGCTATTAATTACACAAATACATAGGTATCTTAAGGTTATAATTGCACAAATCCTCTTTAATTATAATTTTTTCAAAAAAATAATATGGTGCAACCCTATTTGAGTTACACCATATAAAAATATATTTATTAATTCACCTTTACTCTACACTTTAGAGTTTCACTATTTGTTTTAACGCTAACTATTGCATTGCCCTTTTTCTTAGCTAGGATTTTGCCGTATTTATTTACAGTAACAATCTTAGTATTTGAAGAAGTGAACTTAGCAGTTCCTACTTTACCCATAACTTTCAGTGTATAGGATTTATTTTTCTTTAGTGTAAGTGAAGTTTTGTTTAGCTTAGGTTTCTTCACTACAAGTGTCATAGTTTTAGATACCTTATTATTTGTAACGGTAATTTTAACTGTACCTAACTTATAAGTAGTGATTACACCCTTACTGTTTACCTTTGCAATTTTAGTATTGCTACTCTTATAAGTAGTTTTACCAACAGGATTTTTAATTGTAGCTTTTACAGTAGTTTTAGCCTTTACATAAACAGATTGTTTAGCTTTCTTTAGAGTAATAGTTGTTTTCTTTAACTTTGGAACAACCTTTTGGGCTACAATCACCTTACCACAAGTTGAACAATGAGAACCCTCAGTTAAACCTGTATGTGTATATGTAGGTTTTACTGCCTTATCCTTAACTACTGTATGACCTAGCTTTGGAACTGCCTTTTGTGGAGTAATTACTTCGCCACATACTGAACAATGCTTACCTGCAGTTAGGCCATCCTTTTCGCAAGTTGGTTTAACTTCTTTATCTATTACAACAGTATGAGCTATCTTTTCAATAGTTTTCTCAGAAACTACATTATTACAAATAGAACATACATATTCCATTTTACCAGTTTCTTTACAAGTAGCTTCTTTAAGCACTTTCCAAGTACCGTTATGTAGAACTGTAACTGTTGTAGTAACTGTTTTACCATTTGAAGTAATGGTTAATGTTTGTTCACCGGCTTTTGTATTGTCAAAACCTGTTACTGTGTAATCATCAACATATGATGAAGAACCATCTGTATAAACTGCAACCAGCTTTAAACCGTCATTACAGAATGTTTCACCCTCAAAATACTGTTTTACTGAGAAATCAGTTGTGATAACCAGTTTCTCAACTTTATTTTCTACAACATTAATATTGTATGTTGCTGAAATATTATTTGAAGTTGTAGCAGTAATTACTGCTTTACCACTCTTTATGAATGATACTACACCATTGTTATTAACTGTTGCCACTGAATTATTACTTGAAGTCCATTTAACTGACTTATTAGAAGTGTTATTTGGTGTAAAGTTGGCTATCAGCTTTGTTTTTTCTCCAACATAGAAAGTATTTTTATTTTCCGAATATGGAGAAGTTACATTAATTGAAGTTGCTTTTACTTCTGATTTACCGGTGAATTTAGCAGTAATTTCTGCAAATTCAGTCATTTCAATAATATATGTAGGGTCTGAACTTACTTTTTGACCGTTTACATACCAACCTGCAAAAATTGAGTCAGCTGACTTTTCTGCTGTAAGTGTTACATCATCACCAACAAAGTAGTAACCGTCACTACTTGTCTGTGTAACATTACCGTCACCCTCTGTAACAATAGTTAAAGGTAATTTCTTATTAACCTTAAGAACTGTTGGTTCGGAAGTCATTACTTCTAGATCTTTATTTTCAAGAATTCTGATTGATAGATAATCCGAATTACTTAAACCTGTAACAGTAGCATCAACCTTATTGTTAATTGTTACTGCCTTTGACCAATCAGCATTTGCAGTTAATGAAGAAACCGTTGCTACTTGATATGAATAGTTTTCATTTAGGTTAGTTAGATAATACTTACAATCTGAATATTTAACTGAAACACTTTTGCTAACTGACTTTTTAGCATAAACATTTACTGTTGTAATCTTACCGGACATATTGTTGCCACTAGACTTTAGTCTAACTCTTAGGATAGTTCTTACTGTCTTAGGATATACATTGATATATCCGTCACAAGTATGCCATACACCATCTTCTGTGCAATACTCATACTTATCATCAAACTTTTCTACTGTACGAAGATTGTTATAATCAATAGTTACTGTTGGTGCTGATGGCTGAATGATACTTTCTTTACTTTCAATATCAAAGATACTGTCTCTTGAAGATAAGATTTTTTCATAAACATAATCAAATACTTCTTCAATATCCTTTGCATTAATACCGAAGTAATCATTTACTTCTTTAATTATCTTTGCATCAAATTCTTCGTCAGTATGAATAATATTTGAATTGTCACTATTAATATACTTATAGAATAGTTGTTCACCCAGTAGTCTAATCTGACAAAGTGACTTCATTTCATATAAAGTGTATTCAGCTAATGAGTCGTCATTTAAAGAAGAATCATCAGAAACAATATCATTAAATAAACCTGTTGAAAGGAGATTACTGTTTTTATTCTTATAACTGTTAGAAATTGTGTTATAACCTGATTCTACTGCCATTGAAATATAGTTTGCAATAGCAAATGAATCTGCTGCCTCATACATATCACCAATGCCAAAGGCTAAATCTACTACTTGGAATGTGGCTGAAAGTGCTTCATACCAAATTGCCAACTTACCAAGTGACTTAGAAATAGCTTCTTCAAGTACAATATTTGCAACTGAATTTGCAGTAGCTGAGGCGAAATTCTTAGCAAGTTCTAATCTAAAGTCATATGAGTCATTTAGTAACTGTGACTTTAGCTTTTTAGCCTCATCAGCGATTAGCTTTTTGTAGTTGGTATTAGCTGACTTATACATTAATGAATTAAGCTGAGAGTCTTTCATAAAATCTCTAAAGCGTTCTTCATCAGAATAATAACTGATTAAAGTATTTAGTAGTAATGTGGCTTGTTCGACAGATGCTTGAGCCTTTAACTGAGTATAAAGGTAACGAGAAGTAACTGCATCGTTATAAGCATTAATAGGATTTTCTACTAATAATTCAACTGCCATACCACCGTATTCACTTACACCTGTGATACCCTTAAATAATGCTGAGTTTTCACTATAGCCTAGGTTATCACCAACTAGCTTTTTAAATGTAGTAACTGATATACCACCAACTGCTGATAGTCCAAGTTTCCCATAGAATGTATTAATAATTGAATCTTCATCAGTTGAGTTTTCTAAATTACCTGCTAATTCGTTTATTGTATTAGTGCTATCTAATGCATTACTGATAATAGCAGTTACCTTTTCTTTAGTTGTATTATCACCAAAGTCAAAGGAATCACAAGAACTTTCTATAACATAAAGAGCATTCTTAACTGCACTTACATACTGGTCACTTACTAATCCGTTAATGTTTTGTTCTGAATTATCATCGGTAATCATTTTAACAAGTAATTCATCAATTAATTTCTTCTTATCATCCTTTGTAAGTGTTTCAAAATCAAGTGTTAAAACAAGTTTTAGGCTATTATAAACACCCTCACCAAGAGAATTAGCCATATCACTGTTTTTAACATATAGGAAGTTGTTACCGTTTAATAGATAATCAGCCGATGACTTTCTGCTATTATCTTCTTTAGAAGTTAAGTCATTAACTTTATCTGTAGAATTAGCAAAACTATAATAGTTAAAGTCTATTGGTGTTACTGTTACACCACCACCGATACCGTCAAGAACCTTATATGATGCTGACTTAAACTGTGCAATATCATCATAGTTAATTGCATTATATGCTACATAATCAAAATAAATTGATTCGTCAGGAGCAAGAGTATTTATATTTGTAGAAACACTGCCATCCTTTGAGTACTTATAATCAACATACTTACTTTGATTATCTGCTGATACAGTTCTAACATTCATTAGTCTTGCATCTACTGAAAAATCAGGAGAATAATTTTCATCTGATGGGTCAAGACCAAGTGCTGTTGAAGTAATATTCTTTACAATATTATTAAAGTCAAGAGAAGGACAAATTGCATCAATATTACCAACATTCTTTAGTCCTATATTAAAGTAGAAAGCATTGTTTCGGATTTCTTTACATACTTCAACATTAAACATTATGTTTGTCATACCGTAAACATCAATAGGTTCATCGGTTTTGAAAGAAGTCTTAACTGTCTCTTCAAACTCACTTAGCACACCGGAATAATCTGCTGACAAGTCGTAAGAACCTACCTTATCACCACGAACAATCCATGACAGTGTCTTAGTTTCTTGACCTACAAGTTTATCAAACTTAACATTCTTACTGTTACACCATTCACCGGAAACATTATCCATTAGGTGAAGTCCATCAGGTATATTTAGGTTCACTTCATTATTTGTTAGGACAAAGTCTTTAGTTGCGTTATTTACAATATGAAGTTTTACATCAAAGAATTCTTTTAGTGTCTTTGCAGTAGCATCAAACTGTAGAATTGCAATAAACTCTTTATTCTCTTTATTTGGAATAAAGCTAATACCACTGATAGTAGAATTTCCGTTACCGTTAGGTTTGTTTTCGTTAGGTTTAGAGCCACCGGAATTAGAAACAGTATATTTTATAATTTTGTTATCATTTCTAATATACTTAATTGGAATTTCTTTTTCACCATATCTAACAGTAACTTCAACAGAATAAACATTTTGGTTAGCTGGGTCATATACATCGATACCTGCATCAACAATTTCGTTAAATGTCATTCTTGTTACTTCAAAAGTACCGGTAACAAGTTCTTCCTTAATCATAGTTAGAGTAATTTCTCTAGTTGCATTTGTAAGGACTGTTACATTCTTTCTAACAGGTAAATATCCTGACTTGTAACAACCTACTAATGTATCACCACCGGCAAGGTTGTATGAAGAATAACCGTTACTATCGGTATAAATAACCTTTTGGTTATCTTCACCTAGATTAAAGTAAACAGGTGCTTGAGGAATAATCTTGCCCTTTTCATCAACTACTTTAACTTTTACTGTACCGATTGCAGTTCTTTCTTTAACTGTTACTGTGAAAGTTGCAGTTGACTGTTCACCAAATGAGTCTGTTACAGTTAGCTTAACTTCATATGTACCTGCTAATCTATAACTTTTAATAGGTTGAATATCATCAGAATAAGTGCCGTCACCAAAATCCCAATGATATGAAACAATGCTGTCGTCATCTGTTGAAGAATAGCCGTCAAAATATTCTTCAACTCCCTTTTCCATTACTTCATTACCGTTGATTTTGGCAACAGGTTTTTCGTTATTTTCTTTATCTCCAACAGTTTTGTATTCTACTGTATTTGATAAAGTTGAGGAATAGTTGCCTGACTCATCATAAGTTTCTACTTTGTAAGTATATTTTGAATCAGACTTAGAACTGATAGTATCATAAAATTCATATGAATGGTTAGAAGAAACTTGTCTTGAACCTAAGTATGTTTCTCTACCCTTTTCATCAATTCTGTAAACCTTAAAACCTGATAGGTCACTGTCTTTATTATCTGACCAATTAAGAGTTACTGTGATTTTCTTAATTTCTGATTTTAGGTTATTAATTGATGGTGCTAAGTCATCATATGTATAAGTATAAACTTTGCTATATTCTGACTTTAGACCACTTGTATCTGTACAATATACTCTAACATAAACTTTCTTTGAGTTAGTAATACCTGATAAAGGAATATCAGCTGATACTGTTTTATAGTCAGCGTTTATGTTCTTCACTGTACTAAATGTTTTGTAATTATCTTCACCCTCAATTTTATATTCAAAAGTAACTGTATCTACTAAGTAATTATCCTTTACTAAAGCACTTACTGTATGGAACTGTTTACTGATTGAAGAATTGCTATCAGGAGAGATACTAATAACTTCAGGAGAAATTATATCCTCAGCAAGTTTTGCACTTACTGTCTGTGAGAATTCACTTACATTGCCTACTGTATCTGTAACGGCAATTTTGTAATAATATACTGTGCCACTCTTTACAGTAGTATCGTAATAATTAATCTGCTTTAGACCACTTGAAAGTAGGATAAATCCACTATCCTTTTCAGTTGAACGATATACCGAATAAGTTGACAAGTCTTCTTCAGAACCTTGTAACCAGGCTAGATAAATTGCATTATCTGTACTTGTAGCTACTAAATTTGTAGGTGAAGATGGTGCAGTTTTGTCAATCATATATTCAACAAATGGTGCATTGCTTGAAGTATCACTAACATTACCGGCAAAGTCAGTTGCAACTGCTCTTACATAAATACTACCGTCATTAAACTCATCAACATTTACATTAAATGAATATGTTGCAGTTTTTGATGCTATTGTAAATTCTTTATTTGATAGAGATTTCCAAGTTTTTAGGTCAGTTGAAATTTGAATTTCTATTGACTTAATACCGTAGTCGTCCCCGGCTGTTGCACTAAAGTTAATTACTGAGTTTCTTCTACCGGCTGATGGTGATAATGAAGTAACTACAGGTGCAGTTGTATCATCAGTAGTTGTAACTTCTAATGTACCGGAATATCCACCAATATTACCGATTTTATCAACACCTGCTACACGATAAATATGAGTTGTATTTGGTGTTAAGTTTTCAATAACACAACCGTTATCGGTAATGTTATCTTTCACTACCTTAAAGTTACCGTTTTCCAATTTTTCTTCTAGAACATAACTAGCTAAATCTTCAGCCTTTGGTTGTTTCCATTTTAGAGTAACTTTTGTAGAAAGAACTTTACTGATAGCAAAATCTGTTACCTTATCAGGCCCTTGATTATCAATCTTGTACTTAACAATCTTAGGTTCACTTTCGTTACCCTGTAAGTCATATACAACTGACTTAACAGAAATTTCTGTATCAGTTAATTCTTTAGTATTGAAAGCAAATGTAAATGGAGAATTCTTGACTGTATCAATTAAAGTCCAATTTTCTTCATCTGTACTATAGTATAGCTTTGCACTACCTAACATTAGATTGTCTGTTGCTTCAACTGTAATCTTCTGTACATTACCGATATAGCTATAACTTGATGGGGTTATTGAAGTAATTACAGGCGGTTCTTCATCAATGCCACGCATTGCAATAGTTTCAGCAGACTTTTCACTTACAATGCCAAAGCTGTTTTCTGTAATTACATAGTAAGTATATAGTCTGTTTTTCTTTACATTTGTATCAGTATAAGAAAGAATATCTCTACCCTTAATTGTAGTTAATAGAGAGAAATCTGTATCAACTTCGGATTTTCTATAAATTTTATAAATCTTACTATCTACTTCACTGGACTTTGACCATGAAATCTTAATATCATTGTAGTCACCTAATGCAACAACATTCTGAATTTTTTCAGGTACACTCTTATCTACACGAATTGTACCTTCCTTTTCTACTGTTACATTGTCAATATCTGTATAAGTAAATAGAACTTTATATTCACCGTTTGGAATATCTTCAACATCTAAATCAAAGTTAAAGTAAATTTTGTCGCTGATAACTGCATTTGATTTACCGATAAATATTTTATTATTATCCTTGTCAAAGTAATATAGTTTACCTAAAACTGCATTACCATCTAAATCAATACCGTTATTTTCATTCTTTGCACTTACAGTAATTGAACCGTCTTGTACAGAAACAGTATTTTGACTATGAGGAGTAGTAATATCAAGAACATCCATTGAATGTGGAGTTACTGATAATTTAGTACCTCTTGTTTTATCTCCTGCATCATTCACACCATAAACTGTATATTCATAAGTTTTGTTAGGTGTTAAATCATAATCAATAAACTGATTATTCTTTGGTGTTGCAATCTGTTCACCATCTCTAGTGATAATATAACTTGTAACAGTATCGTTTTGATGTCTAGACCAAGTAAGCTTTACTGTTTTGCTATATACATTAGAAGCAGTTAAATTTCTAACACCACACTTCATAGTATCTGTTGAGAATACTGCGTTGTTCTTGTACTTATCAAACTTATCTACAAAATTATCCTTAGTTTCTGCCGGTACAAAAATTGTTTCAAGAGAATTCATTGAATAGAATAAATCTTCAAAAGGACAATTTGGAACATTAGTACCTGTAAACATAAATTCCTTAACAGAAGCCATTTCGTTAAATGGACTATAGTAATAATAATTACTTGTACCGATATTTCTGATATTTGTACCCAGTACAACACTTTCAACATTTTTACAATTTCTAAATGCCTCGTCATAAATATCTGTTACTAAATCAGGAATTCTGATTTCACCCTTAATAGCAGAACAATTTGCAAAAGCATATCTTGAAATTGCAGTTAGTTTTTCTGATAGAATTAATGATGTAATACTACTACAGTTTTGGAATGCACCTTCACCCATTGAAGTTACACTATCAGGAATAATAAGTTCACCTGTAAGGCTTGTACAATTTTGGAACGCATATGTACCGATAGTTTCTACTGAACCTAAGTCAAGTGAAGTTAAAGCCTTAGCATTTCTAAATGCATAAGAACCGATAGATGTGCCATTCTTGTTACCCTCAATCTTTAGAGTAACAATACTACTGTCACCGTCAAAAGCACTACTACCGATAGAAATTACTGAACTTGGTACTCTCAGGTCACCACTTATACTTGTACAGTTTGCAAAAGCTGATGAACCGATAGTAGTAAGATTATTATTTAAGTTTACACTTTCAAGAGAAGTACAACCATAAAATGCTCTGCTACCGATATTTTCAAGATTTTTATTTACTTCATATGATGTTAGATTAATACAATTTTCAAAAGCATAAGAAGAAATTGACTTTAGATTTTCATTGAAAATCACTTTTTCAATGGTACTGTTATTTTGGAATGCTGAAATTTCAATAGTTTCAACATTTTCAGGAATTGTTACTACTGTATCATTACCTTGATATAGTAATAACTCATTCTTGTCATTAACAATAAAGTCATCTTTATAGCCGGATACTTTATATCTTGCATTGTTGATATATGCTGAATATGTATAACCAAATGACTTGTATGCCTTTAGAGTTACATATACAGTTTGTAGTCTATTCATTGAATAGAAAATATCGTTAAATGATGCTGATGGTAATGTATCACCTTTAAATGTAAATTCCTTTACAGAATTCATACCATAGAATGGATTATAATAATAATTATTATAACTACTAATAGTTTGAACATTCTTACCTAAAGTAACTGTTTCAACACTTGAACAATTATTAAATGCTTGATTATCAATAATAGTTACTGAATCAGGAACTTCAATACTTTCTAAGCTCTTACAACCATCAAAAGTATATGCACTAATTCTAGTTAGAGAATCAGGAATTTCTACATTAGTAATACTTGAACAGTTTTGGAATGCACCTGTTGCAACTGTTATAACACTGGTTGGGATAACTAATGTATCAATAATATTGCTACAATTTCTAAATGCATATTCACCAATTGTTTTTAGTGAATCATTAAACTGTACTTTTGTATTGATACCTTTGCAGTTATCAAATGCATACTTACCGATTGAAGTAACATTACCCAGTGAAATTGACTTTATAGAAGTATCATTTTGGAATGAATAATCACCGATTTTAATTTCTTCATTGTTACTTGCAATTTCAATAGAAGTTAAGGAAGAACAATTAGCGAAAGCATAATTACCTACACTTCTTGTGTTTTCAGAAATTTTTAATACACCTGAAAGTTTTGTACAACCATAGAAAGCACTATTACCAATAGAACTAATTAAGTTATTGAAAATAACTGTTTCTAGATTTGTACAACTATAAAAAGCTGATTGGTTAATTTTCTTAATATTCTTAGAGAAAGTTACCTTTTTGATATTAGTATTATTCTTAAATGCTGAGTCACCGATTTCTGTTACATCATCAGGAATTATAACATCTGTGTCATTACCTGAATACTGAAGTAGCACACCATCTTTAATCACAAAGTCACTGTCCGAAATCATAACAATTCTAGCATTATTGATATATGGTGAAAATCTAGCTACATAATCAATATAACCATTAACCGGAACATAGACAGTTTCTAGGTTGTTCATATATTGGAATAAATCTGCATATGGAGTGGTAGGTACTTTTTCAGTATTAAAAGTAATCTTCCTTACACCGGTCATATGGTAGAACGGATTATTATAATCTCTATAATCAGTTCCTAACTGTATTAATCCTGTACCTAGTTCTATTTCAGTTACTCCTGTACAACTATAAAATGCTCTGTTATCTATAGTCTTGATATTATTAGGAATTGTAATTTTCTTTAATGATGTACAATTAGAAAATGTTTCATAGTTAATTATATCTAGATTTTTTGAAAATTTGATTTCTGTAATACTTTTACAATTTCCAAAAGCACTATTTTTAATTGTTGATACACTGTCAGGAATATTTAGTTTACCGGACAATGAAGTACAACTATTAAAGGCATATGAACCTATTGATGTTACATTGCCTAAATCTAGAGTTTTTACACTGGCATTATTTTGGAAAGAATAATTACCGATAGTTGTACCATCTTCATTACCTTTAATAATAATTGAAGTGATTTTGTTATCCTCTGCAAAAGCATAATCACCGATAGTATTTACTGATGATGGAATTACTAATTCACCGGTTAATGAAGTACATTTATAGAATGCATAGTTGCCTATTGTTTCTACTGAATTAGGAATTGTGATTTCTGTTAAAGCAGTACAGCCGTTAAAAGCATAATTATCAATAGTAGTGATTTTGTCAGTTAGGTTTATACTCTTTAATGAAGTACAACTGTTAAAAGCATTTAGACCTATAGAATTTAGGTTGTTGTTAAGTACAACTGTAGTTAGATTTTTACAACCTAAAAATGATCTTGAAGAAACCTTTTCAACATCACTTGAGAAAGTAACCTTAGTAACAACTTTATTATTTTGGAATGCTGATGGTTCAATCTCAGTGATGCCACTAGGAATTGTTACTTCCGGATTATCCCCTTGATATGAAAGAAGTACATTGTCCTTAACTACAAATTCTTCTTTATTATTTAGTAGTACAAAATTTGCATTATTTATATATGGTGCATATTTAGCTACATAATCACTATAACCATTAACCGGAACATAGACAGTTTCTAAGTTATTCATATATTGGAATAAATCTGCATATGGAGTTGTAGGTACTTTTTCAGTATTAAAAGTAATCTTCCTTACACCGGTCATATGGTAGAACGGATTATTATAATCTCTATAATCAGTTCCTAACTGTATTAATCCTGTACCTAGTTCTATTTC
>ERZ827488.2550-NODE-2550-length-17281-cov-12.941077_pt1 | contig 17281 bp, 15 predicted proteins | sample MGYA00519771_ERZ827488 | MGnify/ENA primary metagenome ERZ827488 (study PRJEB31778, sample SAMEA3449323) | human gut metagenome | biome: human gut; feature: human-associated habitat; material: faeces | place: United Kingdom | collected 2010/2012 ... | reverse complement strand
TGATGAGCGTGGAGCCCGGCTTCGGCGGGCAGAAGTTCATGCCCTCGGCGCTGGAAAAGCTGCGCTGGCTCAAGGAAGAGCGGGCAAAGCGGAGCGCCCGCTACCTGCTGGAAGTGGATGGCGGCGTGGATGACACCACCGCCCCCCTGTGCGTGGAGGCGGGTGCCGATATTCTGGTGGCGGGCAGTGCCGTGTTCGGCGCAGCCGACCCGGCTGCGGCAGTGCGCCGTCTGGCCGCCCTGTGAGAGGTGCCTTACCATGGATGAATGTTTGATCCAGCAGCAGGAGCAGGAGCTTGCAAAGACGGGGCGGTACTATCTGCACGTCTGCTTTATGACCATCCCGCTGCTCTGCATGGCCTGCTTCCTGTACGGTCTGCGGCCCCTGCTGCTCTGCGGCGCGGCGCTGCTCACCGGCAATCTGTGTGACCGTCTGGTCTCCCTGCTGCGCCGCCGCGTGTATCGGGCCGGGGATTTCTCCAACGAGAGCTTTGCCCTCATCATCGCCCTGCTCATGCCCGCCACGGTGGACTGGTATGTGGTCATTATGGCGGTGCTGGCCGGTGTCCTCATCGGCAAGGAGGTGTTTGGCGGCTACGGCAGCTATCCCTTCAACCCCGCTGCTGTGGGCTACGCCGTGGCGGCGGTGTCCTGGCCGGAGCAGGTGTTCCGCTACCCCCAGCCCTATACCAACATCCCCCTGTGGGATGCCACCGGCGTGCCGGTGTCCAGCACCATCTCTGATACCCTGCGCAGCGGCGGCAGCCTGAACATCAGCGCAATTTCGCTGGTGCTGGGCGAGTATGCTGCCCCCATGGGCACCGGTGCCGCCCTCATCCTTCTGGCCTGCGGGCTTTTCCTCTGGCTGCAAAAGGATGTCCGTCTGAGCGCTTCTGTCAGCTTTGTGGCCACCTGTGCCCTCATTGCCTTCCTCTTCCCCCGTCAGGTGGGAGTAAACGGCGTGGACATCGCCCTGCGCCTGCAGTGCGTGCGGGACGAGCTGCTGACCGGTGCCATGCTGTTCAGCGCGGTGTTCCTGCTCAACGAGCCCTACACCTGCGCCCACCACCGTCTGGGCCGCATCCTGTACGGTGTGCTGGTGGGTGCGATCACCATGGGCTTCCGGTATTACGGCGTGTATGAGACGGGTGTCTGCTTTGCCCTGCTCACGGTCAACAGCATTTCCGGCTGGATGGACCGCACCGAGAGCCGCCTGTATCAGCTGATGCACCGCCCCGCGGCCGGAAAGGAGGGTGCTGAATGAAACGTTCCATTGCAGAACTGATCACCCGCGATCCGGAGAAGTTTGCCCACCATGACCGGGTGTTCAAAAATAACCCCGTTGTCATGCAGGGCATGGGTCTGGCTCCGCTGGTGGTGCTTGCCACCACGGGCAAAAATGCTTTGATGCTGGCCGTGGCTGTGGCCCTGCTGCTCACGCCTTCCCGGATGCTGGCCTGCCTGGTCAGCCGCCTGTTCCCCCTGCGGGATGAGCAGCCCACCCCGGAAGAGCTGGAGAAAAAGCTGCTGCCCCGGGCGCTGGTGTACAGCGGCAGTGCGGCGGTGGTCTACCTTGCCGCTTATCCCATCCTGAACGCCGTGTTCGGCACCGATCTGCTGATGCTGGGCATCTACCTGCCCATGCTGGTGGTGGAGCCCCTGCTGACCTACCGCTTTGGCCGTGTGCAGGAATCCATGCGCAAGGCTGTCTCCAAGGGTCTGCGCATCACGGTGGGCTACGCGCTCATCCTGTTCATCGTGGGCTGCCTGCGGGAGTGGCTGGCGCTGGGCAGTGTGTTTGGAATCCAGCTCAGCCGCTCTGTCCTGCCCATGGCCTCCATGCCGGCAGGCGGTTTCATCGTGCTGGGCGTGGTGTGTGCCGTCTGGCGCGCGCTGGCCCGCAGACACAAGGAATACCTGAAAACTGAGGCGCGCGGCACTCTGGCTGCGCACCCCCGGAAGGAGGTGCAGGATCAGTGAGTGCTGTGATGAATACCATCGGTGTGGCCTTTGCCTACGCCGTGCTGGCCCTGTTTGCCCAGAACGCCATCTTTACCCGTGGTCTGGGCGTGTCGCGCCTGATCCAGCTGGTGGGTGACGAGCGCACCAGCAGCTGGTGGTTTGCCCTGCTGCTCTGTGTTACCCAGACGCTGGTGGCCCCGCTGGCGTATTTTGCGGGCAGCCAGATCGTGGATCTGCCCTACCGTGCCCAGCTCCGCCCGCTGCTCTACCTGGCTTGTGTGGCGGTGGTCTGCATCTTTGAGCACGCCATCCTGCGTGCGGTCAAGGGCCCCCGCAGCGGCCTGCTCATCCGCATCCTGCCCATTGCCGCCGTGAACAGCGGCGTGCTGGGCACCGTGCTGGTGGAGCGCACCCAGAGCTTTACGCTGGCGCAGTCCATCGGCTTTGGCCTGGGCAGCGGCCTGGGCTACCTGCTGGCTGTGATGCTGGTGACCGAGGCGGGCAACCGCCTGCGCAGCAAGGCCATCCCCGAAGCATTCCGCGGCCTGCCCATCACCCTGATCTATATCGGTGTGCTGGCGCTGGCCATTTACGGCTTTACCGGCCATTCCGTGATCCTGTAAGTTGACCCCAAGGAGGGTGGTTGATTATGGCAAGATATCCCAAACGCCAGAAGGTCAAGCGCTACCGGCGCAGCTTTTACACCCGCGAGATGCGGCTGAAAAAGGGCATCGGCATTGCGGTGCTGGTGGTGGCCGTGCTGGCAGCGGCCTGGGTGGCCGCGCCCCATGTGCTGGACTGGGCCACCCACACCTGGTATACCGTGGTGCGGGATCGTGACCTCTCCGCATCCAGTGCCGTCAGCGAGAGTGCATCCTCCGGGACGCAGAGCACCGCTGCCAGCGAACCGGCAGCTTCCTCGGTGCCGGAAAAGGAGCCGGAGCCCGAGGTCAAGGGCACTGATATTGTGATGGGCCTGTGGGCAGAGGTGGATGTGACCACCCTGACCGACGAGGCCGCCATCCGCTCCGCCGCCCGGCAGCTCAAGGCACAGGGCATGACCTATGCCATCCTGACCCTGAAGGACACCGCCGGGCAGGTGTATTACGCCTCCCAGACGGCGGTGGGTGCCGCCAATGCAGCCCCCACGCAGGTCGAGCTGACGAGTGCGGCATCCATCTTCAAGGAGGAGGGGCTGGTGCCGGTGGCTGCGCTGACTGCCTTCCGTGACCCTGCCGGTGCCCGGGCCGACCACGCTCTGGCCATCCGGTATCAGGGGCAGGAGTACCTTTGGCTGGACAACAAGGCTTCCGCCGGAGGCAACCCCTGGCTGAACCCCTACGCCGCGGAGACCGTGCAGTATATCGGCGATCTGATCGCCGAGGTGCACGCCGCCGGGTTTGATCAGGTGCTGCTGGAAAATGTCCAGTTCCCCTCGTCCACCAGCGCCAAGCAGGACTATGGCACCACCAACGGTGTGGATCGTGCCGGGCAGCTGACTGCGGATATCGCCGCCTGGCAGGCCCGCTTCGGAGATACGGTGACGCTCTGGTATGGTTATTCGCTGGCCGAGGTGACCGGCTCCTCCAGCCAGCTGGGAGCCCCTGCGGCCCAGCTGGGCGTGAAGAACCTGCTGGTGAAGGTCCCGTCCTCCTCTACGCTGGATGCAGCGGCCCGGGAGGAGCTGGCCCTCTCCCTGACCGAGGCAGGTGTGGAGCATGTGGTCATCCGGGACGATGCCGCCAGCTATTTTGAGTGATCCCTGCGTTTTTGTGAGAGGGAGGGAAGTATTATGAACAAAACATCCTGTTTTTCCCCGGCGCACATCCTGCTGCCGTCGGAACAGATCCCGGTGGGGCAGTGGGGCTGTGTGGCCTGTGATCAGTTCACCAGTGACCGCTCCTATTGGGAAAAGGCTGCGCAGGCCGCCGCAGGCGGCCCCAGCACACTGGACCTGATCCTGCCGGAGGTCTATCTGGAAGAGGATGACGTGGATGCAAGGATCAGCGCCATCCATGCGGCCATGGACGATTATACCCGGAACGTGCTGACCCGCGCGGTGGACGGCTTCATTTATGTGGAGCGCACTGAGCAGAGCGGCCGGGTGCGGCAGGGCCTTGTGGGCAGGATCGACCTGGAGGCATACAGCTATGCCGAGGGCGCGGTGCCTGCCATCCGCCCCAGTGAGCACACCGTGGAAAGCCGCATCCCGCCCCGCATGGCGGTGCGCCGGGGGGCAAGGCTGGAAATGCCCCATATTATGATGCTGGCCGATGACCCCGGCTGCACCCTCATCGAGCCCATCGGCGAGAAAAAGGAGCAGTTGCGCAAGGTCTACGAGGGCGACCTGATGCTGAACGGCGGCCACATTGCCGGCTGGGCAGTGGAAGATCCCGCCCTGCTGGCACAGATCGACAGCGCCCTGAACGCTCTGGGCAGCCAGGAGGCCTTTGATGCCCGGTATCCCCAGGCAAAGGGCGGCGCGCCCCTGACGCTGGCCGTGGGCGACGGCAACCATTCGCTGGCTTCCGCCAAGGCCTGCTGGGAGGAGCTGAAAAAGACCCTGACCCCGGAGCAGCAGCTGACCCACCCGGCCCGCTGGTGCCTGGCTGAGGTCTGCAATGTCCACTCTCCGGCCATTGAGATCGAGCCCATCCACCGCGTCCTCTTCAATGTGGACTGCGGTGCCGTGCTGCTGGCCCTCATCGCGTGGAGCGATTCCCACGCGGCAGGCATCTGCTTCGGCGATGCAAAACAGCAGTCCTTTACGCTGGCAGGCCCCCATGTGGCCAATGTGCTCAGCTTTGAACATCCCGTTGCCCCGCTGACCGTGGGCACCATTGACGCATTCATTGAGTATTTCATGGCCCGCCACATCGAGGCCCGGGTGGATTATGTCCACGATGAGCCCGCTGTCCGCGCCCTGTGCAGGCAGGGAGGTGTGGCGTTCCTGATGCCGCCCTTTGAGAAGAGCGATCTGTTCAAGGGCATCGTTATGGGCGGTGTGCTGCCCCGCAAGACCTTCAGCATGGGGCACGCAGAGGAAAAGCGCTATTATATGGAATGCAGAAACATTTTAGGTGAAGAATGACATTTAACGAACTGAATCTTTCCGCGCCTGTGCTGCGTGCTGTGGCACAGGCGGGCTATGAATCCCCCTCGCCCATTCAGGCAGCGGCCATTCCGCCGGTGCTGGCCGGGAGGGACTTGATGGGCTGCGCCCAGACGGGTACCGGCAAGACGGCTGCCTTTGCGCTGCCCATGCTCGACCGCCTGACTGCCAGCGCGCCCCGCAAAAAGGGTGCCATCCGCGCCCTGATCCTGACTCCTACCCGGGAGCTGGCTTTGCAGATCGGCGAGAGCTTTGAGGCCTACGGCAAGTATCTGACCCTGCGCAGCACCGTCATCTTTGGCGGTGTGGGTCAGGCTCCGCAGGTCGCAGCCCTGAAAAAGGGCGTGGACATCCTCATTGCCTGCCCGGGCCGCTTGAACGACCTGGTGGGGCAGGGGCTGCTGGACCTTTCCAACATTGAGATCTTTGTTCTGGACGAAGCCGACCGGATGCTGGATATGGGCTTTGTCCACGACGTGAAAAAGGTGATCGCCAAGCTGCCCAGGCAGCGCCAGAACCTGATGTTCAGCGCCACCATGCCCAAGGAGATCGAGCAGCTGGCCGCAGGCATCCTGCATGACCCAGCCTTTGTCAAGGTAGACCCGGTGTCCAGCACGGTGGAACGCATCCAGCAGAGCCTGTATTTTGTGGAGAAGGGCAACAAGAAGTTCCTGCTGCCCTGGCTCATCAAAAACCTGAGGCCTGAGGTGGTGAACGCGCTGGTGTTCAGCCGCACCAAGCACGGAGCCGATAAAATTGCAAAAGATCTGAACAAGCAGGGCATCCCCGCTGCCGCCATCCACGGCAACAAGAGCCAGACCGCCCGTGTGACGGCGCTGGAGGATTTCAAGGCGGGCAAGACCCGGGTGCTGGTGGCGACCGATATCGCCGCCCGCGGCATTGACATCAGCGAGCTGTCCCATGTGTTCAACTACGACCTGCCTGAGGTGCCCGAGACCTACGTCCACCGCATTGGCCGCACGGCCCGTGCCGGTGCCGACGGCACTGCCGTCAGCTTCTGCGCCCCGGAGGAAAAGGAATATCTGGCCGGGATCGAAAAGCTGAACCGCCGCCAGATCCCGGTTGTCTCCGGCCATCCCTGGGACGGCGTGCCTGCCCCTGTCAAGGCTGCGCCCCCGGTGCGGGGCAAAAAGCCCAAGGCGGAAGCAGAGCAGCCGGAAAAGCCTGTGAAGGCAGAGAAGCCTGCCAAAGCAGAAAAGGCAGCCAAGGCCGAAAAGCCCGCTGCCCCCAAGAAGGAAAAAGCGGCTGCAAAACAGCCCAGCCCCAAGAATACCGAACCGAAAGAAGGAATATCCATGGAGGAAAACCAGAAGCGCACTTCCGGCGGCCGCAGTGAGAACCGCCGCTCCAATAACAGCCGCACCCGCCGCGAGGGCAATGCCCAGCAGCCGGCCAACCGCGGCAGCAACGCCCAGCCCAAATTCGACCCCCACTTTGTGAGCGCCCCGGAGGCTACTCCTCTGCGCCCGGTCAAAAAGGCTCCGGCTGCGCAGCCTGCCGCAAAGCAGACTGCTCCGGCCCAGAACGGCCAGCGTCAGCGCGGCGGTCAGCCTGCCCGTGCCGAGCAGCGCACCGACCGCAATGATCCGCGCACCGAGCAGCGGGCAGAACGGAATGCGCGCAATGCCCGCCCGGCCCAGAACAGCCAGAGCCAGCAGGGCAGCCGCAATGCAGTGCAGAGCAGCCGCCCGGCCCGCCCCGCCAAGAGCGAGGCACCCCGCGGCCGCAGCCGGAACACCGCCCCCGCACGGGACGAGGATCCGGGCCTAATGCTGATCAGCCGCCGCCCGCCCCAGCAGAAGTTCACCAACTTTGAAGAGTATATGACCGCCCACGGCGGTGCCACCGCACCCATTGAGGATCACACCGATGAAACCTGAGCCGTTTGCCCCCTGGCAGTGCCCGCTCTGCGGCGAACCCCTGACCGGGGACACTGCCCTGAAATGCGGCAGGAACCACAGCTTTGACCGGGCGAAAGAGGGGTACTGGCACCTGCTGCCGGTGCAGAGTATGCGCACCAAGGCCCCGGGCGACAGCAAAGAGATGGTCGCCGCCCGCCGTGCCTTCCTGAACGCCGGGTATTACGGCATCTTCGGCCGGGCGCTGGGGGAACTGTGCCTTGCGTATGGTGTTCCCACCGGGGCAGATGCACCGCTCCACCTGCTGGATGCGGGCTGCGGCGAGGGCTGGTACGACCGCTGCATTGCACAGGCCTTTGCGCAGGCGGGCAGGCCGGTGCAGCTGGCGGGCTTTGATATCGCAAAGCCTGCGGTGCGTCTGGCCGCAAAGGCACTGCCTGCCGCAAAATACGCGGTGGCATCCAGCTTTGCCCAGCCTGTCCGCACCGGATGGGCCGACCTGCTGCTCAACTGCTTTTCGCCCTTTGCACAGGAAGAGTTCCGGCGTGTGCTGCGCCCGGGCGGACGGATGATCTATGTCGTGCCCGGTGCAGAGCACCTCTACCAGATGAAGGCTGTCCTCTACGACACGCCCTATAAAAATCCGGTGCAGGAGGTGGCCTATGAGGGCTTCCGCCCCATCGGGGAGCGGGAAGTCTCGGGCAGCATCACGGTGCCTGCCGGGCAGCTGGAGGCGCTGTTCGCCATGACCCCCTATTACTGGAAAACGCCACGGGATGGCGCGGCCCGCCTGGCCGCCCTGCCCGAGCTGACCACGGACATCGCATTCCGCTTCCTCGTGTTTGAAAAAGAGTGATCGAAAAGCCCCCGGCCTGTGAGGATACAGGCCGGGGGCTTTTTGCGTGCAGAAAACAGGGTCACATCGCGATCCAGCCCAGTGCGTTGGCGACCGAGCTGGCCAGGATGATAGCCGCGAAGATGGGGCAGAGATACCGGAGCATAAAGTTGAACACCGGTTTGCGGCGGAAGGGCTGACCTTCCCGTGTGACCTCTTCCTCGATCTTTTCCACACCGACGATCCGGGAGACCAGCAGGCAGGTGGCAATGGCCGCAATGGGCATCATCACCGAGTTGGTCAGGAAGTCGAAGAAATCGAGGAACTGCATCCCGAACACGGTCACACTGGCAAGGGGGCCGTAGCCCAGTGCGGAAAGGCTGCCCAGTACGATCATAATACAGCCGATGAGGATGGTGGAGCGGGTGCGGTCCCAGCCCAACTCGTCCTCAAAGGTAGAAACAGCGCTCTCGGTCAGGGCAATGGAGCTGGTGAGGGCCGCGAACAGCACCAGCACAAAGAAGAGCACGCCTACGGCAGTGCCCATGCCCATGCTGGCAAAGACCTTGGGGATGGTAATGAACATCAGGGCCGGGCCCGCCTGCAGGGTGTCAGGGTCGCCGCCCGAAAAAGCGAACACGGCGGGAATGATCATCAGGCCCGCCATGATGGCAATGGCGGTGTCGAAGATCTCCACGTTTTCCGTGGACTGCTCAATGGACACGTTCTTTTTCATGTAGGAGCCAAAGGTCACCAGGATGCCCATAGCAATAGAGAGGGAGTAGAACATCTGCCCCATGGCGGAAACCACGGTCATCCACGAGAAGTTGGCCGGGTTGGGCACCAGAAAATACTTTACACCTGCCAGTGCGCCGGGCCGTGTGACCGAGTAAACGGCAATGACCACCGAGAGCACCACCAGCACCGGCATCATCACCTTGGAAACGCGCTCCACGCCGTTGCGCACGCCCGCAAAGATGATGCCCAGCGTGATAAAGGTGAACAGCAGGAACGCGATCTCGGCCAGCAGACCGTTGGAGATGAAGCCGGAGAAATACCCGTCCGATGCCAGCGCGCTGCCGTGGCCGGTGAGATACTGGGCCAGATAGTGGATGACCCAGCCGCCAATGACCGAATAATAGGGAACGATCAGGATGGGGATGACGGCGTTGATCCAGCCGCCGAACGCCAGCCCCTTCCCCTTGCCAAAATGGCTGTAAGCGCCCACCGGGCTTTTGCGGGTCATCCGGCCCAGCGCCGTTTCGGCAATGATCATGGTGTAGCCAAAGGTGACAGCCAGCAGGATGTAGATGAGCAGAAAAATGCCGCCGCCGTATTTTGCGGCCAGATACGGGAAGCGCCAGATGTTTCCCAACCCGACCGACGCACCGGCGGCGGACAGCACGAATCCGAGTTTGCCGGAAAACGCACTGCGCTTGTGTTGAGTTTCCATGTTTTTTTCCTCTTTTCCAGTTGATAAAATCAAGTGTAACATAGAGAAAACAGGATTTCAACGAATCGCAGGCGTTTCACCGGTGGAGAGATTTCAGGCGGAAGATGAAGAAAAGTGAATCACTTTCGGGTAAAGGGCTCCATACCGTGCTCCTCGGGGGTGTAGTATTCCATCAGGGAGATGTAGTTTTCCGGGTGGTGGCAGAACGCTGCGCGCAGAACGCTGTCCAGCTCGCCCCGGGCGGTGAGCAGACGGATGATGTACTGGGCCACCATCTGCACCACATCGGTCTCGATGCCGTAGCACAGGCCGACTGCCAGCACCGGGATAAGGATCTGCCGGGCCAGCAGGGGCACGTTCTGGCCGTACCGCTCAAGGATGGGGCGGCTCATGGTGGAGGCGGCCCAGACGCTGCCCACGATCTGCCAGTAATCGATCTCTTTCATGTGGGAAAGGCTCTGCAGCCGCTCCACGATCTCACCGTCGCTGAGGATGTAGCCATCGACCACCTCTTTTTCGGAGCGGATAAAGGCACACTGGATCATGTCCATGATGGCGGCTTCGTATTTCTGGTGGAAATTTTCCCGGGAAACGCAGAACTTGGCCACGATGTTGATGAGGGCACTGGTGTCCTCGGCGGTGGCAAGACTGCTGATCACCAGCGGCGTGGGGCCGAATTCCGCCCCCAGCGCGTCCAGGTCGGCCAGTTCTTCGGCATTCCGGGTAGCGGGCAGAAAGCGGTCGCAGCCGTTGCGGTGGTAGCCCCAGGCAGCGGGCAGCACCCGGGCCACCGCGTCGCCGCTGGAAATGATGCTGAAGATGTTGCTCTCGGGCCAGTTTTCCAGCAGGGTGCCGTCCGGGGCGTGGTTGGCATCGAAATCCTGCTGCAGGTCAGGTCGGTCGGCGGCAGTCAGGGCCGCAGGCACCGCAAAGCCGTAGGCATAGATGTTCTCCCGCCCCAGCTGGGGCAGCTCCCGGGCGATCTTTGCCGCCAGCAGATTTGCAATGATGGAACCACGGCTGTATCCACCCAGCCAGAGCTTGAAGGCACCGCCCTGCCCTGCCCGGGCCAGATAGGCCTTGAGGGACGCAAACACCGCCGCCACAGGCGTGACAAAGCCGGTGTGCGCGCTGGTATCGCCTGTGTGAAAGTTGCTGGCCCACTCGCCGCCGTAGCCGCCGCCCCGCAGGACAAGCGCCACAAGGGTGGTACGCTGGCCGTTCAGGGTCAGGGTCTTGCGGGCCAGCGAGTAGCCCACAAAGTCCCCGGCTCGGCCGGTGTCGAGGTCGTAATTGTAGAACAGCGCGTCCTCAAAGCCCAGGGCCTCGTAGGCGGCGGCAATGTGGGCTTCCCGCCCCACAGAGCCGTTGACCCAGTATTCCGCATCGCTGGCCACGGTGTTGGCCGCAGCGCAGACCAGACCCAGCGTTGCCAGCGCCAGCTGGTGGTCATATTGGGTGGCCGGGTGGGTGAAAAAGCTGTCGGAATAATAGAACGCGTGGGTCAGGTCGCAGCCGCTCAGGTCGCTGCGGATGCCGATGGTGTAGCGGCCATCCGGCACTGCATGGCCTACGGAGCTCTGCCCGGCGGCCTGGACCATCAGCCCGGGCAGCAGAGTGCTGCCGGCCGCAAACCCCAGCACCTTGCAAAAACTTCTTCGATCCATAATTTTTCCCCTCAAAAACCAGAATGGATTTTTTCTTAGTATACCGTATCCCGGGCGGGGATACAATCCAAAGTTTTCCGGGCGGCAAAAAACGGGCCGGTGTTGCGCACACCGGCCCGTTATGTTACACTGTTGTTCAGTCCAGATCCTTGCAGCACTCCACGATGTGGTGGAACATCTGCTCCACGGCGGGAGCCATGGCGGTGGGGCGCTGGACGGCCAGACCCACCACGCGGTCCTCTTCTGGCTCGATGGGGTAGATCTTGACCGCTGCTGTGCAGTTGCGCAGCAGCATCCGGGGCATGATGGAAATACCCAGGCCTGCCTCGACCATGGCAATGTTCGACTGGTCGTCGATGACATGGCAGCGGCGCTCCGTTGAGAGGGAATACTTCTTGAGGAACTGACGCATCTCCGCGTCGGTGGCATCCCACTGCACCACAAAGTTCTGCCCGTTCATCAGGGCGGGGGTCATCACGCCGTTGGGCGGCTCGGGCCAGTCCATGGGGGTGATGCAGAGCAGCGGCTCGTGGAACAGCTCGGTCAGAACAAACTCCTCCCGGCAGTTGTTGGAGAGGAAGGCAATGTCCACCTGACCGGTGCGCAGCCACTCCTTGACATCATCGTAGGTGCCCTGATAGACCTCGACTTCAATCTGGGGGTAGTGGGCCATAAAGCCCTTGAGGATGCTGGGCAGCAGCCCGGAGCAGATCGAGTTGAAGGCACCCAGCTTGACCTTGCCCTTTTCCAGGCCGTTCAGGCGGGCAATGCTCTGCTGCAGGGCCTCGTCGCTGTTCAGCACCGCACGGATGGAGGGGTACAGCGAAGCGCCGTAGCTGGTCATGGTAACGCCGTTTTTGCCGCGATTGAATAAGGTAAAGCCCAGCTCAGCCTCCATCACGGCGATGGCGTGGCTGATGGCCGAGGGGGTCAGATGCAGCTGCTGAGCCGCCTTGTTAAAGCTGCCCTGCCGTGCAACTGCGTCGAAAATCTCATAAGAAAACAGCGTCATTCCCAATGCCTCCTTCCGGTCTGATCTGGTTCGGAGACGCTCGATCCTCTGTGAATCTTTTTCATCTTTGGTTTGAGATAGTTCAATTATCTTCTTGATTTTACTATCCTGCGCCCGTCCTGTCAAGCATTTTGGGCGGATTTGTGCACGCTCTATGCAGATTTTGCCGCAGCAGACGGAGGAAATGCCACCTTTCCTCCATTATAGTTCTTATAACAATTTTTTACAAACTGACCGAGGTGTTTTTTATGACCGCACTTTCCACGCGCTGCAGTTTCAGCGGCACCGCCCTTAAAACCATTGCCTGCATCACCATGCTGGTGGACCACATCGGCGCGTCCTGCATCGAGGCAGGTATCCTTACGCCCGGGCTGGACATCGGCACCCTCTCGCGGGACACCCTTTCCGCCTATCCGCTGTACCGGCTGGACATGGTGCTGCGGTTCACCGGGCGGCTGGCGTTTCCCATCTTCTGTTTTTTGCTGGTGGAGGGCTTTATACATACCCGCGATGTGAAAAAATACGTCCGGAGGCTGTTCCTGTTTGCCCTCATCAGTGAGGTGCCTTTTGACCTTGCGTTTTTCCGCACGCCCTTTGCGCTGGAACATCAGAATGTTTACTGGACGCTGGCGCTGGGCGTGCTGGCCATGGCAGGCCTGAAGCATTATGAAAAGCCGGACGGCTCTGCCAGCTGGAAAGGGCTCTTGTGTGCGGCAGGCTGCACGCTTGCGGCGCTTCTGGCTTGTACGGACTACGACGGCATCGGTGTGCTCATCATCTGTGCGCTGTACCTGACCCGTGGCGACCGCAAGCGGCAGTGCATCGTGGGAGCCGTGCTGTTTGCCTGGGAGCTCACCGCACCGCTGGCCTTTGTGCTGGTCTGGTTCTATAACGGCCAGCGGGGCCGCTGCACCCCTGCCATGCAGAAGGTGTTTTACTGGTTCTACCCGGTGCACCTGAGCGTGCTGGCTGCGGTGACGAATCTTCTGCTGTAAAAAAGCAAAACGCGCTTTTCGGAAGGCCCCGGAAAGCGCGTTTTGTGTAAAAATCTGTTCAAGCCATGTGCAGCTGCTCTTTCAGTGCCTGCTGAAGGACGCAGGAAAAATTGATCCCCTGTGCCATGGCGGCATCGTTCAGCCAAGCAGGGATGGAAAGCGTCTTTTTGACAGATCTCTCGAAGTGCTGTTTTGCATATTCTGCCACGTCAACAGAAACAACATTGACAAATGCTTCAGGAACAGGCTCGTCGGGAGCAAGTGCCCGAGACACAGCGATTGGGTCGATGGAACCCGGACGAGACGGTGTGGGAATCGTTTCGCCATCCCGCTTGCAGGTGTAGAGATAGCCTGCAAGGCAGTCCACTGCCATCTCCATGGCTTCCTCAAAGGTATCACCCTGTGTTGCAAGGTTGTTCAAATCAGGAAAAACGACAGAATAACCTTCTGCCTCTTTATAAAAACAAGCCGGATACATGGATAACATCCTTCATCCCTCCTGTATGATGATATGGCATTATTTGAGCCCTGCCTGCTTTCGGATGGAAAGCTCTGTGCGGCGGTCAAGTTCTTTTCCCTTGTGAAAAGGAATCGTGACCTTGCCGGGTTTTGTGGGATGGACATACTGACGGTGGGAACCGACCTGTTCCTTGAAGACCCAGCCATCGGCAAGAATCAGCTTTTCCATTTCACGCGGTTTTGGCGGCACAAGCTTCACATCCTCTCAAGAGAAGTATACCATATTATACGTATTGTGTAAATACGTATTGAAAGATAAGATGAGAACAAAATGGAAAAAGCCCGGTGATTTCAAAGAATCATCGAGCTTTTTCTTGGCGGAGTAGGAGGGATTTGAACCCTCGCGCCGTTGTTTAGACGACCTACGCCCTTAGCAGGGGCGCCTCTTCGGCCTCTTGAGTACTACTCCAGAGCAAAGTGCATTACACTTATTCAATAAAAATGGCGGAGAGAGTGGGATTCGAACCCACGGTACGTTGCCGTACGGCAGTTTTCAAGACTGCTTCCTTAAACCACTCGGACATCTCTCCTTGTGGACACTCGCCTTACGCCGTGTCGAATGCCTATTTAATTTACCAGATTTGCCGCGTGCTGTCAAGCCTTTCTGCAAATTTTTTCAGGATGGTGGGAAAAGCCGCCGTCACCCACAACCTTTTTTTGCTCCGCTTGCAGAAAGCTCTTTACAGAAACACCTTTTTGTTGTATAATAAAGCCATCAAAAGAATCCCCCTCTGGATGTAAAGGAGAATTACCATGTCGTTTTCAGAGCTATTGAAGCAGTGCCGCAAAAAACAGGGCGTGAGCCAGGCAGAACTCGCCGCAAAGCTCGGCGTGACCCAGCAGGCCGTCGGCAAGTGGGAAAGCGGCAAATCCTCCCCCGACCCCTCCACCGTGGCCCGCATCGCGGAGCTGCTGAACACCACGGCAGACTATCTGCTGGGGCTGTACCGCCCGGTGAGCAACGTGTCCGCCCCGGAAGAGCGCTTCTTTGGCAGCTATTCCGAGAGCTTGATCCCGGTGATCGGCACCGTGAAGGCCGGTTACGGTGCTCTGGCCTTCGAGGAAGACTACGGGCAGGAGTATGCCCGCGTGAAGGATCCCTCCAACTATTTCTATCTGGTGGTGCGCGGTGACAGCATGGAGCCCCGCATCCAGGACGGTGACCTGGCCCTGGTGCACAAGCAGGACACGCTGGAAAACGGCGACCTGGGCGTGCTGATCTACGGCGACGAGGGCGAGGGCACCCTGAAGCGCTACATCCAGCGCGGCAACTGCGTGGTGCTGCAGCCCTTCAACCCCGCCTATCATGAAATGGTCATCAGGGGCGAGGACCTGAACCACCTGCACATTGCAGGCCGCGTGGTGGAAACCAAGGCCAAGTGGTAAGCCGGGCGATTTAAAATTTCGCTGCTGAAGGCTTCCCCTATCTTCATAAAGCCATCTGCTATTTTGCGTATGGCTTTATTTTTTGACCCTTTTTCCCGGTTTTATCCTTTTGGGAGGTGCATTCTGCATGGAACAGACCCTGATGGACAAGCTGACCATTCTGGCGGACAGCGCCAAATATGACGTTGCCTGCACCTCCAGCGGGGCGTCCCGCACCGCGCGCCCGGGCACGGTGGGCAGCTGCTACGCGCCGGGCTGCTGCCATGCCTTTACCGCCGATGGCCGCTGCGTCAGCCTGCTCAAGGTGCTCATGTCCAACTGCTGCTCCTTCGACTGCGGCTATTGCGTCAACCGCCGCTCCAACGATATCCCCCGCGCCACCTTTGCGCCCCGGGAACTGGCAGAGCTGACCATGGAGTTCTACCGCCGCAACTACATCGAGGGGCTGTTTTTGTCCAGCGCGGTGCTGGGCACCCCGGACTACACCACCGAGCGGATGCTGGCGGTGCTGCGGCTGCTGCGGGGTGAATACCGCTTTGGGGGTTACATCCACGCCAAGGCCATCCCGGGCACAAGCCCGGAGCTTTTGCAGCAGCTGGGGTATCTGGCCGACCGTCTGAGCGTGAACGTGGAGCTGCCCAGCGAGCGCAGCCTGAACCTGCTGGCCCCGGACAAGGGGCGGCATTCCATCTTCCGTCCCATGAAGCAGATCGCGGTATCCGGCGCCGCCAGCCGGGAGGAACTTACTCTTTACCGCCACGCGCCCAAGTTCGCCCCCGCCGGGCAGAGCACCCAGATGATCGTAGGCGCTTCGCCGGAGACGGACTACCACATCTTAAAGCTGACCGAGGGGATGTACCAGAAATACGGGCTGAAGCGGGTGTTCTACTCCGCTTACATCCCGGTAGCCGAGGACACCCGCCTGCCCGCGCTGGACACAAAGCCGCCCCTTCTGCGGGAGCACCGGCTGTATCAGGCCGACTGGCTGCTGCGGTTCTACCAGTTCGAGGCAGACGAAATTTTAGATAAGGACAACCCCAACTTCAACCCCTATCTGGACCCCAAATGCAACTGGGCGGTGCAGCACTACGGGCTGTTCCCGGTGGACGTGAACCGCGCTCCCTTCGAGATGCTGCTGCGGGTGCCGGGCATCGGCCCAAAAAGCGCCCGACGCATCTGGCGCGCCCGCAAACAGGCGGCGCTGGGTCTGGACGAGCTCAAGCGCATGGGCGTAGTGCTCAAGCGGGCGCAGTATTTTATCACCTGCCGGGGCTTTTCCGGGGCGCACCCGGGGCGCGGCACCGCTGGGCGGGAGCGCATTACCCGGGCGCTCATCGACCCCAACGTATTCAGCGGCAGCTGTGAGCAGCTGAGCTTGTTCAGTCCGCCCGCCGTGGACAACCTCATCGGGCAGGGCGTGCCGCCCCGGACGGCTGTCCGCATGGTAAGGGAGGAGGCCGTGCAATGTCTTGCCAAGGCGCTGTAAGCCCCAAGGGGGCGCGCAAGCTGCACGATGCCGACGTGGTCTACCTGTACGACGGCAGCTTTGAGGGCTTTCTGTGCTGCGTGTACGAAAGCTTTGCCCAGCACGAACTTCCCTTCGCGGTGTGGACGCCCCAGCGGGAAACCGCCACCCTCTACCCGGTCAAGGACATTGCCACCGACCCCGCCGTTGCCCGGCGGGTGTTCGCCAGCTTTGGCAAAAAGCTGGGCGCAGAGACCGAGTACCTCGTCAGCCGGGATTTTCTCTCCGGGCAGGAGGACAAGGAGCTGCTGTTGCTCCGGTTTCTGCATCTGGCCTTTGCGCTGGGCCCGGGCACAGTCAAACGGGAGGGGCATCCGGTGGTCGCGCCCCTCTACGCCATGAAAAAAAGTCTGGACTGGGAGGTAGACAAGTTTCAGGGCTTTGTGCGGTTCGAGGAGCACGATGGCATGCTGGGCGCGGTCATCCACCCCAAAAATTATATCCTCCCCCTGCTGCGCCCACACTTCTGCGGACGCTTCCCGGAGGAGGATTTCATGATCTATGATGCCGTCCATCAGGCGGTGCTGCTGCACGAGGGACACAAGACGCAGCTGCTGGAGTTGGCAGCGCCCTTGGAGCTGCCGCCGCCCAGTGCGCGGGAGCAACAATTTCAGGCGCTGTGGACGCAGTTCTACAAAACGCTGGAAATCAAAGCGCGCCACAACGAAAAAGGCCGCATGACCCATTGCCCCAAGCGCTTCTGGGCGGATATGGTGGAGCTGCAGGGGGAGTTGTAATCATTTTTCCTGTGCTTCCAGTGCGCTTTCCACGCCCTTGAGCAGATCCTCTGCCGGGATGCCGTACAGCCTTGCCAGTGCCATCAGGTTGGAGGTGTTCGGCTCCGAGGTGCCCGTTTCCCTTAATTAAAGATATTGTTTGGTAAAAAAGAAAGGTCAGTCGATTTTGCCGATGAAGCGGTAGTAGATTTCTACTTCC
>ERZ827488.2544-NODE-2544-length-17344-cov-8.831627_pt1 | contig 17344 bp, 11 predicted proteins | sample MGYA00519771_ERZ827488 | MGnify/ENA primary metagenome ERZ827488 (study PRJEB31778, sample SAMEA3449323) | human gut metagenome | biome: human gut; feature: human-associated habitat; material: faeces | place: United Kingdom | collected 2010/2012 ... | reverse complement strand
GTTCCGCCGCTCTTTGGATTCTTCCCGGCAGGGCACTGGAAAATGGGGTGCCCTGATGCAGAGGCTCCGTCTTGACTGCGTGGGAAAATATCTGGGCACACGTCTAATCATAATTGGAAATACTGCACAAATGTGTTATACTCAGACAAGGAATTATACTAGAATCATAGGAAGATTAGTATATGGTCCGCTTTTTGGGATGAGAAGTGCGTTACAATAAAAAACACCGACGGAGGAAGTCGATATGCCTGAGAAAAAAGTTGTTGATGTCATGTGGGATGACAGTCCGGTGGATGTATCTGCCGAAGTGAATTTTATCTGGTCCATTGCAAATAAACTGCGCGGACCGTACCGCAGCGACAAATATAAGGATGTTATCATTCCGATGACAATCATCCGTCGCTTTGAGTGTGCTCTTGCACCTACCAAGCAGAAGGTCGTGGAGCAGTTCAAAGCAAATCCGAATTTTCCGGCAAAGGCGATGTACCGTATTTCCGGCTTCCAGTTCTACAATACCAGTGAATTTGACCTCGCAGAGCTTGTAAATGACGCAGACCATATTGCTGCCAATTTCAAGAGTTATCTGCAGGGATTTTCTGCGAATGTGCTGGAAATTTTGATGTCCAAGGAGCACGGTTTAAACTTCGGAGAAGAAATCGACAAGATGGACAAAAACAACCGGCTGCTCTCTGTCGTTAAAGCATTTTCTGAACTTGACCTTGATCCTCGCACCATCGACAATGTGAAGATGGGGTATATTTTTGAAGATCTGATTCGCAAATTTTCTGAAAACGCTGAGGCTGGCGACCACTACACTGGACGAGATATCATCAAGCTGATGGTCAATATTCTGCTTGCCGAAGGGTGCGATGATATCTTCGATGACGGTAAGGTCATCACAATATTGGATCAGGCTTGTGGTACGGGTGGTATGCTGTCCACCGGCTTTAATTTTATTAAACGCTATAATCCCACGGCAGATGTGCGCCTGTTCGGGCAGGAAATCAACCCGGAATCTTACGCTATGTGCCTTGCCGAAATGCTCATCAAGGGACAGAATGCCGAAAATATCTGCTATCAGGACACCATGAAAGCAGACCGCTTTAAAGGCACGAAAATGCGTTTTGTGCTGGAAAATCCTCCTTTTGGCACCGCTTGGGGCGGTAAAGATGCGGCCGAAGGCGTTGAGGATGCCGTCAACGCAGAATATCAGAAAGGCTTTGACGGCCGCTGGGGCGCAGGACTGCCCGGTTCCGGTGATATGCAGATGCTGTTCCTTCAGTCTGCCATTGATAAGATGGACGATAACCTTGGCCGCGCTGCCATTATTGAAAACGGCAGTCCTCTTTTCTCCGGTGGCGTAGCGTCCGGTGAGAGCCAGATCCGCCGCTGGATGCTGGAAAGCGATCTGATTGAGGCGATTATTGCGCTGCCTACTGACCTGTTTTATAACACCGGCATTGCTACATATATCTGGGTCCTCTCAAAGAACAAGCGCCCGGAGCGCAAGGGCAAAATTCAGTTGATTGATGCTTCTACGTTCTTCAAAAAACTGCGGAAAGCACTGGGTGATAAGAAAAATGAAATTTCTCCTGAGGATCGCAGCGCCGTTACAAAACTGTATGCGGATTTTGCAGAGAATGAATATTGTAAGATTTACCCCAACGAGGAGTTTATTTATCGTGAGTACACGGTGATGCAGCCGCTTCAGCGTAGCTATGCTATTACGGAGGAACGCATTGAAACCATGCTTTCCAAGGGATCGCTATCTGCCTTGTATGACCAGTCCAAGGTGGACGAACTGGAAAATGCCGAAGAACTGACCGGCAAGGATCAGAAGAAGTTGGAGGCATATCAGGCAAATAAGCCGGTTTATGATGCCATTGTCGCCACACTGAAAGCGGCAGTTTCGGAGCGGATTTATAATTGCCCGGCAGAGTTTACTCCGGTGCTGTTCAAAGCACTGTCTGCGGTGACTGCCGACAAAAAGTTGCTGGAAAAGATTGCAGACGGCCTTTCAGTCATGGACAAAAATGCTGAGATTCAGCGGGATCGCAAGGGCAGCATCATCTACGACAAAGAAACCAAGGATACCGAACAGGTAAAATGGGAAGAGAATATCGAGGACTATATGGCAAGAGAAGTTCTGCCGCACATCCCGGATGCCGCTGCATTCTTCGAGGAGAACCTTAGCGCCAAGAAGCCTGTTATCAAAACCGGCGCAGAGATCCCGTTCACACGGTATTTCTATAAATATCAGCAGCCGACAGCAAGTGAAGAACTGGCAACACGGTTTTCTGAATTGGAACGGTCTGTCTCCGAGCGTGTCGCTAAATTGTTTGGGTAAGGCGGTAAAACTATGCGTGAAATGAAGGATAGTGGGATTGAGTGGATTGGAAAGGTGCCCGTTGAATGGAAAATTGATAATCCCCAATACCACTTTAGTCAGAGAAAAGATCGTGCGAAACAAGGCATGGTACAGTTGACTGCTTCTCAAAAATATGGGGTGATTACTCAAACCGAATACATGGAGAGGACAGGTGCAAATATAGTCACAGTTCAAAAGGACTTTGATATACTGAAACTCGTATGTGCTGGAGATTTTGTGATCCACATGAGGAGTTTTCAGGGGGGACTGGAATATAGTGAAAAGACCGGAAGCATTAGCTCTGCTTATGTTATGTTAATTCCAAGCAATACCATTCGTGAACCGAGATACTATAAGTGGTTTTTTAAGTCCAGCAACTATATTGATGCGTTAAGCAGTACCTCAAATCTGGTGCGCGACGGTCAGGCTATGCGTGGTCGAATTTTATACAGTTACCAATACTGTTTCCGCCCGCAGAGGAACAACAGCGCATTGCTGATTTTCTTGATGCCAAATGTGCTGAAATTGATGCACTGACCGCCGACATCCAAACCCAGATCGACACGCTGGAGCAGTACAAGAGATCTGTTATCACCGAAACCGTCACCAAAGGGCTGAATCCCGATGCCAAGATGAAGGATAGCGGAATTCAGTGGATTGGCAATATGCCAGCTCACTGGGATGTTATCCGCGGCAAGTACATTCTTCGCTATATGCAGAAGCCCGTGCGTGAAGATGACGGTGTAATCACTTGTTTCCGAGATGGCGAGGTTACTCTCAGAAGCAATCGTCGTGAGGATGGATTTACAATGTCCGACAAGGAAATCGGTTATCAAGGTATTGATGTCGGTGATTTGGTCGTTCACGGAATGGACGGTTTCGCAGGTTCTATTGGCATCTCCAATTCAAGAGGCAAGGCTTCTCCGGTTCTCAATGTGCTAGATACCGATCAGTGCAAGCGGTACATCATGTATTATCTGCGCAGCATGGCTTACAGTGATGTGTTTCTTGCTTTGGCGACCGGTATTCGTGTGCGTTCCTGTGACCTTCGGTGGAATAAGCTTGCGGAGCTTTCCTATCCTGTACCGCCGCTGGATGAGCAGAATGCCATCGTAAAGCACATTGATTCTGTGCTTTCAAAAGCGGATGCTGTTATCGCTGATAAAAAAGCACAGCTTGCAACACTCGATGAGTATAAGAAATCGTTGATATTCGAGTATGTAACCGGCAAGAAGGAGGTACCCACATCATGAAAGTTGAATATGTAACATCACCTATTGGCGGAGGAACCGAACTTTATATTTCTGCCGCCGAGTATAAGCGAGTTAACAGCAAAGATGGGTGGAGTGACCGTCAAAACCTGATATTTGCAGTACGATCCTATACTCAAACAAATCAAAGCAGGAATAAGATCAAGAGCAGAGATTTAGAAGAAGCGTTCCGACATATTAAAAAAGATGGAACCATTGTTCTTGCAACTAAATTGGCCGGGGAATTTGCGTGGTGTGAGATATATGTTATCACAGATAACAAAATTATTCCGGTTCTCACAAGCAGTGACGGTGAAAATTTTAACATCAACTATTCAGAAAAGACAAAACGAGAATTGAATCGTAAACCGTGAGATGAGGCATTGATAGACATGAATAATATCCTCTCAGAAAAAGAATATCAGCATTTCATCATGGACAGGCTTGTGCAGGACAATGGCTACATTGTCCGTAAGGCAACAAGCTATAACCGCTTCTTTGCTATGGATCGGGAACTGCTGTTTCGATTTTTGAACGATACACAGCCGGATGAGATGGATGCGCTCCGCAAGATCTATAAAACGGATCTGGAGGATACGATTGTTGGCTTCATCAATGCCGAGGTCACCAAAGCGCGCGGCAGCTTGTTGGATGTGCTGAAGCATGGCATAGAAATCTCCAACATGAAGCTGGAATTCATGTATACCAAACCCGCTACTACCTTTAACCGGGAACTGCTGGCAAAGTATGAAAAGAATATCTTTTCCGTTATGGAGGAGGTCTGGGCAAGCGACAAAGAGCGCGTTGATCTGGTGATTTTCCTGAACGGTCTTGCTATCATGTCCTTTGAACTGAAATGCAATGCTGCAGGTCAGTCCTATCAGGATGCCATCTATCAGTATCGTGTTGACCGTGACCCGAAAACCCGTCTGTTCTGGTTTAAAGCAGGTTGCCTTGTGAACTTCGCTATGGACCTGGAACAGGTCTATATGACCACTAAACTCGCAGGCAACGCCACCTTCTTCCTGCCGTTCAATATGGGCAACGGTGAAGGGGTCAACGCCGGTGCGGGAAACCCGACCTTCAAAGACAAATACAGCGTGTCCTATATGTGGGAGGATATTCTGACCAAGGATACCGTCCTTGATCTCATCAGTAAGTTCATCTTTATCGAAACTAAGGAAAGCAAGGATGAGCTGACAGGGAAAACGAAAAAATCCGAAAATGTCATATTCCCTCGGTATCATCAGTTTGATGTGATCCGCAAACTGCTGGGTGATGTCCGTGATAATGGCACAACGCAGAATTATCTGATCCAGCACAGCGCAGGCTCCGGCAAAACGAACTCTATCGCATGGCTGGCGCACCGCCTGACTTCTCTGCACGATGCGGATAATAAAATCATCTTTGACAATGTTGTGATCATCACTGATCGAGTTGTGGTTGATCGTCAGCTGCAGAAAGCGATTATGGGCATGGAGCATAAAGCGGGGCTTATCCGTGTCATGGACGATAAGTGCAACTCGGCAGACCTTGCCATTGCTCTGAACGGCAATACGAAAATCATCGCCACTACAATTCAGAAATTCCCGTATATTGTAGACAGTGTTGCCGGGCTGAAAAACAAGCATTTTGCGGTTATTATCGATGAGGCACATTCCTCCACGGCAGGTAAGGACATGGCAGCGGTCACAAAGTCGCTGGGTGCAGGAGAACAAGAAGGCATCGATGTGGAAGATATGATTACGGGTGAAATCCGCAGAAACGGCAAACAGGCGAATGTTTCCATGTTCGCTTTCACCGCCACCCCCAAGCCCACAACGATTCAATTGTTTGGTCGACTGAACACCAAAGGGCAGCGTGAGGCGTTTCATATCTATTCTATGAAACAGGCCATTGAGGAGGGCTTTATCCTTGATGTGCTTCAGAACTATACCACTTATGATACCTTTTATCAGCTGAACAAGGAGATTGAAGAAGATCCTCGATGCAAGACTGCTGATGCAAAGCGGCAAATTGCGCGGTTTGTGGAACTGCACGAGACGAACATTGCACAGCGTGTAGAGGTTATCATTGAACATTTCCGCACAACAGTGATGCCGGAACTTGGCGGTATGGCAAAGGCAATGGTCATCACTGCTTCCCGGCAGGGCGCGGTCAAATACCGTCAGGCGTTTGAGAATTATACAAAGAAAAAAGGCTATACCGATATCAAAGCTTTGGTTGCATTTTCTGGCAAAGTAAAGCTCCCGGACGATGAAACCGAATATTCCGAGGCTTCCATGAACGGTTTCCCGGAGGATCGTCTGACAAAAGAATTTGATAAGGACGAATATCAGGTACTTCTGGTTGCGAATAAGTATCAGACCGGGTTTGACCAGCCGAAACTCTGCGCTATGTATGTTCTCAAAAAGCTGAAGGGCGTATCTGCTGTTCAGACGCTTTCCCGCCTGAATCGTATTTGCCCGCCGTTCGAGAAGAAAACCTTCGTGCTGGACTTTGCAAATACATACGAAGATATCAAAGCGGCATTTGCACCGTACTATACGACTACGCTGCTCTCCACTTCCGTAACGCCGACGGCGATTTATGATCTGGAAGCTCAAATCGATGCGTACACCGTGCTTGACCCGGATGATATCGAAAAAGCCAACGAGCTGCTGTATAAGAAGAATATATCTGCCAAGGACAAGCAGAAGCTGACGTTTTACTTTAAACGGGCAAAGAATATGATCGAAAAATACGATCTTATCAAACAGCACGAGATCGTATCTGCGATGCGGCACTTTGTCCGATTCTATGAGTTTCTGTTGCAGGCATCCTGTTTTGAGGATACTGATCTGCACAAGAAATACAACTTTATCACATATCTTCTGGCCTATATCAACATCAAACATCCGGGCGGTGGATACAACCTAGACGGAAAGATTAAGGCAACCAATTTTGTTCAGAAAAAGGTCGAGGAACATACAACGTCAAACCTTGTTGCACAGCCAGTGGTGAAATTGCCGACTGCCGAAAGTTTCGGGCTTACTGAAGCAAAAGAGGAACGGCTTTCAGAGATTATTGCGGAGATCAATAGCCGTACCGGAAAGGCCTATAACAATGATGTGGCAGTTAAGGCTATGTTACAGATCAGGGACATCCTTTTAAAATCGGATAAACTGAAAACCAGTGCGCGAAACAATACCGTCAAAGACTTTGAATTTTCTTATTTTGATGATATTGACGATGCCTTGATTGAAGGATTAGAACAGAATCAGGATTTCTTCTCACTTCTGCTAAGCAATGAAGAAATCAAACGGCAGGTGCTCGGTATTTTTACAGAAGAAATATATAAGAGCTTGCGGGAAGCTTAATGTAAAATAGTATATGAGGTAGAGTGGAGGTGCAAATATGAATAAATATCGTACGCAATACTATGATTTTGGTGATTTAGCAATTCCAAACGAATTAATGAAGTGCGAAGAAGTTTTAAATGACTTTGGAAAATGGAATTCTTACAAGAGCATTGACCAAATTATAGAACTCTATAACGTAAAACGCTATATTGATTCAGGAATCAGACTTCAGAAATGGACAGATGAGATTTATTCCGTTTATCAGGAGCGAGCAAAAACAATTCTAGGAGTTATAGGCAGATTTTTTTCAACAGTTGATTTATCAGAATATGCTGGATTGTACAAGGGAACGGATGTTTTGTATAAGGAGATTTTTTGGGATATTTTTGCTGAGACAAAACAGTATAAAAAATTTGATGATGCTTCATTTGAGAAAATGGTTTTTGAAACAGGCGCCCCGCTTCGATGTATTCTTGGACAGAAAGAAACTGTCGCTAGGTTTGGAGCGGTGATACGGAAATATATATTGGAAGATGTTCGAAATACTGAGTTTTTGGTATCGAGCTTTTTGGAAAAGCGTGAAAAACCAAAGCAAAATTATTTCTTGCCAAAGGAACTTACCGATAGCGATAAAGAGATTTTGGTACAAAAATATATTGATTTGCCGCAACCGAATATGAATTATCTTGAGTTGATTGCGCAAGAAGATAATCCGGACAAGCTACGGTTAAGTGATCGAACAAAATTCAATGCATACAAACGCCTCGAAAAAATGAGGAGCGAATTTTTGACATCACATAGAGCGATAGAAACAACTATGGGGGTCAGCTTTCGTCCAATGGATGGAACCGGTGAGATAAGGTATGATATAAGCGAACCGCTAAAACCATTAATAGAATATGATACGGTATGGCTTGAAAATAATTTGGATTATGCGACAATTCTTCAAAATTTCTACTGGTTTGAGGTCGTTGATTTGAAAAGTCGATGTAATTTGGTTTCAAATGAGTCTGACCTAGGAATATTTGATACGGTGTTTGGATTACATGGGCGAAAGGAATATGCAACAGGGCAAAGTTTTGAAATAAAAAATTCGTTTGCACTTCTACAAATACGTGGATACTATGAATTTCTGAAACGACATGGTGTTGAGCTGGAAAGCGTTTACCAATGGTTTTTTGAAGTTTATCTGAAAGAAGAATTTGGAATTGATGGATATGTGTATGATGAGACTTCCTCAAACGCAAAATTTGGAGAACGCAATAAGTTAATTGTCAGTAAGATTGATCATGTTTTAAAGCAGTTTAGCTTATATTGCGCTGATTTAAGAATTGATCGTGAATATCTGGAATTTTCTTCTCAACAAACAAATTTTTCAACTGTTCCAAGTCTTGTTGAGAATAAATATGCGTATTGTAATGATGTGAAACTGAAAAATGAAATGTATTATCTTTTTTCCTCACAATCAATGTTGACATATTTGGAACGTCTGGGAAAGGGTTATGATTCTCTTTTTGAAATGATTTCTAAAGAGAAAGTATATTATAAAGATTTTAATGAGATACAACAAACGAGAATAGAATACTTGCTGCAAAGAGGTGCAATAATCAAGTGTGCAGATGGAATTATTTTGATTAATAAAGAGCGCCTTGAAATTTTAATTCAAATATATAAAAAAGATTTTTTGTGTATAGCATATGAAAATACTGAGAGTGAACCGTTGAATACGCTTATTAGTCAAAAAGAACTCAGGCTTGAAAAGACGTTGTTTTCGGTACCTGAGCAAAAATATTTTAACTATCTTCTAAATAAGGCAGAATTCTCTAACGGTCTGGATTTAAGAAATAAATATGCACACTCAACGAACTCGCTAGATGAGCGCACACAATATCAGGATTATTTACGTCTGTTGCTCGTAATGGCGATTATTATTATAAAAATTAATGAGGAATTTATTCTAAAAAGTAAGCATGAACAACAGGAGAAAGGAGGCCCTGTATGACAGTAAAGAGCATTTTGGAAATGCTTCGATACGGCGAACGAATTAACCTTGAATGCAAAGAAGCTAAGAGTGATGTGCCCAAGGCAGTATGGGAGACATACTCTTCATTTGCGAATACCAACGGTGGCCTGATTTTGCTGGGTGTCAAAGAAAACATAGGAGAGGAAGATTTTTCTAAAAGATTTGAAATTACAGGCGTTAGGAATGCTGATAAAGTTATAAAAGACTTTTGGAACACACTGAATAGTGCGAAAGTTAGTACAAGTATATTAGTGGATGCCGATGTGACATCGATAGACTATGATGGTAAAACTTTAGTGTGTGTTCATGTTCCACAAGCAACCTATAAGCAACGCCCTGTCTATATCAACGAAAATCCAATTAAGGGAACATTTAAACGTAATCACGATGGGGACTATCACTGCACAGAAGATGAAGTGAAGGCTATGCTCCGTGATGCCAGCGATACTGGAAACGATGGTGGACTGCTGGAAGGGTATACAATGGATGATATTGACGAAGATTCATTGAAAGCATACCGGATAGAGTTCGATACAAAAAATCCAGGACATGTGTGGAGTAATATTGAAGATAAGGAGTTCTTGCGAAAACTGGGCGGTATAGCGAAAGAGCGCATAACTGGAAAAGAATGGCTGACGGTGGCAGGGCTGCTAATGTTTGGCAAGGGACTTTCAATTCGAGAGCGATTTGATAATATCCATATGGACTATCTGGATAAAACCAATTTACTTCCGGGACAACGGTGGTCGGACCGGCTGACCTATGATGGAACGTGGGAAAATAACTTATACACTTTTCTGCATCGGCTGATCCCAAAACTGGTTAGCAATTTAAAGCGGCCATTCAAACTAGAAGGCATGAGTAGAGTGGATGATACGCCAGTGCATAAAGCAATCCGTGAAGCTCTCATTAATCTAATGATTCACAGTGATTATCTGATTACAGGCACATTAAAGGTAGAGAAAACAGACGATGCATTTCTATTTTCAAATCCGGGAAGTTTGAAACTGCCGATTCAAGCAATTTATGAAGGTGGTAATTCAAAATCGAGAAATCCACGGATTCAAATGATGTTGCGGATGATTGGTTACGGAGACAATGCAGGGTCTGGATTTCCGACCATTTTAGCCGCGTGGAAAGAGGAAAATTGGCGAAAACCGGATTTGAAAGACAATGTTGATTTAAAACAGGTCGAATTGCGTTTGTGGATGGTATCTTTGATGCCGCCAGATTGTTCGGAATATTTGCAGCGATTAATGGGACATGACTATAGAGAACTGTCGGCAAATGAGCAAATAATTCTTTCAACAGCTTATTTGGAAAAAGAAGTGTCCAATAGTCGAATGCAAACAATTTTGAATCTTCATCCAACGGATGTTGGTAAGCTATTGTCGGGGCTTGTGCAAAAGAAGATGTTGCTGAGTGTTCCGAATGGCCGCTGGACAACCTACGAACTGAATGGAAATTATGAGGTTTCACCTGTGCAGATACGGTTGACGGATGCTATAAATAATGTCAATGAATCCGACAAAACAAACTGTGTAAGGATGGAAGCTCAGGCAAAAGCAAAAGCAAAAGTGAAAATTCTTGAATACCTTGAGAAGGAAGAAAGCATTACAAATGTAAGAGCGCAAGAGGTTTGTGGGTTCAACAAAAACCAGACCTATTATATCCTGCATCAGATGTGCAAGGACGGTATATTGCGGCCTGATGGTGTAGGTCGAGGAACGAAGTACAAAAGCGTTAAGTGAAAATTTGCGCTGACTTTTTAATTTTACGCTGACTTTTACGCTGACTTTTTAATTTTACGCTGACTTTTACGCTGACTTTCCGGGATTTACGCTGAAAATACGCTGACTTGGCATGGTTTGCGCTGAATTTACGCTGAAAAGATCGCACGGCGAATGCACGCGTGCAATCAACCGTGCGATCTCGTAGATCAATCCCCCAGCCTGCCGTGGTCGCAGCCGAGAGAAAGATAACGCTCCATCTCCCCTCTCAGCACCATCTGTGCATACTCCAAGGGCTTATTGTAGAGCAGCCAGTCCAGTTCTGCCCGCTGTGCCGGGGTGTTGCCGTACTCGTCCTCCACAGCGATGCAGTCAATGGCAAGGGTGGTGCCATCCTCGAACTGGGCTTCCACCCGGTTGGTGTCCATGTTGTAGCGGCAGGTAAGCAATTTTGTCATAGTAGTATCCTCCAAGACTTGATTTTTGGCGTGCGGTCACTCGAACCAATGCCGTCAAGTCGTTGTCGGATGAAGAAGTTTTTTGGTTTGTCCGGGAGTAAGTGTACGGGCGGCTTTGCTTATTCTATCAGTGGCACCCGCCCCCGCAGTGGGAGCCGCAGTTGCGGCCCTCGTCGTGGTCGTGGTGGGTGCAGTGGATGTCCGGGTCGAAGACCAGCTTTCCGGCCAGATAGTCGGCCACAGCGGCGTCTGCGGCGCCGGAAAGGCCGCCGAACAGCTGGATGCCGGCCTGCATCAGCGCCACCTGCGCACCGGTGCCGATGCCGCCGCAGAGCAGGACGTCTGCGCCATGCTGTACGAGAAAGCCCGCCAGTGCGCCGTGGCCCTGACCATTCGTCGGGATGACCTCGGTGCGCAGGAGCTGGCCGTTTTCGGCCTCGTTTTCGGCCTCATAGAACTTGAACTGTGCGGAGCGGCCAAAGTGCTGAAACACCTGACCGTCTTCGAACGGGACTGCGATTTTCATGAGAACGTCTCCTTTACTGCTTGTTTTGTACAGCCTCCCGGATGCTCTTTGCCAGCTTTTTGGCGTCCAGAGGCTTGACGAGACGGCCATTCATACCGACCTGATGGCAGGACTGGGCGCACTCGTCGGAAGCCTGTGCCGTCATGGCGAGGATGGGAACGGTGGCGGCGTCGGGCCGGTCGAGGGCGCGGATGGCCCGGGATGCCTCGAAGCCGTCCATCACCGGCATCATCACATCCATGAGGATGGCCTGATACCCGCCCGGCGCACTGGCGGCAAAGCGCTCCACGGCTTCCCTGCCGTTCCATGCCTTGTCCACCGCTGCGCCCTGACTGGTGAGCTGGAACTCGGCCACTTCCATGTTGATGTCGTTGTCCTCCACCAGCAGGATGTGCATCCCGTCCAGCCGCCCGTTGTCGGTGGGCTTGAGCTGGGGCTTTGCGGCGGCGTTCTTGTCCAGCAGGAAGGGCAGCTGGAAGGTGAAGGCAGTCCCCTCCCCCAGCTGGCTCTCAGCAGAGATGCTGCCGCCCATCTGGCTGACCAGCTCCTTGACGATGGACATCCCGAGGCCGGTACCCCTGTACTGGGTGCGGGCGTCGGCGGACTCCTGGGTAAAGGGCTTGAACAGCTGGTTCTCCAGGAAATCCCGGCTCATGCCGATGCCGGTGTCCGTGATGCGGAACTCGTACCACACGGTGGTGCCGTCGCAGGAGAGCTCCCTGGCGTAGGTGTCGATGGACCCGCCGGGCTTATTGTACTTGATGGCGTTGCTGAACAGGTTCACCATGATCTGCCGCAGCTTGAGGGAGCTGCCCACGAGGGCGGTGTGCTGGACGTTCTCCCGGTGGCGGCGGTGGGTCAGGCCGTCCTTTTCTATCTGTGCCTCCACCAGCGACGAGACGTCGTGCAGCAGCACCTCGATGTCAAAGGGCTCCTGTTCCATCACCATCTGCCCGGCTTCCAGTTTGCTCATGTCCAGCACGTCGTTGACCAGTGCCAGGAGATGGTGAGCGGAGAGGTCTATTTTATCAAGGCAGCTGTCCACCTTCCGGGCATCGTCCCGGTTGGAGCGGAGGATGTCCAGCATACCGAGAATGCCGTTGATGGGGGTGCGGATGTCGTGGCTCATCCGGTTCATGAAGGCGGTCTTGGCTTTGCTGGCCGAGTCGGCTTCTTCAAAAGCTTCTTGCAGGCGCTGATTCTCGGCCTGCTCCTGTGCATGGAAGATGGAGGTATCCCGGAAGAGGATGATACCGTGGATGACCGGCATCTCCCGCCCGGAGGCCGCATCAAAGACGGTATCCTGCGCCATGAGAACGGTCTTCTGGAGCCAGACCGGCTCACCGCAGGAGGTCTGCTCCCGGTACTCCACTGTCACGTGCTTGAAGCCCGAGTGGAAGCGCTCCAGCAGTTTTGACGCCGTGTCCACGATGCGGTAGTTTTCCAGCGTCTCAGGAGTGACGAAGTGACGGCGCTGGGCGCAGTAGTCGTCGTAGGAGCAGGGCAGCGTCATCTGCAGATCGAACTGCCGCAGCGCGGTAGTCCGGTAGAAGATCTGCTCGAGCTGGCCGTGGGTCAGGTCCACAGTGAACAGGGCGTCGTTTGCGTCGATGAGGGCATCCACATAGTTGTCGTTTTCCAACAGGGAGTGCTTCATCTGCTCGTAATACTGAGTCAGGGGCTGGCGCTCGTCGAAGGCGGTGCTCTTGTCCCGGAAATACTCGAAGCCCACGAGGAAGTGGTGCAGCCGCCCATGGAGGTCGGCGTCGCAGAACAGGAGGGTCAGCCGCCCGCGCTGGGGCACGCCGTCGGTCTCAAAATCCAGCTCAAGCTCCTGCTTGGGGTGCTCAGCACTGAGGGCAGCAGACAGCGTGCTCAGCTGCAACGCTTCCCGCATTGTCTTGCGGGTGGCGGAGGCGGCGTACTCGTCCACGATCTGCTCCACTGCACCCGAATAGCTGCCGTTGTCAGCAAGGAAGAAGCCCGATGAGGTGCGCAGGACGCGGTACTGGTCCAGCAGGGCGTCGCAGTAGAGGCAGTTCGAGAACTGATACCCATGGGCGTTGACCCAATGCAGAAGCTGCTGGTTCTGCAGCTTCCGGGCCTCGGCCTCCTCACGATTTGCACGGTTTTTGTCCACATACATATTCTTGTCGGCGTGGCGGAACAGCTCCCGCAGGGTGCTGCTCTCGAAGTCACTGGCGATGGCGCAGCCTGCCGCATAGCTCAGGGGCATCTCGGGGTGCTGGCGGGAATACTCTGCCGCCTGCGCCCGGATGCTGCGCAGCACATCCTGTGCACCGTCCCAGTCCACGCCGTAGAGGATAGCGATGAACTCGTCGCCGCCGTCGCGGCCCACGAAGTGCTGGGATGGCACGGCCAGACGCAGCTGTTCGGCAAAGGAGCGGATGTACTCATCGCCCTTGTCGTGGCCGAGGTTATTGTTGACGGTGCGCAGGTTGTTGAGGTCAAAGACGCAGAGCGCCGTGTTCCCGTCCGGCGGGTCGGGCGCGTCCAGGAGCTCTTCGCACTTGTTCTTGTTGGGCAGGCCGGTGGCCTCATCGAGGTAGACTTTGCGCTGCAGAATGCGGTTTATGGCCGCGTACCGCAGGGCCTTGAAGATCTGATAACCGAACAAAAGCAGCAGCCCCACGATGTCCGCGAGGACGACTTTTTCCAGAAAGTCGAGGGCCGTGGCCCGCTTCTGGGAGTAGACCTCGGCCAGGTTGGTGGCCTCGTCGCAGGTCTGGAAGAAATGCTCGCTCTTGGCGATGATGGCTGTCTCGGTGTAGCCGCGCTGACGGACAAGGATGAGTTCGTTTCTCAGGTCGTCGAATTCGCTGGAAAGAGCGGTCATCTTGGCCTGAAAATCCGCGTCGTCCAGCCGCACCAGGTCCAGCTCGCTGCTGCCGAAGCGGAGGCCTTCGATGTAGGAGGCCACATCGCCGAGGAGATCATCTTCCGGCGTGCCGGAAATTTCGAGCTTGACGATGCGCTGGGTCTTGCCGCGAACGAGGCCGGCGTAGTTGACGACGCGGGCCGTACCCTGTATCTTGCCCACCAGCACGAGGACAGCGAAAAACAGGCTGATAAGGATGGCTGTGAGAAGGACGGTGAAAAGCTGGATGATATGCCCGAACCGGGAAGAATCATTCTTCATGATGCAAACTCCATTCATAGCGCAGGAAATCAGTCGTTTCCCCACTATTATAATGTATTTCAGAGAGCGCTTCAAGTTTGGAAATGGCTGTGGGAGCAAGCCGAGTTATGACGGGGTTTATTGATATTTGTCAGATGATATGTTGAAATTTCACAAGTGGTGCGGATCTGCCGCGGCTCATAGTTCTCCGCCTTCGAGCTTTCTGCGCACCTCGTGGAGCGAAGCACACTCGCAGGTATAGATCCTGCGCATCTCGTCGGTGGCGGGCGAGAGGTCGGGGACCATCACGGTGACAAAGCCCCCTGCCGCGCCGGCCCGGACGCCGTTGTAGCTGTCCTCGAGCACCATCGTCTTTGCAGGCTCGGTGCCGAGTTTCTGCGCCGCCAGCAGGAAGATGTCCGGCGCGGGCTTGGAGCGGGTCAGGTGCTCGCCCGAGATAACGGCCTTGAAGTAATGGCCGAGGCCCCAGTGTTCCAGATGTCCCTCGATGACAGTCATGGGGCTGGAAGACGCCACCGCCATGGGGATGTGATGTTCGTCCAGCCAGGCCAGAAGCTCGTCGAGGCCGGGCATTTTGGGGACAGGCTTGTTGAAGGCTTCATAGGCCAGCCGATACAGCTCCTCCACGATGCCCATGGCGGGGCAGTCCTCGCCGTAGAAGCGCCGCAGCACATCGCAGCTGCCGGCCTTGGTGGTGCCGCGGGCAGCCTGCGAGAGGCCATCCTTGCAGGGCAGGCCGAATTTTGCCAGTGCCGGCTCCCAGCAGATGTTCCAGATGCGCTCGGTGTCGAACATCAGCCCGTCCATATCAAAAATAACACCCTGTATCATAACGCAAGCTCCTTTTGGCGAAAAATCTACATATATACTCTATTGTACCATGTTTTTCCGCTTTTGAACACCGATAAGGTCATAATTTGTGGCAACTTGACTGCCCCAAAGATGAAACATTTTTCGGTTGCTTGCAAATCCGTTTCACGGCATTATAATAGAAAACAACATTCGGCATATTTGGCGCAGGGCGTGCAGCCCGCGCGGCGCTGTGTGAGATCAGAAAAGAGGGAAATTTATCATGTTGGACATCAAGATCACTCGTACTACCTGCCCGAAGGAAAAACCGCAGGACGAGTCTAAGCTGGGTTTTGGCAAGAAGTTCACCGACCATATGTTCGTTATGGACTACACCGAGGGCGAGGGCTGGCATGACGCCCGCATCGTCCCCTACGCACCCTTCCAGCTGGACCCTGCTACGGTTGTGTTCCACTATGCACAGGAGATCTTCGAGGGCATGAAGGCTTACCGCACTGCGGATGACACCATCCAGCTGTTCCGCCCCGAGTGCAACGCAAAGCGTATGCAGGACTCTGCTGACCGTCTGTGCATCCCCAAGATCCCTGTTGAGGATTACATCCAGGCCGTCGAGGCTCTGGTGGATGTGGAACGTGACTGGGTGCCTCACTCTGACGGCGCTTCCCTGTACATCCGTCCCTTCGTGTTCGCAAACGATGTGGGTCTGGGCGTCCACGCTTCCAAGCACTACATCTTCTGCATCATCTGCGCTCCGTCGGGCGCTTACTACGCCGAGGGCATCAACCCCGTGCGCATCTACGTCGAAGACGAGTACATCCGTGCCGCTCCCGGCCTGACCGGCTTCACCAAGTGCGGCGGCAACTACGCTGCTTCCATCAAGGCCGGTGAGCTGGCCGAGGAGCAGGGCTACGCACAGGTGCTGTGGCTGGACGGCGTCGAGAAGAAGTACGTCGAGGAAGTCGGCAGCATGAACATCATGTTCAAGATCGACGGCAAGGTCTACACTGCCGCCACCGTGGGCACCGTTCTGCCCGGCGTCACCCGCCGCAGCTGCATCGAGCTGCTGAAGGACTGGGGCTATGAGGTCGTCGAGGGCAAGCTGGCCATCGCCGACATCATGCAGGCTGCCCGCGACGGCAAGCTGGAAGAGGTCTTCGGCACCGGCACCGCCGCCGTGGTCTCCCCGGTCAAGGAGCTGCGCTGGAAGGATCAGGTGGCCCACATCTCCGACGGCAAGATCGGACCGCTGACCCAGAAGCTCTACGACACCCTCACCGGCATCCAGTGGGGTAAGCTCCCCGACGAAAAGGGCTGGATTGTCCCGGTGGATTAAATTAAAAGGATTATTCTAGAATGGACAGCCGGATTAAAAAAAGTAATCCGGCTGTCCATTATTTAGATAGGGAGTTGAAGTTGCATTTGTTCAAATTCATATGACAGAAGAGCTTTTCTTTCGGGTGGTTGATAATTTATAAGCAAGGCTTCCACCATGGGATTGCGATTGCTCTCTTTGCCACCTATGTGATAAAAATGCTCCTTGGTTATTTTAGTGCAAAAATTCCATATAATGTCAATGTATTTGTTATACCTAAAATCATTATGATCCCATGTTGAAAGCATAAACTTTGCATTTGATTTTTTTAATGCTTTGCATAGCGAGAGCTCACATTCCTCATCC
>ERZ827488.2536-NODE-2536-length-17398-cov-8.350458_pt1 | contig 17398 bp, 18 predicted proteins | sample MGYA00519771_ERZ827488 | MGnify/ENA primary metagenome ERZ827488 (study PRJEB31778, sample SAMEA3449323) | human gut metagenome | biome: human gut; feature: human-associated habitat; material: faeces | place: United Kingdom | collected 2010/2012 ... | reverse complement strand
GCGCGTCGAAATCGCTGGTGGTTTTCTGGTTCTCTTTTGACATCAAAAGAGAACATTAGCCTTAATGCGAACGCGCTCTGCCCCGCGCACAGGCGCGAGAACCATTTCTGGTTCTCTTTTGGTGCGCAAAAGAGAACTTAGCCCCAATGCAAACGCAATCTTACCCCGCGCTACCGGCGCGCGAAGCCGTTTATAAATCCACAACGCTTCCGACTTCCGCCGGCGTCGCCGGCACCGGTCCGAGGCGGACGGCGTCGGCGTCCCGGCGCACCACGAACTCCACCGGCTGTCCGGCGGCAAAGGCGGGGCGATAGCTCAGCTCCAGCGCCTCCCAATCCTCCGGGACAGCGCAGAAGCAATGGAGCATCGCGCCACGCCCGGCGGCGAGGTTGAGCGTAAAGGCCGAGGCATCGGCGGCGTTCTCCGCGTAGAGCGGTGCCGCAAAGCTGCCGCAGGGGACGCTCTCGCCTCCGCAGCGGGCGGTCACACCGCTGTCCAGACTGTAAAGCTCCTTCAGGGTCGAGACATCCCGGCTGTGGAGGTAGCTTGCGCCCACCTGCAGGGTGCGGGCCGAGAGGTTCTCCACCGAGAGGTAGACCAACACGCCGTCCAGCCCGGGTGCAGGCGCATAGCCCAGCAGCTCCACCGCCGCCTTGCCGTCCAGCAGGGCAGGCTGGCCCATCACACGGGGCTGTGCCGCAGCCGCCGAAACGCCTGTGAGCAGGGCAGCGGCCAGACTGACCGCGCCCGAACCGGCGCATTTCAGGAACGACCGGCGGGAAAGAGACTGAGACATCGGGGACTCCTCCTTGCAGCGAGAAAAATCATTCACTTTATAGAGTATCGGTTTCTTTGCCCCCTGTCAAGGGTTTGAAAGCGTTCTGCCGCAGGTTTTGCGTTTTCTTTGCTGATTTTGTACCAAAAGAGTACAAAAATGCCGCCCGGCGGCAAAATCGCAGGGCGGCAGAGCGTTCTTTCTTATTCGAATGCTTCATTCTCCTCGGCTTCCGCCTGACCCCGCAGGGTGTCGGCATAACCAAAGGGGACGATGTCGATGGCCTCCACCAGACGGTCGCGCATCCAGAGCTGAACGTCGGTCTGGACGGTGTAGCCGCAGCCGGGGTCGGCCATCCACTGCTCGGGGTGGCGGGAGGGGAGGGCGCGCTGGCTCAGCATACTCATGATGACGCCGCCGTGGGTCACGCAGGCGGCCTCGGTGACATCCATCCGGATCATATACTCGAACAGCTTGAGCAGCGTCTCCGAGCAGCGGGCGTGGAACTGCTCCGTGGGCTCTGCGCCCTCCGGCACAAAGCCGGAGCCCGGGGTGATCCACTTCTTGAAGTCCTCGTTCTTCACCAGCTCCTTGACGGGATGGTTCTCAAAGACGCCGAAACCGGCCTCCCGCAGGTCATGCACCGAGAACTGGTGGGTCGCATTCGGGAACAGGATGTTGGCCGTCTCCACGGCGCGCATGAGCGGGGAAGAGAAGACGGTATCCACCTGCGGATACTCGAACCGCTCTTTCAGCTCGGCCAGCTGGGCGCGGCCCTCGTCACACAGGGGGATGTCCGTGCCGCTGCCGATGTAAAGGCCCTGTAAGTTACCGGAAGTCAGGCCGTGGCGGATGAGATGGAGCTTAAAGGTTTTCATGTAAAAACACCTCTTATGAGCTATCTATTCCTGTGCTGATTCGCACAAATCTTGCTTTTCTGCTGATTTTTCCGGCACCATCAGATACTAAATATATGCCGGTAAGGTTTATTTTAACATAGATATGGTAGAAAGAGCAACCCCTTTGACAAAAACGCCGAATTTCCGGCGAAAAAACCGTCACTTTTTCGCTTTACAAGTCGTTTTCCATTGTGTATAATCAACGTGCTGTAAACCAAAAATCAAGGAAGTCCTATTTTTATCTGAGGAGCCAAACATCATGGAGTTCAATCGTATCATCAAACTGCTGCGCAAGGAGCGCGGCATCACCCAGAAACAGGCGGCAGAGGATCTGGGCGTTTCGCAGGCCCTGCTTTCCCACTACGAAAAAGGCATCCGGGAGTGCGGCCTGGATTTTGTGGTACGGGTGGCAGACTATTATAATGTTTCCTGCGACTATCTGCTGGGCCGTTCGGCAGAGCGCAACGGCATGATGCTCTCGGCAGAGGACATCCCCAACCCCGACAAGATGAAGGACAACATCTACCACGGCAGCGTCCTGCCCACGATGAACAAAAAGCTCATCTCCAACAGTCTGAACGTGCTCTACGCCAAGATAGGCGAGTGCCACAGCAAGGCCCTGACCACCGAGGTGAGCGCCTACCTGATGACCGCCGTGGCCAAGATGTTCCGTCTGCTCTATTCCGCCGAGTCCCACAATGCCCCCAGCATGTTCAGCGTGGACGCCCGGCGCTGGCCCGGCTACTCCGACGCTGTGATGCACTCGGCTCAGGCCAATGTGGAGGCCCTGCTGGCCGGCGAAGCGCTGCCCGGCGGCGAAGGCGTGGCCGACCCGTCCTGCCTCGCCATGACCACCGAGAGCCTGACCCGGGAATACCCGCTGTATACTCCCAGCCTGCTCAATCTGGTCAAGACCAGCGAGACCCGCGCCCGGGAACTGACCGGAGAGGACCGCACTTAAGTCTCTGTGAAACTAGTGTAAATTCTGCCGTTTTTTGCTTGCATCTGCGTGCAAAAGATGTTATAAACAAGATAGAACATTTTCATCGTACTTCATAATAAAGCGAATTCAAGGAGGGACACATCCATGTCCAATAAAATTTCCCGCCGCACCTTCCTCAAGTGTACCGGTGCCTCCGCAGCAGCTCTGGGCGCTGCTGCCATGTTGGGCGGCTGCGGTTCCAGCACCAGCAACGCCATCGAAGTCAAGGTCGGCGACAAGGTCAGCAACTGGAACAATCTGGGCGTCCAGCTCACCAGCGTCTTTACCATGGCCAACACTCCCGACCTGCCCGACCACGAGTATGTCGCTGTGCTCGTCACCGCTGTGAATCGCTCCGGCGCTACCACTTTTGAGATCGGCGCACAGAACCTTGCCGAACTGGATGCCGCCTATCCGCTGGACGATGAGGCTACCAAGCTTGATGTCGCCCGTCAGTACTTCCACGCTCTGGCCGCCTCCACCACCGATTTCACCGCTGTCTGCGACGGCGCTGAGGCCGAGGTCGGCGCTTACATCCAGCTCTATGATGCCGCCGCTCAGAGCTTCTCTGAGTCCACCAATCTGCCCCCGCAGGGCGCAGGCTACATCCAGCTGATCTGCTGTGTCCCCACCGGCTGGCAGAAGCTGAGCGTCACCTTCACCCCGACCTTCGTGGCAAACAAGAGCCTCACCTTCTCTCTGAACTCTTCTGACCTGACGCAGGTCTGAGGCATTTTTCTGAGACGAAATTCCGTCATAAAGGGCAGAGCTTCCCCACAAAATTTTTGTGAAAAGCATTGACATCTGCTCATTTTTCGCCTATTGTATAGGCAGGCACCCTTTGGGGTCATTACAATGAATTTATGTGTTTCTACATAAAAGGAGGAACGATCATGTCCTTAGAATTCAACCGCCGCTCTTTCCTGAAGTACAGCGCCGCCGCTGCCGTGGCTGTGGCTGGTTCCAGCCTGCTCGTTGGCTGTGGTGAGGATGAGTATCAGAAGACCGGTAAAATCGGCAGCACCCTGAAGCTGATGGGTACCTTCAAGACCTATAAGAGCGCGGACGCTCCCACCAAGGCACCTGCTTATGATAGCACTACGTCCAAATTCACCTGCACCGTCAACATCAAGTGTACCACCAAAAAGGTTCCTCTGTATGTGACCAATGAGTGCTTTGAGCTTACTGTGACCAGCGGTAAGACTGAGAAGAACTACGCCAAGCAGTATATCACGATTACCGACCCGGAATTTGATCTGGAAGAGAGTGAGGGTGCAAAGGACTTTGCCCTCACCATCAAAGACGTCACCATTAAAGAGGGCGACAAGGTCGAGCTGAAGTACTGGCCCCGCATTCAGGCCAGCAGCGGCAACAGCGGCTACACCCGTGCTTTCTGCACTTGGAAGATGACTGCCAAGAAGGATAGCGTCACTGGTAAAATCACCCTTGAATAATCTATTTTCTGCACTCCGCGCCCAAGGCTCACGCCTTGGGCGTTTTTATTTGCACCTCTCCGTCATTCTGCCAAAACGCAAGCAAAGATTTTTAGTGGTTTTGTGTCTTGTGCATAAGGTACTTTTCCTGCTACAATAAGAGCATACCAACCGGGGAGCGCAGCGGCCGGACAGATGTGCCGCCGCGCTGTTTCCTTTTGAGGGATGGGCGTCCTGCCTGATTTCACAAGAACAGGAGTGTGCAGTTATGATCAATATGGTAAAGCTTCCCACCAACAAGAGCAGTCTGTTCCTGCGCGTGGCAAAGGGCCACTTCGCCACCAGCCACAGCCACATCAACTACTACATCGACGTCACCACCCAGAAAGCCCGCCTCTCGGAGGCGAAGGCTGTCGCCAAGGAGCTGGTGGCTGCCTATCAGCACAGCACCATCGTGGACACCGTGCTCTGTCTGGACGGCACACAGGTCATCGGCACCTGTCTGGCCAACGAGCTGACCAAAGACGGCTTTGCCAACATGAATGCCCACCAGACCATCTACGTCATCACCCCCGAGTACACCAGCGGCAGCCAGATCATCCTCCGCGACAATCTCGCCCCGATGGTCAGGGGCAAGCACGTCCTCATCCTGTCGGCCTCCATCACCACCGGCTACACGGTGCAGGCGGCCATCGAGGCGGTCAACTACTACGGCGGCACCGTGGCGGGCCTGTCGGCCATCTTCGCCACCACCCACGAGTGTCTGGGCATCCCGGTCACCTCCATCTTCGACCCCTCCAGCCTGCCCGACTACGCCAGCTTCGACAGCCGCGACTGCCCCATGTGCAAGGCCGGCCAGCACATCGACGCGCTGGTGAACAGCTTCGGCTATTCGGCCCTCTGAATCTGAAATTTTCCTCCCTCTTTCTCCCCGCTGTGCAGCTGCATGGCGGGGAGTTCTTTTATTTTTTCATCTTCGGAAACACGAAGGAATTATGCCGGTATGCTATAAGCAGTTCTATGGTCATGAAGCACCAGATGACTGGCTCGCAGAGGATGACCGCGTTATACTCAAAGCGGGGGATGAAGAGCAGGACGAAGACGATCTTGCCCAGAAACTCGATGACGCTGGACAGCAGGGGCAGCACCTTCTCGCCCATGCTCTGCAGAGCGTAGCGGGTGGAGAGCAGCATTCCCAGCACGGCGTAGAAGGGTGCGTTCCAGACCAGATACCGCACGCCGTTTTCCAGCACCACCGGTTCCGAAGAGCCGGACACCAGTTTCACCATCCACTCCGCACCCACACTCATAAGCAGGATAGCCGTCACAGCCACCACGACACCGTAGAGATAGATGTCCCGCATTCCGCGGCGGACGCGGTCGGGATGGTTCGCGCCGTAGTTCTGGGAGACGTAGGTCGAGCAGGCAGAGGCCATCGCCGTCAGGGGCATATCCGTAAAAGCGAAGAGCTTTCGGGCCGCGGTGTGGCCCGCGATGACCAGCGTACCGAGGCCGTTGATGCCGTACTGCAAAACGACGGAGCCTGCCGAGACGATGCTGCTCATGAGGCCCATGGAGATGCTCTGGCTGAACAGCTCCCAATAGAGGCGGCTTTCCACATGGAAGTGCTTTTTCTCAGGCAGGAGCAGCCGGGCGCTGCGGAAGACATACAGGATGCAGAGCGCCACCGACACGCCCTGAGAGATGACCGTCGCCACACCGGCACCGGCCACGCCCATGCCCAGCGCAGCGATGAACCAGAGGTCGAGAATGACGTTGAGCACCGACGAGAGGATGAGGAAGACCAGCGGCATGAAGCTGTTGCCGATGGCCCGCAGCAGGCCGGCGCAGAGGTTATAGGCAAACATGACGATGACGCCGAAGTCGATGATGATGATATAGCCGTAGGCGTCCTCTAAAATTTCCGCCGGGGTGTCCAGCAGTTCCAGCAGCGGATGCAGGCCCGCCGCACCCGCCAGCGTGATGACCGCCGACGCGATAATGCCGATGACGATGGAACCCGCCACGGTCTGTTTGAGCTGGTCATCGTCTCCGGCCCCGTAGGCGCGCGCTGCGACGATGGCGAGGCCGTTGCCGATACCGATGCCAAATCCAACCAGAAGCTCGTAGATGGCCCCGCAGGCGCCAATGGCGGCAAGGGCGGTATCGCCCAGTACATTGCCGACGATCATGGTATCCACGGTATTATAGAGCTGCTGGAAGAGGCACGACACCAGAATGGGCAGCATAAAGATGAGCAGGCTCTTGAAGATGGGGCCGTTCATCAAATCGACGTTCCGATTGAAGAATGATTTTTTCGCGGGGGACTGGGTCATAAGCGTTCCTCCATAGTCACAAAAAGGAGCTGCTGTACAGGTACGACCTCTCCGTCAGCGCTGACGGAGAGGTTGATTCCGCTGTACAACAGCCCTTTTCAATATTTTCAGATCGTTACAGCTCCTGCGTCTCGAAGCCGTTGACGGTCAGCACTTCCACACTCTTGAAGCCTGCGGCCTTGACGGCGGCGGCAGCCTCGTCGAAGCCGAAGGTCAGGCTGTCCACATCGTGGGCGTCGGAGGTGATGATGACCTTGCCGCCCATCTTCTGCCACTCGCCCAGAAGCCATGCGCCGGGGTAGAAGTCCTTGCGGTAGCCGCGGTAGACACTGCCGGTGTTCACTTCCAGCAGGCAGCCGTGCTCTTTGGCAGCATTCAGCGCCTTGAGGGCTGCGGCCTTATAGCGGGGCGACTCTTCGTCGAAGAACTCACCGGCAGCGTTCAGCTTCTTGATGAGGTCGATGTGGGCGAGGATGTCGGGGCCCATGGCCGCCACCTTCTCCACCTCGGCGAAGTATGCTTCCACAGCGGCCAGAGGGTCGCCGTCGAAGTCTTCGTAGATGCAGTCGTGGAGGTCCTGGGGACGGAAGTCGATCTCGTAGTATTTGCCGGTGTTCTTGCCGTAGAGGTGGTGCGCAGAACCGATCCAGTAGTCGTAGCCGGTGCGCTTGTCCTCGCTCAGCAGGTCCCACTCGATGCCGCAGAGGATGTCCACCTTGCCCTTGTACTCGGTCTTGAGCTTGGCAATGGTGGCCTTGTACTGGGCCGTGCGGCTGGGGCTCATGCAGTATTCACGGTCGCGCTGGGTATAGCTATGGCCCGTGAAGCCCAGTGTGGTCAGCCCCTGCGCACACGCAGCGGAGGCCATCTCCTGTAGGGTGTTTTTGCCGTCGCACATCGTCGAGTGACAATGGACACTGGACTTCTTATAATCTGCCATAGTGAATCACTGCATCCTTTCCTGTTTGACCTTGTGGTCGATAACGTGTCGTTTTTCCAGCTCGCGGGTGATGTCCTCCACCGTGATGCCGGCCTGCACCATCAGCACCAGCACATGGTATGCCAAATCGCTGATCTCGTAGACCGTCTCGGCCTTTTCTTCCTTTTCGCCCGCGATGATGACCTCAGTACACTCTTCGCCTACCTTCTTGAGGATCTTTTCTTTGCCCTTTTCGAAGAGATAGGTGGTGTAGCTGCCCTCTTTGGGGCTGGTCTTGCGGCCCTTGATGAGGTCATACAGCCCCTGCCAGCTGAACTGCTTCAGCTCCGGGGAAACATACACTTCGTTGAAAAAGCAGCTCTCGGCACCGGTGTGGCAGGCGGGGCCGCTCTTGACGACCTCCACCACCAGCGCGTCGGCGTCGCAGTCGGCGGTGATGGACACCACACGCTGGACGTTGCCGCTGGTCTCGCCCTTGCGCCAGATCTCCTGACGGCTGCGGCTCCAGAACACCGTCCGGCCCTCCGCGATGGTCAGCGCCAGCGTCTCGGCGTTCATGTAGGCGAGGGTCAGCACCTCTTTGGTGTAGTGGTCCTGCACGATGGCAGGGATGAGACCCTTTTCGTCAAATTTCAGATCCATAATGTTTCTCCTTCCCCGCAGGGGGACAGCTATAGTTTAGCGTATTCGGCGGGCAAACGCAAGGGCTCAGAGCCGCATTTCCACGCCATTTTCGTTTAAGTATTCCTTTAGTTCCCGGATGGTGAGCAGCTTCTGGTGGAAGATGCCCGCCGCAAGGCCGGCGTCGATGCCTTTATGATGGAACAGCTCGAGGAAGTCTTCCTTTTTGCCCGCACCGCCGCTGGCGATGATGGGGACGTTCACCCGGGCCGCCACGGCGTCCAGCATCTCGAGGTCGAAGCCGTTCCGGACACCGTCAGTGTCGATGCTGTTGAGGCACACTTCGCCTGCACCGTTGTCCACGCACCATTTGATCCATTCCAGCGCGTCCCGGCCAGTGTCTTCGCGCCCGCCCTTGGCAAAGACGCGGAACTGGCCGTCCACACGCTTGACGTCGGCGGAGAGGACCACGCACTGGTCGCCGTACCGCTTGGCCGCCGCCGGGATGAGGCTGGGGTCTCTCAGTGCGCCCGAGTTGACACTGACTTTATCGGCACCACACTTGAGCACCCGGTCGAAATCGTCCAGCGTGTTGACGCCGCCGCCCACCGTGAGGGGGATGAAGATCTCGCCGGCCACCCGGGTGAGGATGTCGGTGAAGAGGGCGCGGCCCTCGGCGCTGGCCGTGATGTCGTAGAACACCAGCTCGTCGGCACCCGCCGCGTTGTACATCCGGGCCATCTCCACCGGGTCAGCCACATCCTTGATGCCCTCGAAGTTCGTTCCCTTGACGACCCGTCCGTTCCGGACGTCCAGACAGGGGATGATGCGTTTTGTTATCATGGTCTAGCTCCTTACTTCTGCACCAGCGCGACGCAGCGCCCAAGGTCCAGCGCACCGGTGTACAGGCTCTTGCCGAGGATGGCGGCGGCAGTCCCCATCTCTTCCAGTTCCAGCAGCTCCTTTTCCGAGGAAATACCGCCGCTGGCCGTGATGGCCACGCCTGGCACTTCTTTTGCAAGCTGGCGGTAGAGGGCGAGGTTGGTGCCTTTCATCGCGCCGTCGCAGGCAATGTCGGTGTAGATGATGGCCTTGCATCCAGCCTCAGCCAGACGCTGACAGAAGGCCACGCCCGGCTCAGCGCTGACGTCCTTCCAGCCGTGGATCGCCACATAGCCGTCCCTGGCGTCCACGCCCACGGCAATTTTTTCGCCGTACTTTTTCAGCATCCGGGCCGTGAAGTCAAAGTTCGTCACGGCCACACTGCCAAGGATGCACCGGCCCACGCCCAAAGAGAGGTATTTTTCAATGCGCTCTTCGGTGCGGATGCCGCCGCCTACTTCGATATACAGGCCGCCCTGCTTTGCCAGCGCGGCGATGGTGTCGTAATTGGAAAGGGTTCCGTCCTTTGCGCCGTCCAAATCGACGACGTGGAGGTTTTTTGCCCCGGCTTCGAGAAAAGCCCGCGCCTGGGCGCAGGGGTCTTCGCCGTAGACGGTCATCCGGTCGTAATCGCCCTGCGTCAGGCGCACGACTTTGCCGCCCCGCAGGTCAATGGCTGGGAATAGCTGCATATTATTACTCCTAATCTAAGGCTTTCCTTCATACAACCTCTCCGTCTGCACCTTCGGTGCAGCCACCTCTCCTAGTAGGAGAGGCTTTGGCATTTCGTGAAGCTTCGCCTCTTCGCCAGAGGCTCCCCTCGGTAGGGGAGCTGTCGAGCGTATGCGAGACTGAGAGGTTATTTACAGCTCACTGAACGCTTTCAGCAGCCGCAGCCCTGCGTCACCGCTTTTCTCCGGGTGGAACTGGGTGCCGTACACCTTGCCCGCCTTCACCACGCCGGTGACGGGCAGGGAATAGTCGCTGACGGCCAGTGTGTTGGCGGCGCAGTTTTTGCCGTAGTAGCTGTGGACGTAGTAGAAATACTCGCCGTCCCTGACGTACTTGAACAGCGGGTCGTCCCGCAGGATGTGGACGGCGTTCCAGCCGATCTGCGGCACTTTCAGGCTCTTGTCGCCGAGGTCGGGAGCCAGCGGGCATACCTGCCCCGGCACGAAGCCAAGGCCGTCGTGCTCGCCGTACTCGCAGCTCTTTTCAAACAGCAGCTGCATCCCGAGGCAGATGCCGAGGAGGGGCTTCTTCGCCGATTCTTCCTTGATGACCGGTACAAGGCCGGTGGCCTCAAGTTTTGCCATCGCGTCCCCGAAAGCGCCCACGCCCGGCAGGATGAGCCGGTCAGCGGCGCGGATGTCGGCGGTGTCCGCGCTGACCTTCGCTTCCAGCCCCAGATGGGCCAGACTCGATTTCAGGCTGAACAGGTTACCCACGCCGTAGTCGATGATGCATATCATACCAGCAGTCCTTTCGTGGAAGGAATTTCATCCCGATGGGCCGCATCGATGCGGACAGCATCGGCCAGCGCACGGCCAGCGCCCTTGAACGCGGCCTCAAGGATGTGGTGGCTGTTCTCGCCCGCAAACTGAACGAAGTGGACGGTGGCCGGCACGCTGCGGGCAAAGCCCAGCCAGAATTCCTTGGCGCACTCCACGTCGAAGTCGCCGACTTTTTCGGTGCTGCAATGGATGTCCCAGTTCAGGGTGCAGCGGCCCGAGATGTCCACGGCGCAGAGGATGAGGGCTTCGTCCATGGGCAGATAGAAGCTGCCGTACCGGTGGATGCCCCGCATATCGCCCAGCGTTTGGGCGAACGCCTGCCCCAGCGCGATGCCCACATCCTCGGTGGTGTGGTGATAATCCACCTCCACGTCGCCGTGGCAGGTAAGCACCAAATCAAAGCGCCCGTGCCGCGCAAACAGCTCCAGCATATGGTTCAGAAAGCCGCAGCCGGTGTCCACCTGATACCGGCCTGCGCCGTCGAGGTTCAGGGTCAGCTCGATCTGGGTCTCGTTGGTGTTCCGCTCGATGGTCACTTCCCGCATGGCTCAGCCCTCCAAAATTTCATCCAGCGCCCGCAGAAGGGCGGTCATGTCGTCCGGCGTGCCGATGGTGATGCGCAGCCAGTTCGAAATACGGGGTGCGTCGAAGTGGCGCACCAGCACGCCTTTTTCTTTCAGTTTCAGGTAAAGTTCGCCGCCGCTCTTTTTGTCGGTGGACGCAAACAGGAAATTGGAGCGGCTGTCCAGCACGGCAAAGCCCCGCGCTTCCAGCTGCTGCTTTGTCCAGCCCCGCGTCTCCACGATAGCGGCGCGGGTCTTGTCGAAGTAGTCCGTATCTTCCAGCGCGGCCTTGCCCGCCTTCAGGGTCAGCCGGTTGATGTTGTAGGGGTTGAGGCTGAACTTGACCCGGTTGAGGTCAGCGATGAGCTTCGCATTGCCCATAGCGAGGCCCAGCCGCGCACCGGCCAGCTGACGGGACTTCGAGAAGGTCTGGACGACCAGCAGATTTTCGTACTTGTTGATGAGCGGCACACAGCTCTCGCCGCCGAAGTCCACATAGGCCTCGTCCACGATGACCACATGGTTGGGGTTGCTCTTCAGGATTTCCTCGATGGCGCTGCAGGGCAGGGCCAGACCGGTGGGAGCATTGGGGTTGGCGATGACGATGGTCTCGTTCAAACCATAATAGTCTGCCGGGTCGAGGGTGAAGTCTTCTTTCAGCGGGATGATATGGCTGGGGATGTGCATCAGCCCGCACCAGACGCCGTAGCAGCCATAGGTGATGTCTGCATAGGCCAGCGGGTGGTTCTCGTCGCAGAAGGCCCGCAGGGCGAAGAACAGGTTCTCGTCGCTGCCGTTGCCGGGCATGATCTGCTCGGGCTGCAGCTCAAAGTGTGCCGCCGCTGCCCGCAGCAGCTCGGCACAGGCAGGGTCGGAGTAGAGGCGGAGCTTTTCCACCTCGGCCTCGCTCACCGCCCCCACCACGGCCGGAGAGGGGAGATAAGGGCTTTCGTTGGTGTTCAGCTTAATGTACTGCTGGTCCTGCGGCTGTTCGCCCGGGGTGTAGGGAGTGACAGCTTCCAGCGTGGGAGAAAGAAAACGGCTCATGTTTGCCAGCCTCCGTTTTTATTGCAACTTGACCTCTCTGCCAAAGGCTCCCCCTATTAGGGGAGCTGGCGCAAAGCGCCTGAGAGGTTTATTCATATCTTATGGTCACACTGCGGGCGTGGGCGTGCAGGCCCTCCCGCTCGGCAAAGTCGGCGATGCGGGGCGCAGCCTTTTCCAGCGCCTCCCGGGTGTAGTAGATGAAGCTGGACTTCTTGACGAAGTCGTCCACGCCCAGAGGGCTGGAGAAACGTGCCGTGCCGCTGGTGGGCAGGGTGTGGTTCGGGCCGGCAAAGTAGTCGCCCAGTGCTTCGGGGACGTTCCGGCCGAGGAAGATGCTGCCTGCATTTTTGATTTCATTCAGCACGCTGAAGGGGTCGTCCACACAGACTTCCAGATGTTCGGGTGCGATGATGTTGCAGGCTTCGATGGCCTTGCGTAAATCAGAGCAGACGATGATCTTGCCGTTGTCGTCCACGCTGGCGCGGGCGATGGCGGCGCGGGGCAGCTGGGGGATCTGCACTTCCAGCTCTGCCTGCACGGCCTTGGCCAGCTCAGCGCTGTCAGTGACGAGGACGGGGCTTGCCAGCCTGTCGTGCTCGGCCTGACTCAGCAGGTCGGCGGCCACCCAGGCGGGGTCACAGCCGCCGTCGGCCAGAACCAGGATCTCGCTGGGGCCTGCTATCATGTCGATGCCCACCTTGCCAAAGACCTTCCTCTTGGCAGTGGCGACATAGATATTGCCCGGGCCGACGATCTTATCCACCGCCGGGATGCTCTGGGTGCCGTAGGCCAGCGCAGCCACGGCCTGTGCGCCGCCGGTCTTGAAGATCCTAGTCACGCCTGCGGTGGCCGCAGCGGCGAGGATGACCGGATCGATCTTACCGTCCTTACCGGCGGGAGTGGTCATGACGATCTCCGAAACGCCCGCCACCTTGGCCGGGATGACGTCCATCAGGACGGTGGAAGGATACGCCGCCGTGCCGCCCGGAACGTAGACGCCCGCCTTCTCGATGGGGGTGTATTTCTGGCCCAGCACGATACCGGGCTTGTCGTTCATCACAAAATTTTTATGCACCTGCTGGCGGTGGAAGGTCTCGATGTTGGCGGCGGCCTCCCGCAGCGTTTCGAGGAAATAGCCGTCCATATTCGCAAAGGCTTCTTCAATTTCCTCCTGCGTCACCTGGATGCTATCCAGCTTGGCACCGTCGAACTTGAGGGCGTATTCTTTCAGGGCCTCGTCGCCCCGGGCGCGGACATCGGCAATGATGCCGTCCACCACGTCTTCCACATTCTTCTCCGCGCGGATGTCACGGTTCAATATCTCTTCGGGCTTCAGTTCATCGAAGTTATACAGCTTTATCATTTTTTCTCCTCCTTTGCGGCAAGGGCGGCACGCAGCTTTTCGAGCATCTCGTCCATTTCGCGGTGCTTGAACTGGTAGCTGGCCTTATTGGCGATGAAGCGGGCCGAGATGGGCATGAACTCCGTCACCACCCGCAAACCGTTTTCCCGCAGGGTCGTACCCGTCTCCACAATATCCACGATGACGTCGGACAGGCCCAGGATGGGGGCCAGCTCAATGGAGCCGTTCAGCTTGATGATGTCGATGTCCCGCCCGATGGATGCATAATAGCTCTTGGCGATGTTGACGAACTTGGTTGCCACCCGCACCGGGCGGCTGGGGTCGTCTTTGTAATCTGCCGGGGCGGCGACGCACATCCGGCACTTTCCGAGGCCGGTGTCCAGCAGCTCGTAGACATCGGCAGACGCTTCCGTCAGGATGTCCTTGCCCACGATGCCCACGTCTGCCGCGCCGTGCTCGACGTAGATCGCAACGTCGCTGGGCTTGACGAGGAAGTACCGGATGCCGGCGGCGGGGTTCTCCACCACCAGTTTGCGGGTGGCGTTGTAGTCTTCGGGGCAGTCATAGCCGATACCAGCCAGCAGGTCATAGACCTTGTCACCGAGACGGCCCTTCGGCAGCGCTACGTTCAGCATGGTCTTTTCGGTTTTCTGCTGCTGTACCGGCGGGAGCGGGGCGCTCAGGCGGTCCAGCTCGTCCAGATAGACCGCAAAGCCGATAGCCCCCGCGCCCGGGGTGAACTTCTGCATCAGCAGGTCATACCGCCCGCCCTTGAGCACCGGACGGGGAAGCGACTCCAGATAGCCCTGAAATACAAGGCCGTTGTAATATTCCATCTCACCGGCCAGCGTCATGTCCAGACGGATGCTGCCGCCTGCACCAGCCAGCTCTTCGGTGATGGCTTTCAGCTCGGCAGCGGCGGCTTCCATCCGCTCGTTCCGGCAGGCGGCTTCCACACGGGGAAGCACATCCTCACAGCTGCCGCAGAGGCTCATCAGCCCCGCCAGCGCGTCGGCACCGGCCTCATCCAGCCCGGCGGCGGATGCCGCCGCTTTCAGCTCGTGGAGGTTTTTCGCTTTCAGCTTTGCCAGCAGGGCAGCGCGGGAAGCTTCCGGCACGTCCAGCGCATCCAGCAGACCGAACAGGTAGCCCATGTGGCTCACTTCCAGCACCCACGGCTGGCCCAGCTGCTCGAGGGACTGCGCCGCCAGCGACACCGCCTGCCGCACCTGTCCTTCGCCCACATCGCCCAGCATCTCAAGGCCCATCTGGCCGATTTCCTTGAAGGTGTGGCTCTCCGCCGAGGGGCGGTAGACATTTTCGTGATAGTAGTAGCGCAGTGTCTCGCCCGGCGCGGGCTGCGCCGTCTTGGCAATGGAGAGGGTCACGTCAGGTTTCAGTGCCAGCAGCCGCCCGTCCAGATCGGTGAAGGTGATGACCTGCTCCGACGAGAGGAAGCTGCGGTTCTCCTGATACAGCCCGTACTCTTCGAACCGGCCCATGTGATATTTGCGGCAGCCCGCCGCCTCATACAGCGCCCGCAGCGCGAAAGAGGCCTGTTCCTTCGGCTGTAAGCAGGAGATGTCAAATTTCATACCTTTTCCCTCTCTTTTCACCGGGCGCTTGCCCGCCCCGGCCCCTGCGCCCCGCCTTTTCCCGGGCGCTTTTGTCTTATGATAAGGTTATTTTACTTTATCCATATAAAGTTGTAAAGTGTGAAAGTGACCGTGTTTTCATTTTTATGATACGATTTTTCTGTGCGTTTGTACAGAAAGGCGAAATGATTTCACTCATCGAGGCATAAAAATAAACCGCCCTGTGCATCTCAGTACACAAGGCGGTTTACAAAATCTTTTTACTGCATATCAGGCTGGCAATTTATCTGCCAGCTCCTGCACCTCGGACAGCGGAAGGCTGGAAAACTTTGCGATTTGTTCCAGCGTCAGTCCTCCATCCGCAAGCATCTTCTGGGCCACCGCAACATTGGCCTTATGCGTTGCTTCTTTTGCAGATTCAAATGCAATTTCTTCAAACGCTCTGCACATCTGTGTACGGCCTCCTTCCGTTTCCTTCAAATAGCGGACTTCCTGCGCCAGAAGCGGGTTCAGAATATCCGCTGCATTGGTACAATTCATATCATGCATCAACCGTCCGACAGGGTGATTCAAATCGCGGAACTGTCCATTGACATACACGATATGTGCTCCATCGCCAAACAATGCATCGTCCAGCTCCGCAATCCGCCTTTCCACATGGTAAAGCGGCAGTCCTGCACCAAATCTATCGTGTTCTGTGATGAATATCACATAAGTATCTACCAGATCTTCAAAGTCTTTTCCTTTATCCAGCAGCGTCCTGTCCAGCATACTGCTGTGGAATCTTGCTCTGCGGACTCCCGCACCACGGTCTGCACGCTGAACTTCAATATCCATCACGCGGCCTTCGGCGTCCACTGCCCGAATGTCCAGCTTGATCGAGCGATTTGCTGCACTTTTATATTCCACCTGCGCCTCTGTCCGAAGAACGCGAATGTCATCCCTCTCCAGAACGGTATTCAGAATATATTCCACCGGAGCGATTTTTTCATCCAGCGCTTCGGAAAAGAAGTCATCATCCATCAGCCGCAGCCCGGCAAGAAGTTCCAGATAACGCTCCTGCTTATCCTTCTGCATCCTTCTCACCTCCGTGTTCCCTTTTCTATAAAATATCATATATACGCGCAAAAAGCAAGGCCCTGACGGTATGTTTCCACCGTCAGGGCCTTACCCTTTTTATTCAGTTTCAGCCCAGCAGTTCCAGCACGCCGCTCTTAGGACGTGCGCCGACGGCCTGACGAACCAGCTTACCGTTCTCGAACAGCAGCAGGGTGGGGATGCTCATGACGCCGAACTCAGCCGCCAGCTCGGGCTGCTCGTAGAGGTCCATTAAAAACTGCTCAAAGCCGCGCAGCATCCCGGCGCTGATCGTGGTCCCCGAGCGCGAGAGCCCCGGCACGACCGCGACAGCCTGCGCCAGACCCACGACAATCGCATCTGCTGAAGTCGAACTGCGCTCGTCCTTGTTGCCGTGTCCCATGCGGTCGGCAGCAAACAGCAAAAAACCTGTCATGACAAACGCGAAGCCGATAAAGAACGTGTTCTGATAGAGGCTCTCGACGACGTTTGATAAAAACGCCGCCGGAATCAGCGGAAGCGTCGCCAGAATCAGAAAGCTGATCAGCCGCCGCTCGCGCCGGTTGGGCTTCAAGCCGCGCGGCGTTCTGCGCAGATGCAGCATCCGCAGGAATTCTGTGACAACCTCGCGCACATCCTTCCAGAACGCGAGAATGACCGCTGCCAGCGTCCCTAGATGCAGCAGCACGTCAAAGAGCATATGGTTTTCCATGTCGCCGATGGCGAGAAAATTCTGCAGCACCGCCAGATGTCCGGAGCTGGAAATCGGCAGAAACTCCGCCAATCCCTGCACCAGCCCCAGCAAAGCCGCGTTCCAATAGGTCATAGACAATCCTCCGATTGATCCAGCGGCAGTGCGCCGCGTAAAAATCTCATACTGATTTATATTATCACAACCGGAGGAATATTTCCATACTTTTTAGTTATCGCCGCCCGCATCCGGACCGGAGCGCTTCTTTTTTTCCTGCGCAATCTGCGCATGCAGGTACGCCAGCGCGTCCGAAAGGCTCCCCAGCTGGTCCATCAGCCCGGACTCGACCGCTTCCGCGCCGTACAGTACCGTCCCTACATCCGTTGCCATGTTCCCGGTCGCCATCATATAGCGTGCAAAATCCGCCCGGGAAATGCGGGAATTTTCGGTCACGAAGTCGACGATGTGGTCCTGAATCTGGTCAAAGTAATGATACGTCTGCGGCGCGCCGACCACCAGCCCCGTCATGCGCACGGGGTGAACGGTCATGCTCGCGCGCGGCGCGATGATTGCCCGTTTCGCAGACACCGCCAGCGGAATGCCGATCGAATGCCCGCCGCCGAGAACCAGCGACACCGTAGGCTTCTTCATCCCGGCAATCAGCTCGGCAATCGCAAGCC
>ERZ827488.2533-NODE-2533-length-17424-cov-5.085382_pt1 | contig 17424 bp, 16 predicted proteins | sample MGYA00519771_ERZ827488 | MGnify/ENA primary metagenome ERZ827488 (study PRJEB31778, sample SAMEA3449323) | human gut metagenome | biome: human gut; feature: human-associated habitat; material: faeces | place: United Kingdom | collected 2010/2012 ... | reverse complement strand
GCACAGACTATATTTTCATTCTCAGTTGTGATGGCATTTCATGAGGCGTTGAAAACCGAATACGATTCCAAGACATCACCGTGTTCGAGCCACTATGAGCAAGTGAAAGGGGCCTGGTCAAGCTCCATTGCGACGACAGCACGGGAAAACAATGGTACACTCGTCCGGCTAGGTCTCAAACCGAGGGACGACGCACCCACAAGCATGGGCCGAGGCTGAAATGCCTGTGTCCCCCTGACCAGGGGACTTGGAATCGACTCTATTTATAACTCTGTCAGGAAGGAGGTGTATGAGATGAGCTGCACACAAAAACAACAGTTGGTGTGCTTTCCGAAGGTAAGAGTTTATAAGCCGTGGTTCCGACACTTCAATGATCACAAGGATTTCCGGAACGAAGGAACTGTCCATCTATTCAGTCTCATGGCGCTCTTCAGCTACGCTAATTTTCGATCCAATGAACGCGTGATCAATGGCGACCGATATATGGAGGCACCGGGTCAGTGGATCTGCAAGCTCGGGGCATTGCCCAGAATCCTTCGAGTCCACTCCAAGACTCAGGCGCTTGAGCTGATGGAGTACTTCCAGAATCATGGATTCCTTACCTTTGAGATCTTGGATGAGGAAAAGGAAATACTCCGCTTCACGATTGCCGATTGGAAAGAGCACTGCACACACCTACAGTATAACTATTACAGCTATAAAGGATCGGGATTCTTTTTCTTCCCGCTGCCTGTCGGCAGACTGCTTCTGAAGACTGCACGAAAGGAAGTCGGAATTGTATTCAGTGAATTGGACGCCATCATGGATATGTGGCTCCACACAATCCTGAATGACCCCAAAGTGCGAGGATCTGAGTATATGCCGGTTGTCTATTACTCCAATATGCGAGGTATGCCGCTGCTCTCATATACTTACCTTGCTCGTCGTTGGGGCTGGTCAAAGTCCCGAGTCGGACGCTTCATGTTGAAGGCCGGCGAATATGGAATTATCAGCCGTGTGAGTTTTTCCAGCTCACGCGGCTCTGTCATTTCAATGTGCCGCTATCGTGAGATGATCTACGGTGAAGGCTGTGAGGAACTCGAACTAAGCAGGATTGGCGAGATCATTGGTATTGCTAAGGCGATTGATGTGGTGGAAGCAGACGACAGCAAACTCGATATCAGCGTCGAGTCTCGCGTCCCGCCAGAGAAAACAATAGGTAAAGCCAGAAAGTCCTTGAAAATACAGGTGTTTCTGGTGGTTCGCTCCTCTTTTTTTGCTCGGCAGATTCCATTAGTCTTCTACAGTTCTTTAGACTGGGAGATGTCTGAACAGGAGAAGAGTAGTCGTGACCCGCCCAAAGAATCCACACTCGGAAAGGAGATGAAATCATGACCTCTGACAGCACACCCGTCTTTGCGCTTGAGAAGGAAGCGTTGAAGACTGAGATTGAGACTGGCCTTCAGGTTGGCGTAGATCATCTGGAGGACAAGCCGATGAAACGCAAGCCGGTGGAAAAGTATCACAACACCAGGTACTTGCTCAAGCAATACCGCAAGGTGGCCTATGCGATCCAGATCTCGGAGTCTGACATGAATGTCAGGATGGAGATGGAACATGGCACCCGGCTTTCCACACTGGAGGTCAATGCAGAGCTTGCGGGGGTTGATTTATCCGGCTCAAAGCTTGAAGGATACGCACGCACGGTCATCCGGAGCAAGAATATGCTCCAGATCATCAAAAACGCGCTGAACACGGTAAGGCTGGATCCGGATCATGGGGAGTTGATGTACCAGATCCTCTATCTCACCTACTTCTCGGAGAGGAAGCTGGCCAACCGTGAAGCAATCCTTGCAGAACTCGAGCGAATAGGTTTCCAAATGTCGATGGTGACTTATCACAGTTACCTCAATATGGCGATCAAAGCCATCGACCGCATTTTATGGGGTTATACGGCTCGTGATTGTATGGAAATCATCAAGCAATTTCTGCCCTGAACTAAAATTGAACTATTTCCGAACTGTATTTGAAGTCCTGCTTAATTGCATCTGTATTCCATAAATGCTAAGATGATAGCGTCGAAAAGTTTCATCGATGGACGGCCCTCTGCTCTGCCGGGGGCTTTTTTCATGCATAAGCCAGGAGTTTGGGTCGCACTGCCCAAGCCCCCGGCTTTTCTTTTCGGCTCTAGTTGAAAGGAGGACTTCCCAGTATGAATCAGAACAAACCTGCCGTCGTCAAGAAACTGCAGGAGCGATTCAGAAATGTAAGCGTTGGTCGTGGACTGTATATGGCATTTGTGATACCTACGATGCTGAGCATGTTTTCCACTCGTGCTTTTGCCGCGGATACCATTTGGACGAAGGCAAGTGCGATCATGCAGGATGTGTATACGCAAATCCTCAGTATCAGCACTATTGCCGCAGTTGTTACGGCTGCCGTTGCGCTTCTTCTGATGAACTTCTCCAGATCCGGACGGACGGTTGACGAGTCCCGTGCTTGGTTGAAGCGGATCATCATTACTTGGGCTATCCTGAATAGCCTTGGCTTTATCATGGCCTATGTGACGCCTTTCTTCGCCGGTGGCACTTGGACGCCTTAAAGGAGAAACAAGACATGAAAAAAAGCATCATCTGCTTGGTATCCGGTATCGTCGCTGGTATCGCCATGTGTTTGACAGCGGCTTACTTCCTGCCTGAGAGCAGCTTCGACGACGAGTTGGGCTGCTTCTGATCTGACGCAGGAGGTGTTACATGGGTATCTTAGACAGCATTGTTGAGTGGATTGCCACGCAGATCATGAACCTGCTGGACCTGGTCACAGGATCCGTTCTTGGAGCGCTGGGTTGTGACATGAGCACTTTCTTGCGTTACTTTCCAGCCGCTGAGACACTCTACGAAGTCTTTGTAGCGATTGCTGTTGGCTTTATCCTTTTGAACCTCGTGTGGCAGCTCTTCAAAAACTTCGGGCTTGGTGTGGGCCTTAGTGCGGAGGACCCTACCAAGCTCGCTATCAAGTCTATCCTCTTCATTTTTCTGGCACTGTTTGCCGATCAGATCATGGTGCTCGTCCTGGGAATCGCCGGCACACCATATGGCTGGGTTGTCGATACAGCACTACCTCCCATTGAGTTTTCCAACTTCGGTAGCGTGCTCACGGTGATAGTCGGATGCCTCGCCTCCGGATCCGTGAGCCTTATTGTTTTGATCCTTGTGATCATCATTGCCTGGAACTATATCAAGCTCCTGTTTGAGGCAGCGGAACGATATATCCTTGTCGGAGTTCTGATCTATACGGCGCCCATTGCGTTTGCGACAGGTGCGTCAGAAAGCACATCTAATGTATTCAGCGCGTGGTGCCGAATGCTTGGTGGTCAGCTTTTCCTTTTGATCATGAATGCATGGTGCCTGCGCCTGTTCACAAGCATGGTTGGCAACTTCCTTGCCAATCCGCTGTCCATATGAGGAGGTAGACATGAAGCGAAAACGCATATTTACAATCCTTGTGCTCGTGCTGCTCACCTGTGCTCTGTCCACAACTGCTTTTGCCATCGATGAGAGTGAAGTGGAAAGTGCCATTGCAGCGTCCAGTCAAGAAGAAGTTGCCGGCAATATCTTCATCTGGTTCCTGTGTGCCATTGGGTTTCTCAAAGTGAGTCAGAAGATTGATAGCTTCATGGCTTCCCTAGGAGTCAATGTTGGCAGGACAGGAGGAAGTATGCTGGCAGAACTCATGGTAGCCGGCCGTGGTATCGCCACTGCTGCAGGTGCATTTGGAAGCACGGTTTCTAATCGTCACTCCTCGCACGGTACACACAATGGTGGTCAGGCAGCCGGCGCAGCATTTACCGGTGGCGGAAACGGCCTTGTCGGGGTCACCAAACGAGCTGTGGGTAATGCTGCAGCATCAAGTGCAACAGGCACCGGATCTGGTCTTAGCAACATGATCGGTGGTGCTATGTTCGGCTCCAGCTTAGCAAGCGGGGGCAAGTTCGCAACTAGTGTGATCGGAGCTGTTGCAAAGGGAGATATATCCTCTGTCGGTTCGATCACCGGAGAACAGGCGTCGGAAGCATTGACCAGTTATCTTGGCTATACAGCCCTTTGACCATGGTGAGCAATTCCTCGATCCGCTGGACAATTCGGTGCTGCTCATTTAATGGCGGTATCGGCACTAACATGGGATAAAGCAATTTTCCAGAAATAACTGGCTGAGCGGTCGAGCTTGCTCGTTTCCTTGGTTCCAAATAATCAATAAGAAACTTCAACCACTTCATTTGCAGAAGTTCTTCGTCGAAATGAGTAATAAACGCATTATCTGTAACCCATGCAAAAGGTTCGGTAATGTGCGTTGCACCGCAATAATACCCAACACGACCAATTACGAGAGTGCGGTGGCATACATTCCACTTATCGTGAGTTCCGGCGATACCATTTCCACCATAGACCGGTATGCTACCGGCCGAATTCATTTGAGCCACAGTCAGCGAATCACCTGAAGAAACGGAGAGAATAGTTCCAATTCGTACCCAAGCCCACGTTTCTGGTATTTCAAAGGGTAGTTCCTCGTCGATGCAACGCTCCACGCCGTCCAACTTCTCATAATGAGAATAACGGGTTGCTGGACAAGGGTGTCAGTAGGTTCATCGCCGTTTTAATTGCATCTATAATTCGTCTCTGTTCGGACAGTGGCGGTACAGGAATGAGCATAGCCGCAAACTCATCAAATTTGAGGCTCTCTACCGTTGTGACTGATTTCACCAGCTCTTTGAGGATGAACGGCTCAAAGGCTTTAATCCCATAGAACAACCATTCTGATAGCTCAATATCATATAGCGAGAAGGCTTTTATATCCTGGTTTATAGTGCTGTCGATACCCAGCTTGCAGAGAGGTAGTAATCTTTTCAGAATGCCGCTTCGGGCAACCAGAAGGAGCGTACCGGCGGAATACAATTGCATAGTAGCTGCTGCCAACTCGGAAATATGCATCTCAGAGTCTGTAATCACTGGACGCTTCATGTCCTTTGAAGTTACCCACGGCACATTACCATTCCAGAACTGCGGGTTTGACATCGAGGGCGTTTTACCACTACTGAAAACGCCAAACGACGAAAGGCGTGCCCATGCCCAGCTCTCTGGTATCTCAAAAGGGATCTCATCATCAATGCAGACCTCTTCGGAACTACGCTTTTCATAATGAGAATTATCCCTTCTAAAAATGATGGATTCGTGCTTGGCCTTTTTGATTTTTCCTTCCTTGATGAGCCGCTGTTTCTCTGCTCGGATACGCTCCAGCAGAGCCTCTGCAGGCTCGTCAAACGGGTCTTGCGGTACCAGCTTGCCCTGGACTGCCTCTTGCAGTATCGACTTCTTGATGGCTTCGGGGAAGGTTGAATTTAAGGTTTCAGTTTTTTGGTATGCCACATCGTATGCAGAAACAGCAGCGGCAACCTCATCAATCTTCTCAACGATACGCCGTTGCTCATCCAGGGGAGGTATTGGCACTAATAGAGTGGTCATTGTTTCTGTGCCGACTCTGAGCATCTTCACGCCGTAAGTAATGCTGTTGATGAGATTATCGACATAAGGGGATTTTAGATAATTTACGATGTAGTTCGGATTGATTCCGCCGTATACACGGGATGGTACGATTTCTGGCGTACAAATGCCGTCATCGGGGGCGACAAGAATTTTCAACAAGTATGGGCGCAGCTTGCTGTAGAGAATATCCCCCTTCGCGAATACGGTCTTATCACCAACTGCTTTGCGTTCACCGACTGTTTTATGCTCTAAAAGCCTGCCACCTTTCTCGATGTCCTCCAAATCCAGTCCCCAAATCGAAGGATCGGCGCTTGTTGCATTTATTTTCTGCTTGGTTTCTGCATAGGACGAAATGGTGCCCAGCCGAACCCACTCCCACGAATCGGGGATGTCAAACGGTACCTCATCCGCCAGTGACCGCACTTCATCGCCGATTTTCTCATAAGGAGTATTATCAGAACTCGGTGGTTTAACGAATACCCCCAGTAGGTCAACGATTACTCGGTTGTTTAACGATTACAGCAGAGCAGAAAGCTGCAATCCCCATAAAACGCACGAACCCCCGCCGCATAATTGTTCTGCAGCGGGGTTCACTTATGTGCCGAAATAGCCGAAAAGCCTGATTTCAAGCGGTTTTCAGGCATAGAAAAAGTCCACCGTAATTCTATCAAAATTACGGTGGACTTATGGCGGAGAAGGAGGGATTCGAACCCTCGATACCCTTGTGGGGTATACACGATTTCCAATCGTGCGCGCTCGACCAGGCTACGCGACTTCTCCACGTTCTGTTCGGGTTGCTTTCATTTCAAATTGTCAGCTTGCATATTATAATCAAGATTTGTCATAAAGTCAAGTCCCATTTTGAAAGAAACGCATTTTTTGCGCGGATTTGTTTCAGCCCAGCAGGCAGGCGAGCAGGTTTCGCACGGTTTGGGCGTGGCAGCGGTCCTGCTGCGCCATGGCGGTCAGTGTTTCCCGCAGCGGGGACGGCGCGGTGTCCGCCGCGTCGAGCCGCTGCGCCAGCGCGAGCTCCTGTGTATAGACGCTGCGCAGATCCTGCACCGCCGTGCCCAGACGCGGGCAGGCGGCAGGCGGGACGCAGCGCTTGCCCGTGCGCAGGAAGTACTCCACCTGCAGCTCTTTTTGGTGCGCCCGCTCCTGCGCCGCGATGCAAAGGAGCTGCTGCCGCCCGGTGCGGATGCGCTGCGAGAGCGCTGCATAAAACGCGGCTCCGGCTGCCTTGGCGCGGATGCACTCGGCAAGCAGATCGGTCAGCGTGTCGGCCTCCGGCGGTGCGGCTGCGGGCGCACCTGTGCTTCCCGCTACGCGCTGCCAGACGCGCTGAAATGTGCGGTTATCGAGAAAAACGGAATCCTGCATCGTCCATACCCCCCACAGCATGCTATGGCCCGGCTTGCAAAAACGTGCGAAGTGTGCCATAATCACGGCAGAGACTTTTCCACCGGAGGCAACCATTATGGCTCGATTTTTCATAGCAGGCACCAACTTCCCGAACGGCCGGGCAATCATCCGCGGCCGCGACGCCGACCACATCCGCGTGCTGCGTCTGCGCGCGGGGGACGATATTGTCATCTGCGACGGGGCAGGGCGCGACTATAAGTGCCGCCTGGTGCAGACGCTGGAGCACGAGGCCGAGGCCGAGGTCATCGAGGTCGTGCCGTGCAAGGCCGAGCCAACCGTGCGCACGACGGTGTTTGCCGGCCTGCCGAAGGGGGAGCGCAGCGACTTTCTTGTGCAGAAGTGCACGGAGGCCGGTGCGTCCGAGATCGTGTTTTTCTCCTGCACGCGCTGCGTGGCCAAGGCGGTCAATATGGAAAAGAAGCTCGAGCGCTGGCAGCGCATTGCCGAGGAGGCGGCCAAGCAGTCCGGCCGCGGTATCATCCCGCAGGTGCGCTATGAGGCAGACTTCGTTGCCGTGCTCAACGGCGCGCTGCACACGGACCTGCCGCTGTTTATGTACGAGACCGGCGAGCGCGAGACGATCCGCGACACGATCGAGCACACTGCACAGCCGATCGCCTCGGCAGCCATCATCACGGGGCCGGAGGGCGGCTTTGCCGAATTCGAGGCCGACATGGCCCGCAAGCTCGGCATGCACATCTGCTCCATGGGCGAGCGGATCCTGCGGTGCGAAACGGCGCCGGTCGTCGCGCTCACGGCGCTGATGTACGGCACCGGAAATTTGTGAACTTTTTTTGAAGCAGGGGCTTGACAAGCTCTATATGCGTATGCAATAATACTTCACGCAATCAAATAAATATCCGTCGAAACCTCAAGGATCGGCCCGGCCGAGACTGGAGGTGGAGGAACTCTGGAGAATCCCGCAGAAAGCGGGTGCCGAAGGTGCAAGGCGAAAGCCGAATCTCTCAGGCAAAAGGACAGAGCGAGTGCCCGACTTGTGCGGGCGTTCAGGCGCTGTTTGTTCTCTGGAGCTGCTGGTCAAAACGACCGGCAGCTTTTTGCTTTGCAAAAATTCAATGCAGAGGGAGAAACAACATGGATACCTTACTCAAAATCGTGCAGACCATCAACATGTACCTGTCAGACTACGTGCTGATCATCCTGCTCCTCGGCGCGGGTCTGTATTTCACCATCCGCACGAAGTTCGTGCAGGTGCGCTGCTTCGGTGAAGGCTGGCGGCGCTTCTTCGGTGAGTTCAGCCTCAACGGCGAGAAGCACAAGTCCGGCATGAGCTCGTTCCAGGCACTGGCGACGGCCGTCGCGGCGCAGGTCGGCACCGGCAACATCGTCGGCGCCTGCGGCGCGATCCTCATCGGCGGCCCCGGCGCGATCTTCTGGATGTGGATCATCGCGTTCTTCGGCATGGCGACGATCTATGCCGAGGCGGTGCTCGCGCAGGAGACGCGTGTGGTCGAGCCGGACGGCACGGTCCTCGGCGGCCCGGTGTACTACATCAAGCGCGCGTTCCCGAACGGCTTCGGCAAGTTCCTGGCCGGTTTCTTCGCGGTCGCGATCATTCTGGCGCTCGGCTTCATGGGCTCCATGGTGCAGTCCAACTCCATCGGCGAGGCGTGCCAGAACGCGTTCCACATCCCGAGCTGGGTCATGGGCTTGATCGTTTCCGCCATCGCGGCGTTCATCTTCATCGGCGGCGTGCAGCGCATCGCCTCAGTCACGGAAAAGATCGTGCCGATCATGGCCTGCCTGTATCTGCTCGGCGGTCTGATCGTGCTCATCGCCCGCATCCGCTACGTGCCTGAGACCTTTGGCATGATCTTCAAGTACGCGTTCGCGCCGCAGTCCATCATCGGCGGCGGCATCGGCTACGCACTCAAGACGGCCATCAGCCAGGGCGCCAAGCGCGGCCTGTTCTCGAACGAGGCCGGCATGGGCTCCACGCCGCACGCGCACGCGCTGGCCAATGTCAAGAGCCCGCACGAGCAGGGCACGGTCGCGATGATCGGTGTGTTCATCGATACGTTCGTCGTTCTGACCATGACGGCGCTGGTCGTCATCTGCACGCTCTACGCCGGCAACGGCCCGCTGGCCCATGGCGCGGTCGACGGTATCTCCAAGACAAACATGGCGCAGCTCGCGTTCTCGAACGTGTTCGGCGATACGCTCGGCAATGCATTCGTGGCCATCTGCCTGCTGTTTTTCGCGTTCTCGACGATCGTCGGCTGGAACCTCTTCGGCCGCATCAATGTCAACTATCTCTTCGGCAAGAAGGCGAACCTTGCCTACTCCATCATCGCCATCATCTTCATCTTCCTCGGCTCCTGCCTGTCCAATGATCTTGTCTGGGAGCTGACGGACATGTTCAACCAGCTCATGGTGCTGCCGAACATGATCGCGCTCGTCGCGCTCTCCGGCCTTGTGGCCGTGGCCGCGCGCAAGCGCAGCGACGAGCACGAACTGCGCAAGTAATTGCGCATACGGCAAACCGCCCTGCACCGATCGGTGCAGGGCGGTTTTTGCGTGTTTGCTCATTTGCAGCGGCGCAGCACCTCGAGCGTGTAGCGCCAGACGCGCTGCACGGAGGCAATGTGCATCCGCTCGCGGCAGGTGTGGATCTCCGTCAGATCCGGGCCGAAGGACACGCAGTCGAGCCCCGGCAGCTTTCCGGCGAAGAGCCCGCACTCGACGCCCGCGTGGATGGCCTCGACCTTCGGATCGCGGCCATATTGTTCGCGAAAGACCGCAATCATGCGCTCACGCAGGGGCGAGTCCTTGCGGTATTCCCACGCGGGGTAGTCGCCCGAGACGGCCACCGTGCCGCCGAGCTGCGCCATCAGGCAGCGCAGGCGCGCGACGAGCATCTCTTTTTGAGAGGAAACGCTGCTGCGCACGCAGAACGATGCCTGCACGGTGTCCGCATCCGTCGTCAGGATGCCGAGATTCAGCGACGTCTGCACGAGGCCCGGAATGTCCCAGCTCATGGCCTGGATGCCGTTCGGCAGGCAGCAGAGCATGCACACGGCGCGCTGCGTGGATGCCTCGTCCATCGGCAGCTGCTGCGGCTGTGCCGTCTCGGCACGCACGAACACATCCGGGTCGGCGGCCGCGTATTCGTGCCGGAGCGCAGCATCCATATCCGCGATGGCCGCCTGCGCGGCGGCAGTATCAGCCACCATAATAACAGCCCGGCTCTCGCGCGGAATGGCGTTGTCCTTCAGGCCGCCGGCGACGGAGACGAGCCGCAGCGGCGTGCGCGCGCCGACGGCGTACAGCACGCGGCCCATGAGGACGTTTGCGTTGCCGCGGCCCTTGTCGATCTCCGCGCCCGAGTGGCCGCCGAGCAGACCGCCGACCGTCACGGTCAGCGCTGTGCCGGAAAACGGCGTGCGCGTGACCGGCAGCGTGCACACGGACACGTTGCCGCCGGCGCAGCTGACGGTGAGCACGCCCTCGTCCTCGGAGTCGAGGTTGAGCATCGTGCGGCCCTTGAGGACGGACGCGTCCAGCGCAGCCGCGCCGAGCATGCCGGTCTCCTCATCGACGGTGATGACAACCTCGAGCGGGGGATGGGGAATGTCGTCCGCATCCAGGATCGCCAGCGCCATGGCCACGGCGATGCCGTCGTCCCCGCCGAGCGTCGTGCCGTGCGCGCCGATCGTGTCGCCGTCCACGAAGAGGTCCAGCCCCTCGCGGGCCATGTCCTTCGTGCAGTCCGGCGCGGTCTCGCAGACCATGTCCATATGCCCCTGCAGGATGACCGGGGCGGCGGCTTCGTACCCCGGTGTGCCCGGGGCGAAAATGACGACATTGTTGTGCGCGTCCTGAATGCAGCGCAGATGATGCGCAGCCGCGAAGTGGACGAGAAAGTCGCTGATTTCTTTCGTGCTGCCGGAGCCGTGCGGGATAGCGCACAGCAGCTCAAAATAGGAAAAGACGGCACGCGGCTCCAGATGATCGAGAATGGGCATGACAAATCTCCTTTGCTGGTGAAATAGCCCCGGCGGACACGCTGCCGTGCCCGCCGTGGGATGGTTAGGCTTCCGCCGGGATCTGCACCCGGGACAGGGAAGCGCGGATGTTGCCGGTGAACAGCAGGCTCAGGCGGCGGATCTGCGCCTCGAGATCCTCTTTCATCCCGTTTTCGAGCCATTCATAGAAAATGTCCGTGATGCCGAAGCGGTAGAGGTCGCACACGAGCTTTTTGTCCTGCGCGCTCACGCGCAGGCCGCGGGCCTGCTCCTCGACATAGCTGTGCATCATTTCCCCGGAAATGCGGTCCACGTGCTTCTCCAGCTCCAGACGGTGCGAGGAGGTGTAGATGTGATATACGGCGCGCTTGTGCTCGCGCGCGAAGCGGGAGGCGGTGATCATGCACTCCTCCCAGCTGCCGGTCGCCTCAAATTCGTCGAGCGCGCGCTCGGTCTCGCGGCGGAGGATGGTGTCGAGCAGCTCGTACAGGTCGGAGTAATGGTAGTAAAATGTCCGGCGCGTGATCTGACATTCGTCTACGAGCTGGGTCACGGTGATCTTGTCAAACGGCTGCTCAGACAGCAGCTTCAGGAATGTGTCCTGGATAGCGGCTTCGGTCAAATGTGCCAAGCGGGATCCCACCTTTCTGGTCGTGCGGCGCGGTCATTGCGCGGCCGGTTGTGTGTCCTGTGCGGGGCGATATTCGATGTGCGCATAGCTGTGGCGCTGAGCGACGGTATCGCACATGAATGTGTAGACTTTCCGGTGCAGGTCCCGGCGGGCGCTGCGCGGCGGCAGGGCAGAGTCGGGATAGAACGGATCGCTGACGACAACGGTTATGCACGGCGGCAGAAACCGCAGCAGCTTCCGCTGCCGGTAGACGACCACCACGCCGACGGCGGGCACCTGCTCGCGCACCGGGTAGGCAAATGCCGTGTCCGGGAACGGGCGGATACCACTATAATATGGCCATATATGCGCCTCCGGGTAGATCATAATGGGCTGACGGCGCTCCAGCCGCCGGTGCAGCGCGGCGAGAAACTGCCGCGTGCCGTCGATCGTGTCCGCCAGCGGGACGGCTCCGAGCATCTGCACGATGTTGCGCAGACACGGAATGGAGACCGTGTCTGCCGCAGTGACAATGCTTGCCCGGCGCGGGAACGCCAGCAGCGTCGGGATAAAGGCATCCGCGAGCGTGTTCGTGTGGTTGCCGTAGAGAAAGCAGCCGCCGGGCAGGTCACGCAGTGCCTTGCGGTTTTCGATCCGCAGACCGAAAACGAGCTTGCAGTACAAAAACAGAAACGGCGTCATGACCAGCCGGTAGACGACAAACGCGAGCACCTTCCATACCGGACTGGAGTGTTCATAGGGGAAGTCGGCGCCGATCGGCTTTGGCCGGATGCGCCCGTTCGTCGGCGCAAAGTCGTCGTGCAGCGGGTCGTGATAATAAACGGTCTTGCGGCTCATGTCGGTTCGCCGCACAGGGCGACGGCATCGTAGAGCATCTGCTCCATCTGCCGCATGCAGCTCTGCTGTTCAAACTGCGTGCCGCTCTCGAGATACTTCCGGCTGTAGTCCGCGCGTTCGGCCGGGTGCTCGACCCAATAGTCGATCTTGGCGGCCATGTCCTCGGGGTCCTTATTTTTAAATAGAGACTTTTCGTCGAGCGCGAATGCTTTGGCCGCGCTCTTCGGGGAGTTGGCGATGACCGGCACCAGTCCGCAGGCAATGGCCTCCAGACAGGCGATGGACTCGATCTCCACCTCGGCGGGGTGGCAGTAGAGGTCGGCGCAGCGCAGCAGATTCAGCAGATCCTGCCGCGAGAAAAACGCGATCTCCATGTCGACACCGTATTTTTCCGCCAGATGACGGTAATGCTCCTCGCGGGGGCCTTCACCGGCGAGGATGAGGTGGATCTGCTCGCGGTGGGCCGAGCGGCCGATGGCCTCGATGAGGATCTCCTGATTCTTTTCACTCGACAGGCGGCCGGTCGAGACGATGAGGAACTTGTCCTCGAGCCCCTCCGGGCGTTTGGCCGGGCCGGGCGTGAACATGCTGTTGACGCCGTTGGAGATCACGCGGCCGTTCGTCGGGCCGACGATGGACTCAAACGTGTCGCGGATGAACTGTGTCGGGTAATGGATGATGTCCGAATACTGATAGACCATCTGGTAGCAGGCGCGGTAGACGCCGCGGTTGATCGCATCGAGATCCTTGCACAGGAAGTGCGCCGTGACGTTTTCGGCCTGACAGTGGAAGCTGGAGGTGATGGGCTTGTTGTACGCCTTGGCGATTTTCACCGCCGTGTGCGACAGCTGCAGCACGAACGTCGTGTGTACGACGTCGCAGTCGCGGATCGCATCCTCGAGCAGGGCCTTGTCCACGCGCGGCAGCGTCACGCCATTGCGCTCCACGATCGGGTTGAGCAGGTAGAGATTCAGCTCCGGCACGACGTAAAAACACTCGTTGCCGGCCTTGTCCTGATCGGCGCAGACCACGCGCACGGTGTGCCCCTGCGCGTGCAGGAAGCGGATGAGGTTCATGCAGGCGATCGTGGTGCCGTTGTTTTCTTCGCCCAGAATATCACAGACAATCGTGATCGTCATGTTGTCGTATCATTCCTTGTTTTCAAAATTGGCAGGGGAGACCTGCCGCGTGATGCGACGTTCGTCATTGTAACCGGAAAAAATGAGAGCCGCATGAAAAAGGATTCTTTCAAGAATTCAAACAAATCTTATTCTATCATATCATACTTTCCTGCGTGAGAAAACCTCTCATTTTCCTGAAAATGTGACTGATTTTTTGCGATGATCGTAAAACGCCCCTGCGCCCTCTTGAATTACGTTTTCGAATCGTGTATATTATTTGTACCCATGTGTTCATATTTTTTGTTTTAGGAGAGCAAATTATGACAGACTATCAGAAGATGTATCAGGAAAAACTGACGACGCCGGATAAGATCGCCCAGCAGGTGCAGTCCGGCTGGCTGCTCGGCATGGACACGGCGACCTCGCAGACGCCGGCTATCATGACCGCGATCGCGGAGCACATCCGCAACAGCGATATTACGGGCGTGAAGGTGCAGGCCCTGCTCGATGCGTATCCGTTCGAGTTTTACACCGACCCCACGCTGGCCGGCAAGATGACTGGCTACAGCTGGTTTTCCAGCAGCGCGGCGCGCAAGGCCGTCAATGCCGGCTATGCCGACATCATCCCGGCGTATTACCGCGATTTCCCGACCCGCATCCGCACGGAGTACGACTATGACGCCGTATGCGTCGAGGTCGCGCCGATGGACCGCCACGGCTACTTCAGCCTGGCGCTCAACGGTTCGTATATCGACGCCATGCTCGACAAGACCAAGCGGATCTTCCTCGAGGTCAACGACCGTCAGCCCCGCGGCCTGTGCGGCTCGCTGATCCACATTTCGCAGGTTGACGCCATCGTGGAGTACAACCACGACCTGCCGGTCCTGCCGCCGGTCCAACTCGACGAGGTGAGCAAGACGATTGGCGGTCTTATCGCCGAGCGTATCCCGGACGGCGCGTGCCTGCAGCTCGGCATCGGCGCGATCCCGGACGCGACCGGCATGGCGCTCAAGAGCAAGCACGACCTTGGCATCCACACCGAGATGTTCACCGACTCCATGGTCGAGCTCATCGAGTGCGGCGCGGTCAACAACAGCAAAAAGCAGATCCATCGCGGCAAGACCGTCACGACGTTTGCCTTCGGTTCGCAGCGCATTTATGATTATATCGACGATAACCCGGCCGTAGAGATCCTGCCGGTCGAATACGTCAACGATCCGGACGTCATCTGCCAGAACGACAACATGATCTCCATCAACGCGGCGGTCGAGGTCGACCTCTTCGGTCAGGTCTGCGCCGAGTCGGTCGGCACGAAGCACATGTCCGGCTCCGGCGGCCAGATCGACTATGTCCGCGGCGCCTGCCAGTCCCGCGGCGGTAAGAGCTTCATCGCCTTCACGTCCACGGCCAAGGGCGGCACGATCAGCAAGATCAAGCCCATCCTCACCCCGGGCGCCGTCGTCACGACGAGCAAGAACGATGTGGACTACATCGTCACCGAGTACGGCGTGGCGCATCTGCGCGGCCGCAGCCTCGGCGAGCGTGCCCGCCAGCTGATCGCCATCGCGCACCCCGACTTCCGCGACGAGCTGACCTTCGAGGCCAAAAAGCGCGGCATTATGATCTGATCCCGCAGTACAAAGCCTGCTGTCCGCATCCCGCGGACGGCAGGCTTTTTTGTTTGTCAGCGTTCTGTATCCGGGCGCACACAATGGTGACGCGTGTTTCATCAAGGGTTGGGAAATGCGCAAAAGTGTTACATTTGTACCGCCGTGAGGATTGTTCTTTTCTTGCAGCGGCACTATAGTGTAACCACAAAAAAGGGGACAGATTTCAATGCTGCCCCAAATCTATTGGAGGGATTTTTCATGAAGAAAACGTGGAGCAGAGTGCTCGCCGCCGTTCTGGTTCTGGCGATGGTGCTTTGCATGCCCGGTTTCGCAGCAAGCGTTGCCGATACGGCGGACTATGACGCCGATCATGCGACCTCAGCTGAGGAACTGACGGACGCGGATCTGCCGGAGCTGCTGTCCTCGGACGGCAACCACTATCCGATCGTGCTGGTGCACGGCCTGTTCGGTTGGGGCGGCACGGAAGTGCTCGGCCTGAACTACTGGGGCGGCTTCAGCAGCCTGCGCGACATCCTCAACGATGCCGGCTACAAGGTCTACACCCCGTCCATCGGCCCCGTCGCCAGCAACTGGGACCGCGCCTGTGAGCTGTATGCCTACCTCGTCGGCGGCACGGTCGACTACGGCGCATACCACTCCGCCACCAACGGCCATGCCCGTTACGGCCGCACGTTCCCGGGCGTCCTGCCGGAGCTGAACAACCCCGACAGTGAGCTCAAGGTGCATCTGGTTGGCCACAGCATGGGCGGCGAGACGATCCGCATGCTCGCACAGCTGCTCGAAAACGGTGACGCCGATGAGCGCAACGCCAGCCGCGGCGGCGACATCAGCCCGCTGTTCACCGGCGAGAGCCGCCACTGGATCGAGAGCATCACGACGCTCTGCACGCCGCACGACGGCAGCCAGTATGACACCAAGGTCTATCAGAACATCGGCGATCTGGCGCAGTATGCCATGGGCATCATCGGCGCGGTTGCCGGCACCAATGTCAATGAGAACAACCTCGGTCTGGACTTCAAGCTCGATCAGTGGGGTCTGGTGCGCCAGCCCAACGAGTCTTACTCCAGCTACTTCTATCGCGTCATCAACAGCAAGATCTGGACCCAGCACACCAACGACCTGAGCGTCTATGACCTCGATGTCGACGGTGCGGCCGTGCTCAACGGCTATGCCAAGGCTCAGGATGATATCTATTACTTCTCCGTCGCCTGCTCGAACACCCATCGGGAACCGCTGACCGGCCACTATCTGCCGAACGCCAGCATGAACCCGATGATGCTCAAGAGCAGCACCTACATGGGCAGCCACGTCAACTACGCAGTCGGCCATGTGAACATCACGCCGGAGTGGTGGGAGAATGACGGCATTGTCTCCGTCCGCTCCGCCATCCGCCCGCATGAGAACTCCACGGATAAGTACAATGAAAACTACGGCGTCGGCGCCGACGGCAAGATGACCTTCAAGGCCGGCACCAAGATGGGCGTCTGGAACTACATCGAGAAGATCGACGGCACCGACCATATCAACATGGTCGGCCAGACGCAGAAGTCCACCCACGCCATGCTGCAGGCCAAGTTCTTTGAGCTGGCCAAGATGCTCAACAGCATCCCGGTGAGCAGCTCGTCCGATGCGCACATCTGCCCGGGCGCCCGCTTCACCGACATGCCGTCCTATACCAACTGGGCGCACGAAGGTCTTGATTACTGCATCCAGAACGGCATCATGAGCGGCACGAGCGCCACCACCATCGCTCCGAACGTTGTGACCACGCGTGCGCAGCTTGTGGAGATGCTCTACTGCCAGGCCGGTTCCCCGAAGGCTGCCAAGACCAGCCCCTTCACCGATCTGACCGACAGCTGGTATGTCGATGCGGTCAACTGGGCGGCCGAGAAGGGCGTCGTGAGCGGCACGAGCGCCACCACGTTCTCCCCGAACGCACCGGTCACCCGTCAGGATATGGCGACCATCCTCTATAACTACGCCAAGAATGTTCTGGATCTGGATGTGTTCGATACCGCTGACCTGACCGGTTATCCGGACTACAGCTCCATTTCCGGCTATGCCCGCACGGCGATGTCCTGGGCTGTTGCACAGGGCCTGATCTGCGGCGCGGACAATGGTATGGGCGTTGTTACACTTCAGCCGAAGGGTGACGCGACCCGCGCACAGACCGCTGCGGTCATCATGCGGTTCTGCCAGAACGTCCTTTGAGACTTTATTTCAATCATTTAATAGATTTCTAATTATCTCTTTAGATGTTCTTATATGCCGGTATAG
>ERZ827488.2532-NODE-2532-length-17441-cov-17.500345_pt1 | contig 17441 bp, 10 predicted proteins | sample MGYA00519771_ERZ827488 | MGnify/ENA primary metagenome ERZ827488 (study PRJEB31778, sample SAMEA3449323) | human gut metagenome | biome: human gut; feature: human-associated habitat; material: faeces | place: United Kingdom | collected 2010/2012 ... | reverse complement strand
TTATGTGTATTTGGAATTTCTCATTTTGGCTTGTACTATTTATATTCTAGCACCAGGATGCTATTTCTTTTTATTGTTATGGTTGTCTATGTAAGACAGTGCCGCGAAGACTACAAGCAGCAAAGTTAATACTTCTGATGTACTCATAGGGCATCACCCTCTCTTTCGTAATACTAGAGGGCAGTCAACAATCGGAAAATCGCATCCGTACTTCTGTTCGATTACATACTTATTGTACCAAAAATTGAATGGGAAGACAAGAAACAAAATTCCTTGTCATATTCCCTTCAAATGCTATTCTTCCAAAATCTTAATCTCAGATGGTTTCACCGCGATTTCTTTCCCAGAATCCAATTCAAGAATGGCGAGGTTCGCGCCCCGCCAGCTACCCGTGTTCTGATGGCAGGAAGCCGGGGTGGGTATGCACATGTGGTTAATGAAAAATAGTGTAAAAATAGTGAAATTATTCCTTTCCCCCTTCCTCCACACCTAACCAATCGCTGACGGAAACGATGAAGACGCAAAAAAAAGATTTGTTTATTCATGCATAATAAAAAAGCTGCTTTTATTTTTACTTTCCTTGCGATTTTCTCTTCTGACACCATTGCAGCGTATGCTCCGGCAGTTACCCGTACTTTGGCAGCAAGAAACTGGGGCGAGGAAGGCATCGGCAGAATAAACGGAAGCAGCATGGATTAGCTTTCATGGTCAGCGCCCGCATGCCGGAAAAACTTTTTTATTTGATTTTTATAATTATATTGACATGTGCCATAATAACTATTAAAATGAAAATACAAAAAAGATTGACATTGTGTTTTGTTTGTGATAATATATACAGCTGTCGCAATACGCTGATGCAGTATGGCAGTCTTTTCGTAAAATGAATTGTTGGTTATGGGATCTTAATTATTCATCCATATCTAAGCAATTGCATTTTGTTTGTAGGAGGTGGGAAAATGTACGATGATGTAAGGCTTTTTGGAAATAATTGCCAATTACAAATGCAGAAGAATAAGATCGGCAAAAGTGAATTTGCAGAAAAATTAGGCTATAGTGATGACGAGGTAAAAAAGCTGTTAGAAGGGAAATTACCTTTATTTAATGAGGACATCAAAGATATTGCAGCGTTTTTTAACATCTCTGAAAGTGAAATGTTCAAAAATTATGGAGATCAGGCATATAATGATGCTGGATGTATGCATTGTATGGGAGATTTTATAAATCCTGAAAACAAGGAATTAATATTGGATATATTTGATCAATACTGCACATTGGAAGAATGCATAGAATAATAAATATGAGAAGAAAAATAGCCGCTTAACTCAAAGTGGCTATTTTTTATATGAGGTGGTCTATTTTTATGGAAAAAAAAGTTGTTGAATTGATTCAGAAGTTATGCGATGAAGCTAAAGAACAAATGCATATTACAGACCCGGTTATTCGAGACGATGTATTTGAACTTTTACAGGCCAATGACTGTATAGTACTATATTATCCTTTGCCAGATGAAGCAGAATCTGGTGACAGGGGATGTGCTGGATGCCATGTTGAAAAAATCGTAAATGGGGAAACACGTCAGTTTGTTTTTATAAATACAAGTAACACAAGAGAACGTCAAGCATTTAGTGTTGCACACGAATTAGGGCATATTCGAGGGATTGACAAGCAGGTTTATAAAAAAATGCCTGAAGCTAAATCAATTAAAGCAGAAGATATTATCAATCGTTTTGCCGCGGAATTATTAATGCCTGAAAAAGAATTTTGTTCTGTGTTGAAGGAGCGTCTGCAAAATATTCATTATAATGGAAAAACAATCAAAGAAACGGAACTTGTAGAAATATCTGCTTATATGATGAACTACTTTTTTGTGCCATTCAAATCCGTTATAATGCGTTACAGTGAGATAAATCGTCTCCAGAAAGAAGATCTTCCAAAACTAGAAAAATACAATGATAGCGACTATTTACGCGAGATCATAAAGGCAAAACAGTACACCCGTTTGCTGATTGTGAATGAGGAAAAAAGTATGGATAATCTTCAGGAAATTTTATCTAAAGCGGATAAAGCTCATATCCTGGAAGGAAATTTAGTATCTCGGTTACGTGAAGAATTTGATCTGAAAAATACACAAGAAGGAGAGGACTATACATTAGCGTTCTAGGTGAATATAATGACAAAAGATTGCGATCAGGTGGCTGTTGATACTGCCTTTCTTATAAAAATAGTAGAATCAGATAATGGAATTCTTTTCGAAAAAATTATGAAACAAATGAATCGAATACCTGTGATCCATGAATATGTCTATCAACATGAAGTAATGGAGAATAGAGCCATAAAAGGTCTGATTGATAAGAATATAATTAATATAATTAATTATTCAGATTTTTTACTTGAAGAATTTGATAAAGAACAGTATGAAAGAATTTTTCGTCAGACTTATAAAGGCATGAATGGACAAAGGCTCCATGAAAAGGAAAATATTTTTTTCTATCACCGTGCAGAGGAAAATCTTGGCGAAATACATACGGCATTAATGGCATTACACTTAAACATCGATCTTATGGTATCTGATGATAATGGCGCGAAAAATTATATTGAAAAGAATTTAAGTAGTAAAAGACATAAATTATCAGTGCAAAATATTCCTGATGTTTTACTTTCGCTTGCATCCTCTGATCGTTGTTTTTTACACTGGCAGGATATTAAAGGCTTAATAAAACGGCTTTATGGAAAGAATTCCAAAATATATATTGAAATTCGCAAATGTTGGCAATCTGTATAATATTCATGATGTGCTTAATGAATAAAATCAGTGCTTATATACTGAATATAAGCAGCAGAATTTAAGGATCATCCATAGCGGTGGTCCTTTTTTTGTGTGTGGACATTGGGAAAGAAAAAGTGGACATTGAAAAAGTCAGATCAGCTTTCCCCTATTCCTTTCCCTGCCTCCGTGCAAAGTCCGCTGCTGACGGAAACGATGGGAAAAGAGGAGGAGGAAAAAGAAAGGGATAGCACTGCCAAAAATTCATGTCGCAGTGTAAAGGAAGCCCCGCCCCAGTTGACCTTTTGTGGTGTTGGGGCGGGGCGATTACGCTTCACATGTGCAATATAAATTTCAATCCATGCACCCCGGAGGGTGCAACTATGCAAATAGCTTATTTCCTGCATTCAATATATTTCAATCCATGCACCCCGGAGGGTGCAACTATGTAAATAGTTTATTTCCTGTATTCGATATTCATGTCAAATGAATATGCCGCCAAATAGTTTCCACCAGAAAGACAGCTCTGATGATCGCTGCCAAAATCATCAAGGTAAGGCTTACAAGGTTCAGCCATTCCCCTATTGTCAATGACGAATACATAGGTATGACCCTTTTTGAGCTTAGTTGTAAATTTATCTTTGTCAACAGGACGTTTGTTTACAAACTCTGATTCATCATTATAAGTTTCATCTATAGCATCCGCATATTCCGGATGCTCTGCCTTGTAATTATTAAGGATTGTGCGGAGCCTTGCGAGGTAATTGTTTTCGTAAAGATCTCCGTAGTTACCAACGGCGTCTGGATAAAGGTATTCTAATTTATATTTTTTCCCCTCTTTCACGGGTTTATAAATACCTTCACTGAGGCATTTTAAAGATTTATCATCAGTACCCTGTAAGTTCGTCAGAGTAACAACATATTTTCCGGTTTTTGGGGCTTTGAATTTAACAAAGGACTCGTACCGGGGTTCTCCTTTTTCTTTGGATACAGATTTTACATTACTTGTTACGGCTGGCACGTTAATGGTTGTTTTCCCCATTTTGACAGCCGGCAGGGAGTTTAAATCCTTATAAAATGACGTTTTAGAATAGCTGGCAGGATACCCCTTTTTGTCATAACCATCGATATGGTACTTGTACGCAGAAGTGACTTTCTTTGTAGCGGCTTCTGCAGTAACAACATCATCAGCCATTGCAGGTACAACAGCAGTAGCAACACATGCAGCAGCAAGAACTACACACATCAGTTTTTTTAAAACATTTTTCTTCATAAATAAAACCCTCCTTCGGTTTCGTAAATAAAATTAAATAAGTAGGTGAAGGTTTCTTTTGATCCCTTCACCTTATATATTGCGCCATTTTGGAAAACGTCAAAGAAAAACGGAAAACTTTTTACACTTTTTTACCATACACATTTCCCTGTTTTGACGTTTTCACTTTTTCCGGTTTTCGACCCTCACATTTTAAAAATAAGGCTGCAAAAACAGTATTTCACATTTATTGTAACAGATTGAAATTAAAAAAGCTACCGCAGTGGCGGTTTTATTATAGATATTATTATTTGAAGGAGGAAAACCATGGAAAAGAACAATGGTATTTCAGACAGCAGATACAAAAGCAGGTTTTTCAAAAAGCTTGCTGCGTGGATGGGAAAGCATGGGGCAGCGCTGACAGCAGTGGTGCTGATTGCGGTTTCAGCCATCCTTGGGTGTGCCGAGGCCACAATCATTTATGCAGCAAAGGGTAACGAGGCATCGAATGATTACGGAACCAGGGGCAATACATCCAGCCCGTCTTATATTGGCGGGGGTGGCAATAACCCGACCGTTTACGAGCCCGGCGTCATCGGGGTATCGGTGGTTACATACGACCTGAATGAGGTCAGCAAGAAAGGGACACTGTATTACGGTGGAAAAAAGGATAATGAAAATAAAAAAGCCGCTCTTGTAGCATCCACCAACGACCCGGAAGTCGTAAAGGCTGCCAAGAAGGAATATGCAGACTCTGGCAAAGCCCCTAAAGACCAGCCAGACTACTACCCATACTGGATCGACAAAATGGGAACCACAGATAAGGGGGAAACAATCTACAAATACAGCAACGCCCTGCATCATGCGATTACGTCCAACATCCTCGCGATGCAGAACTCGTATGAATATGATGACAGTACCCTGGTATTCGTCCCGCGTGTTGTAGCATCCAGCAGCCACCATTCCTGGCTGAAGAACGAAAAACAGTCCGTTGTAACCGGACGTGCGAAAGGGAGTAAAAAGTCCATTTTTTATGACCTCGACCCATGGTATGAGGAGAAGGATGCCGGGAGCTTCAAGAAAACTTCAAAGGGCGTCACAGATGGCGTTGCCGGCAGCAGGAAGAATAAGGCAGGCATTTATTATGCCGACTTAAAGAAATATATCAAGAACAAAGAGAAAAAATCATCAAAAAACAAGAAATCTTTTGTGGAAGTTACATCCGTTGATTCCAAGGAAAAGTATGAAGTGTGCAACTATGCACATTTCTCGGAACTGAGTAAGGATGATATTAATAAGATTATCGGTTTTAACGGGAAAAGCTTTTCATCCAAGGGGAAAACAAACCTTGCCCGTGCCAGAAGACTGTATTCTTCCATTGCAAACGTAAATGAAACAAGCAAGGGGCAGTATACGACAACACCGGAAATGGCAGACATCTTCCTCCGGTATACGACAGCTGCCGGACTCAGCAGTAAATCCTATGGCACGGAAATGTTCTCCAAAAACGGGACAAAAGAGGGATTATACGGTACCCAGAAAGGGGTAAGGGATGCCGCAAACAAAAACATGGTCGGGTCCCAGGTACTCCGGAGTATTTACCAGGCCAATTCCCGTTTTAAAAAGGTACTTGCCCCGGGTGCCACCAGGGAAATGGACGAGGCCAAAAAACGTGTCCTGAATGATGAGTACAACACGCATTACCTGGACCTGTTAGTAAGCGGTTACGCCCTCGCCCAGTCAAGCGGTGACAAAAAAGCAGCAAACGAATGGCTGAAAGCCGTAACAACATATGCGAAAACAGCGGCTGATGGAAGCAATGGAAAGGGCGGAAGCAGCAGCCTGGAAAACGTTGTCATCCGCCTGGATATGGGAATGGTTTATGCCACGAGCAAAGAGGTTACCTATGCCTCCTGCGGCAGTGTCATTAATAAGCATTACAACTTTTCCGGCAAAGCAGACGCCTTTGCATCGCCAAAGGGTGTAAATGCAAAGAGCCTGAACAAAGGGTTTATTGGTTTTGCGGCATATGATGATAAATCCGGACAGAACTACCAGGCGCACAATGAAGAGGTCGCGACGAAAAAAGGCGTTGTTAGCAAATCAAAGTATAAAGATGCTGGCTATGGTACGTACTATGACAGGCTTTCAAAGGCAGTGCAGAATACAAAATCCGTTACGGGCAGCGGCAAAGACTGGTACAGCCACATGGTCATCATGCGCACGACAAAGGCTTATTACAGCATGTCCAATAAAAACGGGAAGCCGAATGCAAGGGTGTACAACAAACTGGCCACGGTCGAACTACTCAGGACAGTTGGGTCCAATCAGGGTATCAATGTGTTTAAAGGCACGACAGGAAATATAGCATGGCAGTATGGTACTTACGCAGTTAACGGTTTTTACTGGACTTCCACACAGCCGGAAGAGACCCCGGATGTGAAATTGAACCTTACCATTTACAGCAAGGATGTCAACGGCAAGGAACCGGCCCAGAATGGAAAAGATATCAAGGATACCTTCCAGTCTTACAGTATGACGGGGAAAACACACACAGCAACTATTAAGGACAACCTGTATGTGAAACTGTCGCCGGGGAAAGACCAGGAATCCAAGAAACTTTTCGATAAGGTGCTTGCATCGGATAAATACCATGTAAAGATTGTGTTTGAAAATGCAGACGGGACAACCGCTGCGAGCCTGCTCGATCCGAAAATCGTAAAAAGTGTCCAGCAGGTAACGGATCCGGAAACAGGAACCAAATATGATGCAAAAAAAGAAGTTACCTATTATAAGGCGCTCAACGCATACGATTCCACCAACAAGGGAAGTGAAAAGGGAGATGAGCAGAATTACAACAAGCTTGTGTCTGCAAAACAGATTGGTGGTAAAGACCTGCAGGCAAACCGGAGCCTGATCTGGCGCATTTCCAATGCAGATGTGCGTACCAAAGGGTTTAAGATTTCCGGCACCGGCAGTTATTATGTGAACTGGAAAGCAAAAGTGTATATCATGCAGAAATCCGGCAGTGGTGCGAAGACAAAATGGACAAGCGTGATAAATGGAAGTTCGGTCACAAAGACAAAACCATCCATGTCTGACCTTAAGGCAGGTGGCTGCGCAACAACAAACAATGTCATTGCACAGTATATCTACCACAAGGATGATACGAAGGATGTGAACCTTTCCGACACCTATGAATCCATTCCGGAAGCATATGCAGAATTAAAGGAAGGGTCCATTTATAATGAGACATTTGAAGCAATGGCAGGTGTGCCGAGCACACGGTCCCTGTACTTTGCAACCGGCGGGTCAGAATTCATTGTCAACATGCAGGCAGTCTATGATGATTACTACCTCAAGGAAATTTCAGGTGGAAGTAAAAACAGCTACCGTTCCACAAGACGATACAAGAGTGTTTTCAACAGCACGGACTGTGAGTACAAGAAAGGTGATACTTTAAAATCACTTACCGCAGGGAATACAAAAGAAGAGACTTTTGTTGCAGATGCCAATGACAGGAAACAGGAAAAATCGGTCACTGCAGAAAAGAACAGTGCCGTAAACCCGCAGGGCGCTGCCGGTTATAACACGACCGTAAACGGACACGACAGCACAACCAAATTCCATGCGACATGGACAGGGACGATCGGGAACAATACTTCCCGGTGGTCACAGAGCGGGTCGAATGTAAGCCCGTCCGGAAAACCATGTGAGGGCGGAAATGCCGGTGAAGTATACAGCATGTCCCCGACCCCGGCAAACTGGGATGTTTCTGCCTACAATACAGCATTAGGGCAGGCTGCAAACTGGGCGAAGAAGATGGAACAAATCGGTAAAAGTGCAGACGGCACGGTTTACCGTATTGATGACTCTGACGGATATAAAAGGGTATACCATGTAGGAACCGCTACGATCAAGGTTACACTGACCGGAGGGGAAAAGAGCTATGATACCGGTTCCTCACGGTCTTATGGCGGAGGAACCTATACATCATCAGATCTTGTATCAAGCGCAAAGAGAACAAATACATCTGCTGATCTTGGAACCGGATGGAGTTACACCAAAGGTAATAAAGCTTCTGCTTCCGGATCCCATACAACGGATGAGCACGGAAAAGTAACCGGACACTCCAGCTGGAGCGGATACAAGGGATCTGTGGATGGAAAATCTTCCAGCATCCAGTACAAAATTGAAGTAACATTCAAGGATGGAAGCATTACCGCAGGCAATTACGATGGAAAAGTAGGGGAAAGCGGGCTGAAAGTAGAAAAGAAAAGCGGCCTGACCCAGTTTGGGGCACATGACCTCTGTGGCGCATGCTGCCAGCATGTACTCCCGGCGATCGAGGATACATGGATCCAGAAACTCCGTTTCGATACGATCCGTTTCACAAACCTTAAGGTATGGAAACTGCAGGAAGGCTATGCCGAAGGCATGGGGGAGATTCGTAAGACAGATGATGGCAGCGGAAGCAGTATTGAAGGGGAAGCAGGAAAAGCAGAAGCGGATGCAGTAAAGAAAGAGAAGGAAGATAATAAGGATAATACTCAGGTCGTTGATCCGGACCTGTCCGGTGTGGAAGGCACGGAAGCTGCAAACGATAAAGAGTATGATGAAAACGGTGACCTTGTTATCCCGGACTATGAGACTGGGGATATAGGGGATGACCCGGATGCAGAAGGGGAAGAAACCTGGACGGACACCTCAGAAAATGACCTTGATATTGTAAAATCAAAGATCGTAAGGTACGACCCGAATATTTTTTATAACATTGCACAGGCAGATACTTCAAAAGCCGGACGTATCCGCTACAGCCTGCAGACCGGACAGGATGATGATGTTACATGGACAGAATTTAACAGTGATAAAAAGCTGACCCGTACAGATTCTTGTGACGGACAGACTGCATCCCATGGGGGAAGCCCGGTTGTAGTTACGGCAAACGGCCATAAAAAGAGCTGGTGCAGGGGATGCCTGTATACAAATAGTACATACAGCAACCTCCGCAACAGACACGACAATGCCAAGACAGGCGGGGAAGGAAAAGGGGAAGCCGGGGAAGCAGCAAAGACCAAGACCGGATATACCAATAACACAGCCGATGCAGTGGACAAGACAACGTTCGAGTGGAAACGCTTTGATAAGAGACGTAAGCTGAACTGTAAAGCAACTGTTATTTCAGATTTCCTGATTTTGCAGACCAGTTCAGGCAATGAAAGTATTGTCTACTACCAGGATACTGCAGAAACAAAACATCATGAGTGCCAGGAAAATTATGAGGATACCCTGTGGTACTCCAAGCCGGCAGATATGAATAATCTCAAAAAAGAGAATGTCAGCAAGGCAAAATGGATGTGGGAAGATAAGATGTGGACGAATAACCCGCTGGTTAAGAAGACATCAAACCTTAATGTAGGAAGCTATAACGGCAATTACAGCAGTACATCCACGAAGTACCAGGGCACCGGAGGCAATGCAGTTGTAGAAACCGCATTTGATAAAGATGAAGAGAAGTATAACCATATCACAGATACCGATGAGAATGGAAATACCCTGGATCTTGCAAAAGTAACATCTGCAAGGACGATTGAAACAAAACAGAAGCAGATGGACGATGTAAAAACCATCATGCAGACAAAATCGGATTCGATTGATGGAAATATCTGTTCCCCTGGATGTGGAAACACTTATGGCGGAACAAACTATGATACTTATGGCAGCGGATCAGCGCGGATGGGAACAAATACTGCGGATGTTTATACTGCACCTACCAAGCAGGATGTATGGGGAAAATACAGCTGGATTAACCGGATTCTCCCTTCCTTGAACGGACAGACGGATGCACCGGAACCGGCGCAGTTTGGTAATGCCGGACTTGTGCTTATGCAGGACGGTATTGCACAGTGCCCGACGAACCCGAACCAGGAATATGTCACAGGGCAGTCCCGTGCATTCTTTATCCCGCTGGTTACATATACGAACTTTGGTGCTGATAAAAACGCCGAATCGCACGATATTACCAACTATACATTCAAGTATACAGACGAGAACGACAGCGTAGCCGGGAGAGTCGGTTATACCATGGATTCCATCTACACAAACGGACAGACGAAAGTCAACAACATCGTTGTCCATGACCCGGTTTCCGTACAGGGGGCAAATATCCTTACGGTAAACAAGGAAATGGATCAGCGTGTGCTCGGCGATGATAAAAGCGGGGCAGCGGAGATGAATAAGGAAGCTGATGATGCGACTTGTCCGGGAACAGCAGAAGAATGTCAGTACCGGCTGTTAAACTGCCAGTATGGAAAGCCGGTGCGCAGGGCGGCATTTAATGTTGACAATGCAAAGCACAGTGATGTGGAAGACGATGACGGGGTGGTACACAGCTATGATTCCATTATCAGCAATATCCTTGCCCCTGGAGGCACTTACATGGATGTCAGTCTCGCAGACAGTGGCTTTGTCATCAAGCGTTATGACGGACTTGAGGCATTCGAAGGCACGTCCGAAGATGATGAGAACCAGCCGGACCGTTACCTCTCCGGAAACGGCAGCGCATCCCTTGCAATGTCATGGAGCGCAATGGGAGTGGATACAGAAGAAGCAAAGAGTGATACTTATGAACTCCAGGGAGTATTTAATTTCCACAATGCACTGGATTCAGAAAAGGCACTGTTTACTACCCGGGCAACAAAACTTCTTGCAGAGCCGGACGGTTCACTGAAGATCATGCTTGCAGATGGATCGGAATATACATCTACGACCTCTCCTCTGGTAAAGGATGGAAAGAACACTATTCAGTATCATTTCGGAATGGATTCTGTGGTGTTATCTCCTAAGAAGATTAATTACAAAGACGGTTCTTATACCGTTGATGCCAATACAGGCGCAACCGTGGATGGAAAAGAAATTTCCTTTACCAAAACAAAGAATTCTTCTGGGGACATGACAAATTACATTGGTGACGGCATCTGGTTCGGTAACCAGGATGATTCAACTTCCAATGATACAGCTTATGATACCGTTTATGACTGCAGTTATTCATTGGATAATCTTGCAGTTACGAGACTTGCACCGGAAAAGGACGCAAACGGTATTTCATACAGGCATACCTTATCCTGCTTTGCAGGTGTAACAGAACACGCCAAAACAACACAGGATTATTACAATGGCATAAGTGATAAAAAGGTACAGTATACTTACAATTATACAGGTGATGTGCAGACATTCACTGCCCCGGCAGACGGAGTCTATACCCTTGAGGCATGGGGAGCTTCTGGCGGTGATGGATATGATGACAGCGTTGACAGGGAAACTACAAGTTCTGTCGCTGGAAATGGTGGATATTCCAAAGGAAATATCAGCTTAAAGAAAGGACAGAAAATTTATGTATTTGTTGGCGGCGCTGGAAAATATGGAGCCGGGACAAACCACTTTGGAGGACCAGCTGGTGGTTACAACGGCGGTGGTGACGGTGGTGTTTCTGACAGCGGTTCTGGTGGAGGAATGTCACATATTTCCACCACAAATAATCCTGCAGCAACAAGCTGGAACCCTGATGGGACACTTCTGGCTGCCGGCGGCGGTGGCGGAGCAGACAACAGCGGGGGAAGCCGTGGATCTGATGATGGACGCGGTGGAAACGGCGGTGGAAAGAATGGTGAAAATGCATACATTGAAAATATAAAATCTACCGGAAATGCGACATGGACACCAACAAGTGGTTTATCACTGCGTACCGGAACAACACTTTCTGGTAACAGTGCAGTAACGAATGGAAGTGAACAGGGTGTATTTGGCCCATATAAAACCTATCTTCCGGGACAAAAGGTTACGATAACAGTAAAAGGTGATAATCTTACAAATGGATATCCGGTTGTATATACCAATTATGGAAGATACCAGACAAGAAATTATACGGTTGAAGCAGCAAACAGTAATGAATACAGATATTCATTTACCGTACCAAGTGGACTTACATCTACAACAAATACCGACGGAACTTCTGCAGATTCCGGACAGAATCCATATACTATCTGGGAATTCTGTTTCCATGCAAGGGGTTCTTCACGGATGAGGATAGACTCTGAAACTGCATCCTGTGACTATAACTCAGCCAACCAGAATATGGGTGGCTGCGGAATGGGAGGAACCCAGGGCAGCGGATACAAACAGGGTGTTGGGGAATCTGTAACATTTGGAACTGATTCTGGCGGTGCCGGAGGTGGCTGGTACGGCGGATATGTTACTAATGCAAATAATGGCGGCGGTGCCGGCGGTTCGGGATATACAGCATCCGGTCTTACAAACACAGAAATGAAGTCCGGGGTACGCCGTGGAAACGGTCTTGTAAAAATCACTGCAGCCGGAACGATTGACTGGACACGCAAGTTTGATGATGGCTACCAGAAACAGACATCAGAAAACAACAAACATGTGCATACGGAAGCATGTCTGGATACACCATCGGAAGGATTTAAGATTGCAGTAGATGAAGCAAGCAACGGAAACACTGCAGACCTTGGAAAAATGCTTGGATCTGCGGTATGGGGTAAAATTAAGGATCAGCTGAAGAACTGCTATGGAAGTGGCAGCGGCGGATCTGCAGGCAGCGTAGCTGCAGGAAAGACCTATACCTATGACTATTCCGGATCCGTGAAAAGTGTTACCCTCCCGGCTGGTAAATATAAGCTGGAAGCATGGGGAGCATCCGGTGGAGGCAGAAACCCTGGAAAGGGTGGATATTCAGCCGGAACAGTAACATTTGCAAATGAAACTACCGTATACATTGTAGCTGGACAGTCTGCAGGTACATATAATGGTGGAGGTATCGGATGCCATGGATATGGCGGCGGTGCAACACATTTTGCAACAGCAAACGGTGAATTAGCTGCATTATCAAATAATAAGAACAGTGTCTTGCTTGTAGCAGGAGGCGGAGCCGGAGGAAGTTCCGGAGCTGGTGGAGCCGGAGGCGGCGCAAACCAGAGTGGTACAACCGGTGGAAACGGATGTGGCACGAAAGGGGAAGGCGCAACTGTCAGCGGACCTGGAAATGCTTATTTCAGCGGATCATTTGGAAAAGGAGGATCGAATTCCGGTTGGAATACCTGTGGCGGGGGCGGCGGTCTCTATGGAGGCGGCGGAAGCTACGAAAGCTATTCGCGGAATGATGATGACGACGCTGGTGCTGGCGGTGGTTCGGGATTTGCTTCCCCTTCTTTGACAGATGTATCCGGTATAACCGGAGAGCATAGCGGAAATGGGTACGCAAAGATCACTGTTATCGAAGCACACACTGACTATGATCCGGACAAAGTGTTTGACCTGGTTAAGAAAGCAACCGGAAATAATTATTCACTGATTCCGAACAGTGTCACTACAGATGGACATACCATCGTGAACCCGTTCTGGAGCTGCCAGTGCATCTATGACAGCCATGTATGCACGAAGGACTGCAAGACCACTTATGTCCTGCAGTGCAGGGAGCCACATCACAAGGTAGTTAACGGAAAGATTGGACATTACGATGTTGGTAATGAGATCTGCTATGATGCATGTAACAATGATGAGCTGCATAAAAAGGGTGCAGAGCAGGCAAATGCAGGAAAACCGGGAACGTCCAAGCCACTGAAATTTGGAGATTTCGTCCTGCTTGATAACTATTTTTATATTTACTTCCCAAACTGTGGCGACTTTTATGAGTCAGATGATTATGGAATCGCCCAGACCGAACAGCGGAAGGGAAAAGGATATACGAATAATTATGACTGCACGGAGTGGACCAGGGAGAAATGGATCAAATTCCCGTTTGCTGTACTTTATCATAGGACCGCTCATGGAGTAGATCAGTGGGAGCAGCATGAAGCCGGTCAGTGGTTTCAGCTGGAAATTACGGACAAGGTGACGAACCGTAACGTTAAGAACAACTGTTACGACTTAACCGGAATGTCCGAGCGGCAGGACGGATACACCTACGAGTTCTACGCACAGCTGAGAAACCATGAGATGAGCGGAGCTACCATTGAGTATGCCGTGGAAGCAATCAACAACCAGCCTTCCCCGAGCGGCAGCGAAAACCCATACGATCGTGACGGAGCGTTATCACTTGACTGCTCCCAGGATAACTCGAGCATTACAAATGCAGAACGTGCAATTGACCTGACGGCAAAACATTCAGCATATAAGCAAACGTTCGTCGATTTAATATCAAGGATTGGCAACCTCACGGTGCAGGATAGTACCGACCTCCGCTTTAGCAATTTGTTCAAACGTAAGACAAATGATGATAAATGGTATATAGATGGTATTGTTCATGCAGTCGATAAGAGTATACAGAACGCATACCTGTCATGGCATAAAAATAATGGAGATACCGCAACGGATATCCGGGGCGAAAAGGTATCCGCATATAACCAGTGGTACAATACATGGCATACAGCAAAGTGGTCTGATGTAGGAGAGGACTCCAGCAGGTGCGTATCAACCCCGCTTGAGTCAGCAAAGAATAACATCGCAGCACTGCGGGGAAAGAGTGAGCAGCTTCAGCTTGGATACAACCTCTTATGGGATATCCAGGTATTAAGCCGGGATTTCGCGGACGGAAACGTCCAGATCGAACCGAAATATTACATCCTCGATACTCATACAGATAAGCTCATGGCAGTTGATGTATGGGGCAGCCGGAATGAAGATGTAACGCTTGTCAATGAGTTTGGTCTTATGGATAAGTACGGAACAGATTATTTTGACAAACAAAAGGACAAAATTTATGACCATGCCATGTTGCTGAACTGGGATGATGAGAAGGCACGCCGGAACTACAGCGATGAAGAGAAGGCTGCGACCGAAACGGCATCGAAAGTGCTCGGCCGTACAATCCTCGATGCAAATGGAATGCCGATGACTCAAAAAAATCCATTAACTGGTATGGAAGAAGAGGTTGTTGCACCGCTGTCCATCCCGATGGGAGATGGCTACCGCGAGGGTAACGCGCAGTTCCTGTACCTGAATGGACGTACCCGTACTTTTATTGGAAACAGTAAAGTTACAGCACTCCATAAAGATATTAATGGCGATGATGACCAGGAGCTTTTTAAGGAATTTGATGCCATTGGAAATGACCTTGGACCTAATGGGGTTTCAGAGGATGAGTACAGTTTCTGTGCATCCCGCTGGCACGTAACACTCGGGATGCCGTCTTCTGCAAAATTTACGGATGTGACCGTGGATAAAGATGGTAAAGAGCAGCATATCAATCCTTACGATATGATTACCGACGAGGATACCGGGGATAAGATTTATGCGTACCAGAAATATGACCCAGATTACCTCAAAGAGCATGGGGATGAGAACCGGTACATGATTCTTGAAACAGCACGTATCACAGCATACGGAGCGGTCTACAACCTGAGATATTCACAGCTTATGGACAATGGATCGATTACTGCAGCCAACGGGAAAACGTATAATTTCGTCGACAGTGCGACATATCCAGGTAAGGCAAACTCGATACCGACATTGCTTGCGGTATATGGCATCACTAACTCAGGTAGGGACTATGAGACACTACAAACACATTGATGATTTGATAACTGCTATTGATATTTAATAGTATAACGCAAAAAAAAAGAAAGCCACTCAAGGAATTTTCCAAGAGTGGTTTTTCTTTTGTCCTTTTTTTTAGCCCATGCACCACTTGTGGGGTGCAACGTAAAAAATATGGTGTCCATCATTTTATATATTTGTTTCAACCCCTGCGCCCCTCCACGGGGTGCCACTGTAAACGCGAATGGGAAACGTGTTTTCGTAAGTGTCAGGGTAAAAATCGACTTTTACAGAAGATTTTTCATAAATTCCTTTGACGATTTACATAAAGGCACAATATGTATAATGAAAACATTGCTTTATTTTGCGCTTTTCTCATTTTGGCTAACTTGGGAGAGGACAAGGAAATTGTGTTGCATATTTATTAAGGAAGGATGGTGAGCGGTATGTAAGGGATTAGCGAAAACACAGGTCGCACCCCGTAAAGGGGTGCGTGGATGAGGAAAGAGAGAAAAAAATATGTAAACAAGGAAACAAGAGTTTCTTTAGAAGAATGGAGGAATAAATATGTGTATGTATTGTGAAAGAAGAACAGACGTAAAATTTGGATGGAAACAACCGAAACTCCCATATCATAGTGATAATCTAAACGAAGGTAGATTGAATGGAAATGTATTAGAAAATGAAAAATGGGACGGGGTTATTCATGATTATCAAACCGCTACTCCAGAATTGATTCTCACTTGTCCTGGTTATTTTAACGGCGAAGGTGTTGGTTCTATTTACATTCCAATAAAATATTGTCCTGAATGTGGAAGAAAATTGGGGGGAATAAAAAATCATAAGAAATGAGGATTTCAAAAGGAAGGTGAAATTATGAGTCAAAGCAATTATGAAAAATACGCAGTAATTAAACAGCAGGAATTATTACACAAGGAGAGAAATTTGCAGCAAGCTATTAGTTGTCTTAGAGACAGAAGAAAATTTGCTTCGTTGCAATCTATTGATAGTGCAATAGATTTTGTTGCTGATTTATATGATTTGTCTATTGATGAAATTAAAAGAGCAATGGATGGAGAAGAATATTGGTGTGTATAACTATTAAATAATTGTATGATTGGAGATAAGTATGGATAAGATAAATCAAATTAAAAAAGAAATCATTATATCAATGAAAATGATGGATACAACTATTAAAAATGTCAAAGAATCAGAAGAATATAAAATTGCGCAAGCATATAATCAAGGATTGAGGGATGCTATGGCTATTTTTGAAAGAGAAATGAAACGATGATTTCATCAAGAAAATAAACAGGACAAAGACACGGCTTCGGCTGTGTCTTTTTTTATCTCATATTAAAGGTGTAAACATCAAAGTTATCGAAAGGAGAAAAAGAGATTATGGGAAGAAAGAAAATAAAAATCATCGGGAAACCTCCTCCTGATTGAAACTTTTGTGTAGGTAAAGAAACAAGAGTTTCTTTGGAAGAAGGGAGGAATTAACATGGATAATTTTATTAAAGTTGATGAAGTTGATGAAGAAAACACAAACATTTTGCACAGAAGATTTGTTCAGCGATATAGAGAAGAAAAAGGTCGGCTACTTACAGACCATGAATCAAATTTATGTTGGTGGAATATTTGTGGTGTCGTTATGCGTGACGGTTACGATTCGGCAAAAGAATATGTCGATAAAGTAAAACTTGGTTAACATGAAACGATGATTTCATCAAGAAAATAAACAGGATAAAGACATGGCTTCGGCTGTGTCTTTTTTTTATCTCATATTCCTTGTGTAAATAATAAAGCCATCGAAAGGAGAAACAATTATGGCAAAATACAACATTACTTACAGCTGCGGTCACGAAGGAA
>ERZ827488.2528-NODE-2528-length-17468-cov-5.715098_pt1 | contig 17468 bp, 22 predicted proteins | sample MGYA00519771_ERZ827488 | MGnify/ENA primary metagenome ERZ827488 (study PRJEB31778, sample SAMEA3449323) | human gut metagenome | biome: human gut; feature: human-associated habitat; material: faeces | place: United Kingdom | collected 2010/2012 ... | reverse complement strand
AAATATATGCGAATATTTGACCCCAAAATTCTCGCTAACCCCACACCCTATACGGGGGCTTAGATTATCAATAGGTTTATTGAACACTTTTTTTGACCCATTTGTAGACAGTCGTCCTGCTTATCCCAAGTCCTCGTGCAATTTCCGTCACGGTTGCTTCTGGATGCTCTGCTTGGTAAGCTGCCACACGCTGCTGCGCCGTACCGCTGCCTTTTGGGCGACCTTCGGGAGCTTTCATCGGTAATTCGATTGCCTTCATGTCTTCTTTTCTACGACGCGCCAAATACAAGTGCTGATTTTGTTTTAATCCGTTCCTTTTGTTCCTCTCGATACGCACGTCAGTCAAATGCTCGATGTCATTGATCGTGAAGTTATAATACGCCTTGTCGTAGGCTTCCATAGCGCTTTTAATATCCTCCGGGTGCATGTGGTCTTCGCTGCCGTCCGGATTATGGTGCTCTACGCGTTCAAGCTCCGCCAAAGCTTTCTTCATGTCCTCACGCAGCTTTTTCTTCGGCACGTCACATTTGCAAGCGTAGATTGCCATGCACATGAGGAAGAAATATCTGTGCCCGCCTTTTATCTCGTTTACGTGGTTTAGCCACCAATCATAAAGCGCATAGCCCTGCTTGCCCTTTATATCCCACTTCTTTGGCTCTCTGTGCCCCTCTACGACCGTTCTTTGATACCAGTCGGGATATTTCTCCTTTGCCTCCTCTAAACGCATCTGAGAGGGCCTGAAGGGCTTTTTTAGATTTACGCGGTTCTTTTCCTTGGCATAACCGTTCAAATACTCCAACGTCACACGCTCGCCGGTACGAAATGCTCGGATTACAGACCCGTACTTTGCGTTGGTGCTGCCCACCATGCGAAAGCTTTGGTTAATGCTCTGGTACTGAATTTCCTCGACCTGCGTCGTGCCTTTGTAGTCCCACATCCGGAAAGTCAGGTCGTATTTCAAAGATTTCAGCTGTAATTTTATATTCGGGTATAAATCTATCGGCTTATCGAACACGTAGTAAATGTGCAGACCGCTGCCAGACGCAACGAGGTAAGTCGGCATAGGCAGCCGGCGCAGCTCGTTCGGATCACCGCCAAAGCGCAAAAACAAACTTTGGATTTCATTCAGCCCCACACCGTCCAAATCGAAGATTAGCGCATTCATGCACTGCGCGTCTTTGAGCCGGTTCGCTCTGCTGTGATACGTCAAGCCACTGCACAAAGTCATTGGGTTTTCTTCTACGAACTCCGTGTAATCTTCTTCCCATGTATCATTGAGCATAATTCTGCGCCGCAGCGCACGGCGTTTCGGGTCTTGCTCGTCCTTGTAGAGATAAATTGCGTTGGGGTGAGAAAAATCCTCATGCAGCTCTCCGGCGTTTTCGTTGTCTGGGAAAATATCACGGTAGAAGTTGTAGCCATCGATTTCCGGGTATCGTGCTTCAAGATAAGCGCAAACCTGCCGGTAATTTTCCGTTACCACTTCCACCACCTCTTTCTCTTTCCCTTGTCCGGCGTCTCCGGCTCTGCCGGAGCTGCTTCACCGCTCTTGAGCTGTTGCTGCATCATGCCAGCGTGCAGCGCTTGAGCGGCTTGTGCAGTCTGCTGCGCAGCCGTTAAAGCGGACGTAACTTCCGCCAACCGAGCGTTTAATTCTTCAATTTGCTTATTCTTGATTTCAAGTTCTTTGTTTTTAATTTCGAGTTCATGTTGGAGCATGGAAACCAATCGCAAACTGGTTTCCGATTGGTTCGCGAAATCGGAAACTTGGTTTGCGATTTTGGTTTGCGATTGTTTTTGAAAAAATGCAGATTTTATCAGGGCTTCTTGCTCTTTTTCAATCGCAAACTGGTTTCCGATTTTTCGCAAACTGGTTTGCAGTTCGAGGTTTGCGATTTGTTTGCGAACTGCGGTCTTACTTACGCCTAATTCTTCTGCAATTTCTTTGATTGTTTTACCCTGTTCCAAAGCAATTTCCTCTCAATTTACTTGAAAAAAATCGACCAAATCACCAGTCCCAACGTAGCCAAACTAAACAGTGGCTGAAGCCAAAATACAACATGTTTTACTCCGTGGAATGTAAAAAAACGTCGCTGCTGCCGTTCTAAATCAACAACTTTTTGATCTAATTTTTTCTCGATTGCGGTCATGTCTGTATCAAATTTTTCGCAAGTTCTATTCAAAATTTCTTCGAAGCGATCGGTCGCTTCTCTCAAATTATTTTCATTTTCACGCAGCGAATATTTGACCTCAGCTACCGTCGCTTCCTGCACACTGTTAATGAGTTTAGAGAGTTGGACCGAAATCGTGTGTGAGAGACTTTCGTTGACGTTTTTCAATTTCTCGATGCTCTTGTTCAAGCTGTTCAAGTTCTCGCTTACGTTCTTGTTCAGCTCTTCGAGCTGCTTCTTCTGCTGCTCGTCGCTCTGCTGCTGCCTGTCTTGCCATTGCTGCTCTGCCGTCCGAAGTACGTCTAAAGACCCCTTCAGCGATTCCTCGCATCGTTCGCTCGACTGCGCCAACGCTGCTTTCAGCAACGTATTCTCGGTTTCCAACTGCTTCTGTTCTGCTATCCGCTGCAATTCCTCGCTGGCGGTCGGTGTTCTGTGCAATGTCATATCTGGCATGTTCTAAGCTCCTTTCGAGATTTTGTTGCAGCGCTGCGTCTATCGCTTGCGCCGTATATTTTTCTCCGAGAACATTTCCTCGGACTGATTTTTTTGAAACTGCCGGGTGAATAAACGAAACCGATTTTTCCGTATTTCTCGGCATTTGCACACCGTAACTTTGCAAATAATCCGTAAATTCACGACGGTTACAGCAGCTATTTTTCGCTTCATCAATTACCACTCGGAGCTGTTCTTTCCAACTTCGCCGCTCCCAGTTTACGGACTGCTGCATATATTTTTCCGTCTGCAACACGGGCTTGATTTCGCCCTGCGCAATGCGCTGCCGCTTTTCCTGCGTTGCCTGACGCCAATTTAATTCCGTAAAACCTCGTTCAGCACCCAACTTGTTTGCAAGGTCTTTCATCTGCCCGTATTCTCGGATATTGCAGTGCAACTTCATGCCATTTTCAAAGCTGATCGCGTTCACAATGATGTGGCTATGCACGGTTTCGGTATCGGTATGCGTTGCAATTACACATTCAAATTCCGGAAAACAACGTGCAGCCATTGCTTCTGCAAATTCGTGATGAGCTTCGGCACTTACCTCATCAGCTCGGTCGCAGGACAACTTGAAGTGATAATATTTGCGCTCATCAAATTTTTCGCCTTTGCCGTACAAATCTGCGGTCTCACGAAATTGCTGAGCGTAATCCTGGTTGTCATCGAGATTTTGGCTGCTTACAATTTCAGCTTTATTTTCGTCCGTGATATACGCGATTGCTTTTCCTGGCGTACTTTTGCAGCCTTTTCCCTTAAACAGCGGCATTTATTTCATCTCCAATATTTTCCTGTACGCTACCCAACATTCGTTCATCACGCGCTTAGATGCTTCGCCAAACGGTGTTCCTTGGTTGAGCTGCTTCGCTATCTGGTTTAAATTGTTCCCCTGTCGTTTCAGTTCTGCAAGAACCTCTGACAGTTCATGATTTACAACGATTGGCTTTTCGTCCAAAAGCTGAAGCACAAAATCCGTTTGATTTTTCGCTTCGGATTTTTCAAACTGGCTTTGAAATAAAGCCAGTTCCTCCGCGGTCATTCGCAAGGTGATCGCTTTGTTTCGAGTGCGGTTTACCGCCATGAGAAACAACCTCCTTTGGGGTTCGGGGTGCCGCAGCACCCTGACGAGGCGACGCTTGCGTCGGTAAATGGCTTGCCATTTGCGTACCTCGCTATAACTGCTACGTCTACATTATAGCTCTATGGCAAGCCACCTGTCAATAAGACGTAGCAAAAGGTGTCGCTTATCGGCGACACCTTTCAAAGCGCCGCGCACCGTGCGGCGCAGATGAGCCGAAGGCTCCCAAATCAGGCATATATCAGTTCGCGCAAAACATGCCCTTCGCGCGAACGCTGCTGCGCCGCGCACCGGCGCAGCCTTTCTCTTTAATTAGCGTTGTCTTACAATTTGTGTTGCAAATTGTAAGACATAATGTTATAATGAGAGTAACAACGGAGGTAAAAAGCCATGCTTTTTGAGTGGGACGAGAACAAGGAAAAAATCAATATCAGCAAACACGGACTCGATTTCAGCACCGCTGCGCTCGTCTTCCGTGACCAAAATCGTTTGGAATGGTTCGATGAACTCCATTCAGACTACGAAGACCGCTATATCACGATTGGAGAGATCAACGGCATCGCCGTCGTCCTCATGGTCGTGTATACAGAGCGCGGCGATGCCATTAGGCTTATCTCCGCGCGTAAAGCCACCAAGCAGGAAAGGAGAATGTACTATGGTGCGCAAGGAAATTGACGTAAATAAGCCCCTTACAGACGCTCAGATTGCCATGCTGCAAGCATTGGCAGACCGCCCGGACGAGCCGGATGCAGATTGCCCGGAGCTTACCGAGGTTCAGCTCTCGCAGTTTAGACGCGTAGCAGAACAAAAGCGAGAAGAACGCCGGAAACAAACCGTTACGCTGCGGCTATCCCCGCAGGCTTTGAAAAAAGCAAAATCCCTTGGAAAAGGGTATACCTCCGTTCTCAGTCGTATTCTCGAAAACGCCTTAGATAACCCTGAAATCATTCACCACAATTTATAATTCAAAAAGCCCCGGAAATCCGGGGCTTTTTCTTGTTTTTACAAAGAGAAAAAGTAGCAAAAAGAGAAATTCCAAAACGGCAGCAACTACTCATCACCTCAAAAACAGCTATACGACCGCAGGTGCTGGTCACCAGAATCTCATCTGCGGTGTAAAGCTCCTCCAGGGTAAAGGCCCGCTCCTTCACCGGAATGCCAAGCTCACCGCACCAGCGGATGATGTGTTTCCGCTCGGTTCCCGGAAGAATCAGGTTGTCCAGCGGATGGGTAATGAACACGCCATCCTTCACCATGGAAATATTGGAGTGGGAACACTCGGTCACATAGCCGTCCCGGACAAAAACGGTCTCATTGCAGCCTGCCTCGGATGCCTGCTGGGCTGCCATCACATTCGGGATCAGATTCAGGGTCTTGATATTACAGTGGTAGAAACGGGTATCCGGAATGCTGATGAGACGGTATTCATCGGACATCTGCACTCCCTTCCATGGCTTGCTGTATACATACAGGTTACTGGAAACGCCCTCACCCGGGAACAGATGGTTTCTCGGAGAGGTTCCTCTGGTTACCTGCCAGTACAGGAACTGGCAGCTGCTCTCCAGCTTCTGTACCAGGTCGGTCAGAAGCGCGCCGACTTCTTCCTTAGTATAAGGAAGCTCAATGCGGAGCATGGCTGCGCTGTTGAACATACGGTCCAGATGATCCTGCAGCGCATAGATCTTATAATCAAATACCATTGCCGCCTCATAAATGCCGTCTCCAAAATAAAATCCGCGGTCATTGGCCGGGATCATCATATCGTCAATGCTGGTAATTTTTCCGTTATAATATGCCAGATCTTTCATTTTCTCCATGTTGTTTTTCTTCTTCTTTTCTAGGAGCACGGCCTTATGCCGCGTTGTCCTGCGTATTTGATATTTAGTATACAATATGGATTTTCAAAAGTAAATAGTTATGATAACTCCTATTGCTGATGCTACACCAAGAAGTGTGGTGGCGTCTATTTTTCTCTTGATTACAGGTATCAAAAAAGCCAGTATTTATGCAGGTTTTCAGACTTTAAGGTGAGAACAAAATTCCTGATAGGTCACCATGAAATTCTGAAAAGGTACGGAACACATTTCGGTCCAATATACGGTATTGCCGGGTTTGAACAAAGCTGTAGCCACATAATCACCACCCAATATCGTTGTTTTCTATGATCGGTAACAAGTACCGATAAATATTTTTGATTTCACCGCGTGCATTTGTTTTTGCGTGGCGTTTTGCGGATAACAAATAATTGTAAATCTGCTGATCCAGATCACTCCCGGTAAAATGGCCACGCGCATCGATGTGCTTACGCACGAGCTGCACGAGCTCATCGATTTGATCGTCTGTAACCACGTAAGGAGCGAGGGCGTCGCGGTACAAATCGCGGCGCTCAGCTTCGCTCTGCGAAACATCAAAAACATCCTCTAAAAAGGTTTGCTCATCTGTGTAGGGTTCATCTAATTTGGGAATCGGCTCGATTTCAAATAGAATGGAGCGAACAAATCTTCCGCGTTTTATGGGGGTGTATGAGAATTTTAATGTAGTTTTTCCAAGAAGCTCTTTTTGACATTTTTTCAGGACTAAATCGTTGAAACGATAGAATTGAGAATACGTTTCAGCTGTGCAGTCTATGATTTCTTTAAGGTCATTAACTAAAATTTCCCATTTGCCGCGGAAACGATTTCGTATTAAATAAAGATATAAAAAATAGCTATATCTGGATGTTAGATTGATAACATCAGAAAGTGCATATCTTAAATAATGAAGATTTTCAATATTAAAAATATATTCTTTTGCGGATGGTGTACAGGTAAGGGTTATCTGCCAAAGGCCATCATCGTCTTGCCATGCGCTGATTTCCTCAAAAAGGGCTACGAGCTTGAAGCCGTTTGGCTTGTTGACGTCTTCAATTTTTACTACTTGAGCAAGATTATAAAGGCGCTTTTCAAGATCAGGTCGCAAAATGCGAGAAACCCCTAAAAACTCCTCGATTTTTCCTTTTTCGAGCTGTACGGTGCGCTTTTCTGGGTCGTGACTATTGATACGGTCCAGATATGCATCTAAAATCTTGAGCTCAGGGAGCGTCATAGAAGTTTTTGAAAGTGAAAGCAAAGGATCCGATTTTTGAATCATATGACTTTGGGGATGCTTACCGGTGTTTTTATAGCTCGGTGCAATAGGTAATCGGGTTCGTTTTGGCATAGCCTTTTCATCTCCTTGTACACAGTATATATATAACATTGTTTTTTGTCAATAAAAATATGTTGTGAAGTGAAAAAGTCTATGTTGTGAAGTGAAAAAGTCTATGTTGTGAAGTGAAAAAGTCTATGTTGTGAAGTGAAAAAGTCTATGTTGTGAAGTGAAAAAGTCTATGTTGTGAAAGTCTGAAAACCCGCATAAACACTTGCTTTTTTGATACCCGTAATCAAGGGAGTAATCAAGGGAGTAATCAAGGGAGTAATCAAGTCTATCTATCAAGAGACAACGCGGTCTACGACCGCTGATAACAAAAGGGTGGGGCTTGCTGCCCCACACCCCGCAGCGCACAAATGCGCAATAGTACCTTTTGCCTCCATAAAATACTTTTTCAAAGACGTTTTTGCAGAATCTCAGCGCAAATTTGCTGAACAGGGCGCTTGCGCCCAGAAACAAGAACAGCAACTCAATTTTTTCGGTATTCTGCTCGGGAGATGTTTCACACAAGGGTGCAAATGAAACACTATATCTTGTGGTCGGTACGACCACCCTATCTGCAAAAAATCCTTGAAAATCTAACTTTTGTGCCGTTTTTACCTCTTTCCCCCAGCTTCCGGTGCTCCTGAATTGGACAAAATAATGATTTTGGCTTATTTTGGTGTAGATGAGCAAAAAATCGACACCTTACACGTGGAAATACGAAATAGCTGTAAACGGCTCAAAAATCGTCTGTAATCGATTTTTGATTTTGGACGTGTAATTTCATGTTTTTGCCATAAAAATCGATTTTAGGGGCACTGTGGACGATTTTAACGCTATTCGAGCACTAAATTTGCAATTTGAAATGCAAAAAGCCGGTTCCACACATGGAACCGGCTCATTTTTTCGTGTTATTTTTAATTTTTCCGCCCGAAAAATCTTTCCCGCAGCGTTAGCGGACGCTGCTTTTTACTCTCCAACTGTTGGTGCTACGTGTTTTTTTGTTATCGAAAAGTTTCTCTAGTTTTACTTTCCTATCGATATCTGAAATCATTAAAAGTAGAATCACGACAAATAAGCATTATTATTTTTTACAATATTGAAAAAAATAGTAAGAAATACGCAAAAAATATTTACAAAGATACAAACGCATGCTATGCTGATGCTGTAACTGATAGACCGTTTTGTTAATTTTAAGAAAGAGTGATTCCAATGTACAAAATTAGGTAGATGAGTAGGCTTACAGTTTTTACAAGGAGGCTCTTTTATGAAAAAAGCAAAAAGATTAGCAATAATCGTTTGTGCCATTGCGATGCTGATGTCTATATTAGCTATTCCTGCAAGTGCGGCTACACAAGATCATTAACAGTGCCCAAGAATTATAAAAATTTTTGGGCACAATATAATTCTTGGACACAAAAAATGTATTATATATATAATAAAACATGGTATTTGCAAAATGAAAAATAAGTTTTTGATATTTATGGCAACAATTACATTCTTTTTAACAGTAGCTGTGGTGGGAATATTATTAAAGCCGGAATTATATGAGAGTAAAACTACAGTGATTAAAGAAAATGATTCTATGCAATCAGAGGTCGATGAGAAAAATATTGAATCTGAGGTTTCCAATCAAGAAGAGTGGGGGTCAGGTGACGTATATGATGGTTCTTCGCCAATTATAAGAAAAATGGGAGAAAAGCTCAGCGTTATAGGTATTCCTCATCGAAAGCAGGGAGATAAGCCGCCTATGAGTACGGAGGTGTTTGCTTATTGGGAAGGTGAAATGGTGTTTACTGTGGATAGCGCAGTAATTTATGATTCTATAGAAAAAACCGGATTAAATTATGATGAATTCGTGGTAGATTTTTCTACATATGACAGTTCTTTTAAGCCGATGGTTGTTCAATTGACGATTGAAAATGTTAATGCTAGGCTGATAAGTGATCCACCAGAATTATTTTCAGATCAATATGTTTTATCTTCTAAAGAAGAATTTAGTAAAGAAAAATTCAGATCACAGAATGGAGGAGAATGGCGTGTAGCCAGCGGTATGCCGTTAGCATATGCTAATCCACATTCTGATGGTATGTATAATTATTTTCATTATACGATTGATGAAGGGGAAACCATCCAAATGACCCTTTGCTACTATGTAAAGATAGATGATATTCCGCTCGATGAACTTTATTTGGAAATAACAACACAATCCTCAGATCATAGATTCGGAATCGAACTAGACAAATTGAAAACATGATGGGAGGAAAAAATAATTGAGCTCTATTTTGAAAATAGAATTTGAAAAACTACGAAAAACAAAGTCGTTTTGGGCGATAATGCTATTTCTTGTATTTATTACATCAACAGTAGCAATTACAAGATCTTTAGAGGTTGGAGGAAGTGTTGGCGGAATCAATCCGGCAGAGCCTCGTGCAGAAAATGGATATTTTTTTGAAGATAATAGTGCATATGCTATTTCTCTTTATAATGTTTGGATCGGTTCGATTTCTGGAGATCTATTTTTTACCACAATATTTTATTTTATTTTACCGTTAGCAGCTACGTTGCCCTTCAGCTTTTCTCTTTCGGATGAGAGTAAAAGCGGATACTTACGACAAATGACATTAAAAAAAGGTCAGATGAGATATTATTTTGCAAAATATATCGTTACGTTTACTTCTGGGTTCCTTTTAGCAGCTATTCCATTATTGATTAATGTAATTATAACTGCGTGCTATATTCCTGCCTATAAGCCGGACCCATTGGAACAATTATATTCGGGTCAATATTATGGACAGTATTTAGCCAATATCTTTTATTCAGAACCGTTTGCTTTTATGATAATCTTTATTCTTATTCCAGGACTTTTTTGCGGATTGTGGGCAGATTTGTCGATGTGTCTTTCCTTTTTTATAAAAAACAAATTTTTTGTTGTGATAATTCCCTATTTGTTCTTGTTTTTTGAAAAAGCTTTTTTTGATTCGCTTTTTTCAAATCGCATAGCTCTTGATCTTTCACCTTTTTACTTTATGCGAGGAGAATCATCTGGAAACATCGTTATTGTAACGATAATATTGATTACAATGCTTGGTGTAACCTTATTTATTACGTGGTTTAGAGGGTGGAGAGATGATGTTTATTAATATAGTTCGCTGTGATTTGAATAATGGAATTTTAAAAAAATGGAAGTTTTATTTATTTACAGGAGCCTTTTTTTCAATTCTGGCAATATTTGCGTATTTTGATTTTGATGCAGCGCTACGAATGACTCCGAGTCCGATTACAGCTGATATTACGGTCGGAGATTACCTTTGCTTTTTATTTGGAGGAACAAGTGCCGGTAATCTGCCAATTGAATTAATCGATAAAAATAATATAGTAAATTCCATGTTTAAGTTTAGTTTTCCAAGTATATGGATTCTTATATATCTAATCCTCTTATTATTAACGTTAGAATACCCCTATGAGGATTTGATGGGGTTTGGAAAAAATATAATTATTTTATCAAATAAAATACAATATTGGTGGATTTCTAAATGTATATGGATCGCGGCTTCCGTGTTTGTGTATTTTACAATTGCTCTTACATGTTTTTCGGTAACAGCAATTATGTTGGGGGCAAAAGCAAGTTTTGAAATAGGAACATATTATCCGTATTTTCGTTTTAATTCGTATGACTTTGTAACGGAACCACCATGGAATATAATGCCAACTCTGCTTATGCTTATTCCAGTAGGAATTGGCCTTGGGATGATACAGTTAACAGTATCAATGGTAATCTCTAGATTAGCTAGTTATTTGGTAAGCACGGCTATTTTACTTATGAGTGCATATATGCAGAATGTTCTTCTTTTTCCGAATGTAAGTATGTTTGCAAGGAGTGTGGAAGTAGTAACGAATGGACAAATAGCTTGGGTAGAGGTAATAATTATAGCCTGGATTTCCAGCATATGTATGCTGGTTGGTTATTTGTATTTGAAAAATTCGGATATTATAAATAAACATAGATGAAGCATTTGACGCGGAATTTTAATTAACTGTATAGAAAAAGAGGAAAAATATGAATATTAAAGTTGATAACGTAACGAAAATAATAAAAAAGGTTAAAGTTCTTGATCATGTGTCTTTGGAATTCGAATCTGGGGAGATAACAGGGCTTAAAGGTATTAATGGTTCAGGAAAGACGATGATAATGCGAATTATCAGTGGGTTAATACGCCCCACAGAAGGAAAGGTCTTTATCAATGGGAGAGAATTAAAAAAAGAAATGGACTTTCCTGAAAGTATAGGGGTGCTTATTGATAGTCCAGCGTTTTTGGATGGGTATTCTGCTTATGACAATTTAAGATATATGGCTTCTGTAAAAAATAAGGTTTCAGGAGAAGAAATTAAGGACTTATTAAAAAAAGTAGAATTAGCTGATGCGGGAAAGAAAAAATATAAATACTTTTCGTTAGGAATGAAGCAACGATTGGGCATAGCGGCTGCAATTATGGAACATCCAGATATTATATTGATTGATGAGCCCACAAATGCTCTTGATAGCAAAGGCGTGGAAATGGTTAAGTGTATATTGCAACAAGAAAAAGAAAGAGGCGCATTAATTGTTTTAACATGTCATGACTATTCGGTATTAAAAGAACTGTCAGATAGCATTTATTTTATTGAAGAAGGGAGAGTAGTCGGCTATGAGCGACAATAACCATTCAAAATTGAAAAGAAAGATAGCAATATATACTTTAATATTTGTGCTGGCCGGAGCGGCTGCGAGAATTGCTTATGTGAATATTACTGCTGAAAAGCCTATTATTGAGTATTATTCTGAGAACGAATGGGCAGGATTAAATGGAAGTTATATTCGCTCGTGGGAAGAAAATACGGAAGGGTATAGCGTTAAAATTGTAGGATATGAGGTTATGGAAAAAGAGAAGTACTTTTCAAAGTATGATCTATCAGGAAAGGATCAGAGCGTTGCCGATCCTTTTGCGTATATTATGGAAGTAACGATTAAAATTAAAAATGAAGAAAATGAAACTGGAAAGTTACAGATTGCAGATTGGGCTTTAATAGGTAAGAATGATGATTTTATTGCCTATTTGGATCAACAGCTTCTAATGGATACTGATGAAAGAGTGAATGGTGTTTTATCATCTATATCTACAGCTTCAGGAAAGGAAATTGAAATAAAACTTCCTTATCCACTGATATATATGGATAAAGAAAAAGAAATAGACAGAAACATGCCATATAAAATAGCGGTAACAAAATATCCGTCCCGGAAATATATACAGTTTGGATGATGAAGTTTTAAGCATTCTTCTTGTAGTAATGAAAAAAGACTTGAAAAATCCCCGTATATGCGATAAAATAAGCATAATACAAGCTTGTACAAGCACTGTACAAGACACTTGCATTTGAAGTTGGGGAAGAGCAGATGAAAACAGTTTCACTGAAAGATTATGCAGAACAGAAAAGGGTGTCTTATGAAGCGGTAAGGCAACAGGTTATTCGATATAAAAAAGAACTCGGTAATCATATAATCCGTGACGGCAGGCAGCAATTTCTTGATGAAGAAGCAGTTGCTTTTCTTGACGAGAAAAGGCAAAAAAATCCCGTGACTGTTATACAGCAAGATAAGAATGGACAAATTGAAGCTTTAGAAGAACAAGTAAAACAGTTGTTGATGAAGACGGCGGCGCAAGCGGATCGTATTGCTGAGTTGTCAGAATGGAAGGCAGAAAAGGCGGTAGCTATAGCCAGTGCGGAGCAGCAGAAACTTCTGCTTGAGGAGCGTACCAAGCGCGTGGAGCAGCTCGAAAGCACGGCAAAAGAGGCGCTGGATAAGCTTCAGGAGGCTGAAAATGCTGCGCGAGAAGCAGAGGACAAGCTCCGGCAGGCTGAAGAACGTGCGCAGCAGCTCGAAGAAGAAATGAGTAGACCACTGTCTTTGTATGAACGCTTAACGGGAAAAAGAAAAAATTAAGGCTGCAAAATTTTGCGAGCAGTATTGAAATTTTAGCGTAATTATGATAAAATTTTGAATAGGGAGGTTGAGAGTATGAATATGATTAGACCTGTTTCAGATTTGAGAAATAACTTTGCTGATATTTCTAAAACGGTACATGAAACAGCACAGCCTGTTTTTTTAACGAAAAACGGGTACGGTGATATGGTTGTTTTGAGCATGGAAGCGTTTGAAAATCTGCAATGTGAAAGCGAAATTTTTTTCAAACTGCAAGAAGCTGAGCGAGAGGCGGAACTGACAGACCGGCGTTATTCCTCTAAAGACGTACTTAAAGCGATGAAAGCTGCTATTGGAGGGAAATAAGGTGTCGTATAAACTGGAGTATTTGCCAGTTGCCCAGAGAGATATGATTGAGATCGTGCGCTATATCAGTGAGGAGCTGAAAAATCCTATTGCAGCAGATCGTTTGGCGGTGGAGTTAGTGGGCGCAGCGGAAAGCGTACTCACGTTTCCGTATGCACTTCCGGTGTATCAACCGATCCGTTCACTGAAGCATGAATACCGAAAAATTTTAGTGCGGAATTTTTTGATATTTTACTGGGTGGATGAAGAAAAGAAATTAGTGACAGTCGCTCGTGTGGTATATGCTAAACGAGATATTGGCAGATTGTTGGAGTGATAAAAGGTCAAATCCCAATAGTTATAAAAAATGCCCCGCAGCTGCGGGGCATTTTTTAATCTTTCCAAATTTTTCTAGAAAGCCACTTGGGACTTTTTTCGGCGTGTTCGAGCTGTTCGACGGCTTCTTGCAGTGCCGGAAGATCACCATGCTCGATTGGACGGCCGAGAACGTGCTCCATCACAGCGCCGATCTCAATCAGGCGTTTGGTACGTGCTTTGCGTTCTTTTTCACGTTCCCTATTTTGCAGACGGCGTTTTTCGGCTCTAATTGTATCGATTTTTACTTTTGCGGCAGCTTCGCGCTGCTCAATTTCCGCAAGACGTTCTGCGTAATCTCTTTTAGTTCTCGGCATGGCTACTATCCTTTCTATATGTGAAATTCAAAACACTAACTCTATATATTGTATCATAGCTATTGACAAAACACAAGAACAACGTGTATAATTATGGTAAAGATTATCTCGCAGTAAATCCCATAAAGGCGCACTTATATGTACACTTACTACATAAGTATACATATTTGCGTGCGCTCTCCGAGGGGCAAGGCTCTGCCTTTGCAAACCGTTATGCTGTATATGAGAAAGGAAAAACCGTGGCGATTTATCATTGCTCAATTAAAATTATTAGCAGAGGGAAAGGGCGCAGCGCCGTTGCGTGTGCAGCGTATCGCTCCGGCACAAAGCTTACGGATTTAGCAACCGGCAAGGTATTTGACTACTCGAATAAACCCGGCGTGGTTTTCTCTGAAGTGTTACTGCCGGAAAATGCCCCGGCTGTATTTGCTGCTGATCGGAACATTTTGTGGGATGCAGTAGAGAGTAAAGAAACCCGTTCTGATGCGCAGCTTGCGCGTGAAGTGGAAGTTGCGCTGCCGTGTGAATTTACCCGGCAGGAGCAGATCGATACCGTACGCGAATACATCATGAAGAATTTTGTTCGCGAAGGAATGTGTGCCGATTGGGTGCTGCATGACAAAGGAGACGGAAACCCGCATGCGCATATCATGCTGACAACCAGAGCGTTTACGCGCAATGGAAAATGGGCGGATAAGCAAAAAAGCATATATAAGCTCGATAAAAACGGGCAGAAAATCCCGGCTATTGACCCAACAACCGGGCAACAAAAGATCGGCGCACGTGGTCGTAAAATGTGGCAGCGGGAAACGGTACAGGCTAATGACTGGAATGACCGCAGCAAGGCTGAAGAATGGCGCGCAGCATGGGCAGCAGAGTGTAACCGGCGCTTGGATCGGCAGCATCAGATCGATCATAGGAGCTATGCTCGGCAGGCGGTAGAGCAGGAGCCGACCATACACGAGGGCTATGCAGCGCGCAAAATGGAACGCGAAGGACGGGTATCAGACCGCTGCGAGATCAACCGAGAAACCAAGGCGCTCAATGAGCAGTATTCAAGAAGTTTGGAAGTAGCGAACGGTGAACTGTATAATGCCACCAGTGAGCGCTTACGGTTGTATAGAGATGTTATTCGAGATCTTGAAAGCGAAAGCAAAGAGCTTTCTGGGGCAATACAGCAAGCAGAAGATGCGGAAAGAGCGCTTACTGCGCCTGTAGAGCGCTGTAAGCCGTGGGAGAGGGCTAAGCGAAAGGAACAAGCCGAACAACGCGAAAACGCGTTACAGAAGCGTACAGAGGCGTTTGCAGCGCTGTATGAGCTTGGCTGCGCTACGATTGAAGCAGCGAAATCCTTGCTGCAGAGCATTTTACAACGCATAAGGCAACTTCGCCAGGAACAAGCAGAGCTGCGAGCCGATTTGGAACGTCTGGGAGAAGAATTGCCGATTGTTAAGCACGCTTCGGATCTTCTGCAGCCGGCTGCATCGGCGGAACAGATCGGCGTGCGTGAACGGCTTCAAGCTATTCGGCAGCAACGTGAAGCGGAAAGGAAAGCACATGCTGAATGGGTCGAACAGCAGCGCCGTGTAAATATGCAGCGTGAGCAGCCGGAGCGTTCACCGCAGGAAACCCCTGACGATGCAGCTGCACAGCAAGAGCAGAAAGTGCGCAGCGTAGCGGATTTTGCGTCGCGGTATCGCGAAAAAAGTAGTCTTGACGCCGCTGACCGCAACCTAAGCCGAGTGCTTAGATATTTTAAAGCGGCAATGGAAGATGATAATAAAGGCGCTGCGCGTAGATACTACGAAATGACCGCCAAAAGAGAGCGAGATGATCGAGAAGAAGAGCGCTGAAGCACTCTTCGGCGGACAAATAAATAGGTAGTATAAAGAAATTCGTTTACGAAAATTTTCCGTAACCTCATTGATAATCTAAGTCTCCTCAACTAAGAAGTGAAATATTTGAGATGTTTTCAAATAATGAATGCAATGCACTTGCAATGCGATTAAAAATGAGTATAATATAAAGTGAAATTACTTGGTAAAGGAGTTTTTAATATGGCAAGTAAAAGTAATATGACGCTTCGAATTGAACCGGAGCTGAAGGAGCAGGCGGCAGCTTTATTTAAGTCGTTGGGATTAGATTTAAGCACTGCGACGGGGATATTTTACCGCCAAGCGCTGCGTTATCATGGCCTGCCATTTGAAATTCGAGCAGATGAAGAACCGAATGAAGTCACTTATGCGGCGATGGAAGCAGCGGAAAACGGTGAAGATATGTACGGCCCTTTTAATAGCGTTGCAGAAATGATGGAGGCTCTGAATGCTTAAACCAGAATTTACAGGGCAGTTCAAAAGGGATTATAAACTCGCGTTAAAACGTGGCTGCGATCCGAAAAAGTTAAACGAAGTCGTTATGCTGCTGTGTAAAGAGGAACCTTTGCCGGAAGCATATCGAGATCACGCTCTTGTAAATTCAAGAAATTATAAAGGCATGAGAGAATGCCACATTCAACCAGATTGGCTTTTAGTTTACAAGGTAATACATGAAACTCTTATTTTGGAACTGATTAGAACAGGATCACATAGTGATTTGTTTTAATGTTTGAGAAGGCAAATCGCTGCAGCTGCCCTCTATTCGGATAATGTGGATAGAAATAGAATAGCTGCCAAACACCAATAAGCTATAATGAAAACCCCCGGAGCTTGCACCTCCGGGGGTTTTCATCTGCCCAAATGAGCATTCTATACAGTTTCTGTTGATTGTCTGCACAAATTTGTTACTGTTTCGAATCCTGATCTTCCAGGTACTCTGACAAACTGTAATAAAGTTCTCCCGCCTGTCCGCGGGTCCGCTCTGCTGCCGTCATGGAATTTAAAATAGCCTCCTGCTCTGCCTCTGCAGCCGCAAGGAAAGCCCGGTTGATCACATGTTCCGGAATTGCCTGAATCTGCAGCAGTTCTTCCTCTGCTCCTGACGGAATCCGGTTCGCTGTGGTAAACCCGATCATGACCTCGCCGCTTCCATGTCCGGTGTAACCGCCAGTACGGGCAATGCCCACGCCGGTTCTCCGGAGAATGCGTCTTAACTGGCGGCTGGTCAGTGGCAGGTCCGTGGCGAGGATGCTCATGATGGAGCCCTTATCCTCTTCTGATGCCGCCATATCATCTTTCTCCTGCTTCCAGTCCAGAATCTTTGCTCCCACCGATTCGCCATTTAACACAAAATCTTCCGTTGCGCCAAAATTGGACTGCACCAGCACGCCAATCGTATATTCTTTCTCTCCGATCCGGATCACGCGGGAAGGAGAACCAATGCCGCCCTTTAAACCGTAGCAGATGGTTCCGGCTCCGGCTCCCACATCCCCTTCCTCGAACTCTTCCAAAGCTGACGCAAAGGCCTGGCGGACTTCATCTGCTCCCACAACCCGTTTCTGAATCTGATTGATGCGGCTGTCATTGCACTCGCCTACGACCGGATTGATACTCATAGGCTCCAGACCATCCTGTTCACACTGTTCCACCACAATATCCACCATAGCATCCCAGACCTGA
>ERZ827488.2514-NODE-2514-length-17523-cov-5.501946_pt1 | contig 17523 bp, 18 predicted proteins | sample MGYA00519771_ERZ827488 | MGnify/ENA primary metagenome ERZ827488 (study PRJEB31778, sample SAMEA3449323) | human gut metagenome | biome: human gut; feature: human-associated habitat; material: faeces | place: United Kingdom | collected 2010/2012 ... | reverse complement strand
CAAGGGCGTTGCCGCTTCAAACAGCGCCAGTGCCTCGTCAAAGAGAGGGACCTGTTCGTCCGTTCCTTCCAGCCGAAGTGCCCGCAGCTCCGCAAGCGTCAGATCTTCGATCATGCCCTGCGCGCCGGTGCAGCGCGAGAGGCTTGAATCGTGAAATACGGCAAGCGTGCCGTCTTTTAAAAGATGCACGTCCAACTCGGCACCCCAGCCGTGCGCGATGGCGCGGCGGAAAGCGGGAAGGCTGTTTTCCGGAATCTGCGGCTTATCATGGTAGCCCCGGTGGGCAAAGCGCTGCGCGCGGAAGCAGGACCACAGCGGGTGATTTCGTCTGCCCTGCAGCGCAAGAATATAGAGCGCGCAGAGAAGCAATAAAATGTAGAGTACGATCATAAGAATGCCTTCTTTTTCAGTTAATCTTCCATATCCTCGAACGCGGCAAGCCCGCGCTTTGCCTCCGCCTTGCTGTCTCCGTGCCGGACGAAGCACATCGTCACAAACGACAGCGCCACAAAAAAGGCGGCATATGGGAACAGAATCCGGTAGCTGATGCTCCGCATGAGCGTTCCGGCAAGGACCGGGGTTACAACCTGCGCCGCCATGGAGGCGGTGTAGTAAAAGCCGGTGAATTTGCCGGTGTCAGACCCGCGGCACATCTCGACGACCATCGGAAGCGAGTTGACGTTGATTGCCGCCCAGGCAAGCCCCACAAGCGCGAAGACGAGGAACATGACGGCGTTGATGGAGGAAAAACTGGTCGTGAGGACATAGCCCAGGGCAAAGCAGGCGGCAAGCAGCACGATGCCCAGCTGGATGGTTTTCTTTCTGCCGATCTTTGCGGCAAGCGCGCCGATGGGGATGTAGGAGACAATCGCGCCGCCGGTTGCAATCAGAAGGCAGGTCGACGCGCCGCCGAGTCCCTGCCCCATTACGGCGGAGACATAGGTCGTAAACCAGGTGGTCACGCCGTTATAGCCCATGAACCACAGGGCAATCGATGCAAGAAGAAACCCGAGGCTGCGCCGGACGGGCTTCGGAAGGACCTCGGTTCCTGTAGCGTCGGTCTCGGCAAGGTTCCACTCCGGGTGCTGCGCTTCCAGCTTCTGGTGTTCCTTTGCCAGACGCGGCTCTTTGATCGTGAGGAACAGAATGCCGACCGAGACAAACATGATTGCCGAGACGATCAGGAAAAGCGGCTGATAGTCCAGCCGGTCCGCTTTGGTCAGCCCCATGGCGTCCAGCCGCTTCTGCGAGTACAGAACGGCGGCGACTGCGAGATACAAAATGCCGCCGACGGCACCCATGAGGTTGATGATGGCGTTGGCGCGCGAGCGAAGAGGCTTCGGCGTGAGATCCGGCATCAGCGCAACTGCGGCAGAGCGGTAGGTTCCCATCGCGAACCTCATTGACTTTTTGTGCAGCTACCGCGCCTCGTACATTAACGGCATTGACATTCTCATGGACGAGGGCACACAGGCGTTTACGTCTGTGCCGCAGCTGCCGGACTGAAAGGAGCAGATATGGATTTACTCGATGTATTCGGCCTGCGCGGCAAAAACGTGCTGGTCACGGGCGCGGGCTCGGGCATGGGAAAGGCCGCGGCGCGGCTTCTAACAGAGCTTGGCGCAAATGTCTATGCCACCGTGCGCAGAAAGCCGGTCGATTTTGCAGTCACAAAGCAGATTCCCTGTGACCTTGGCTCACAGGCAGGCGTGGACACAATGCTCGCACAGACTCCCGATGAGCTGGATGCCATCTATATCTGCCACGGCATTTCCAACACGCAGGGAAACCGCAACGCGATGCAGGTACAGCTGACCAATTTTTACAGCTTCAAGTACATCACTGAGCAGCTTCTGCCGCGCATTGCCGATAACGGTTCTGTGACGTTTATTTCGTCCGACGGCGGAAAGGCGTGGCGCGAGAATATCGCCGCCTGCCGTGAGATCATCGGCTGCAAAACGTGGGAAAGCGCGAGCGCGTGGTATGAAGCGCATCCTGACAAAACGGCAGGCGGCTATGTCTTTGCCAAACAGTGTCAGCACGTCTATGTCATGGATATGTGCCAGAACGAGGCGTTCATCTCCCGCAAAATCCGCATCAACGCCATCGCCCCCGGCATGACGAAAACAGGACTGACCGATGATTTCAACGCCTCTATCTGCGGTGACGCGGAAAAGGGACAGGCAATTCTGGAAAAGCTGTTTCTCGCGCCGTGGAACGGTCGTTGGGCGTCTGCCGAGGAAATGGGCTATCCGATGGCAGCTGTCGGCAGCCACCTGTTCAGCTATATGAGCGGACAGATCCTCTACATCGACTATGGCACTGCCAGCACATGGGAAATGGATGAGCTGACAAAGAGTTAAGAAAAGGAGAAAACGTATGCAAATAAAAATCAAGAACACAAAGCTGTTTCTAGCTGCGATCTTCGTCCTGTGCACGGGTTCACAGCTGTTCAGCTATGGTGGAAACACAGCGATCGCACCGCTGCTGACTGCAATCGGCGGATATGAGTTTTACTCGCTTGTTGCGCCGCTCGGCGCAACGGGCATGATGGTCGCGCTTCCGGCAGTTGCGGCACTGGGGCGGAAAATTGGCAGCAAGACTGTCCTGTTCCTTGGTGCATTTTTGATGCTGTTTGGCCGCGTCGGTATGCAGTTTGCAAACAGTGTGTTTACCATCGGTCTGTTTAACTTCCTCGGCTCATTTGGAAGCGGCTTCGTAATTACCGCGCCGTTTGTTATGATCGGTACTGCCTTTGAGCGCTCGGCTTCCATAAAATATTACGGCTATATTGCAACTTTCAACGCCATCGGCTCTCTGATTGGTCCGCCGCTGGCCGGTATGCTGGTCGATGTAAACCTCCCCAGAATTTCGTTCCTGCTCTGGATTCCACTCTATGTGTTCTCGCTCATTGCAATCGGAATGCTCTATCCCAACAGCAAGAGTCAGAGCAAGGAAAAGTTTGATGTGACAGGCTGGCTGTATCTTGCGATTATGGTCTTTGCCTTTGTCATGTGGACGGGTTTGTCCGGCAAAGTTTTCCCGTGGCTAAGCTTTGGTCTGCTGCTTCCAGTCGCGGTGGCGGCGTGGCTTCTTGTGCGCCATTCCGGACGCATTGCAAACCCCACTGTGCCGATTCGCGTGTTCCAGTATAAGCGCTTCCGTACGGCATTCTTCAGCAATTGCTGTGTGGTTGTTTTCTCCACCTGCGCATCGGGATATCTGCTCAATTACCTGCTGTACGTCATGAACACATCTGCAACGCTCGGTTCAACGACAACCATCCCTTCGACGATTGTTATTACGATCCTTGGCTTGTTCCTTGGCAAGATTTTGGCGAAGAACTTTGCGAAGAATGTACGCACGATGACGATTATCGGAAGCTTCTGCACGTTCGGTGCACTGCTCTGCTTCGCGCTGCTTCAGTCGACATCCTCTATTCTTCAGGTCTGGATCGGCTCTGCGCTTGGCGGCGTTGGTAACGCAATTTCGCAGACCTGCCTGACCCCGTATTTCCAGTATGGTCTTCCAACGGAGGAATACGGTCCTGCACAGGGCATGTATCAGTTCTCCAGCACCTGCATGGCAACAATTTTCGTGGCTGTGGTCGGCGTGCTCGTCGGCGTGACGGGGGACCTCAAGTACGTGTTCTACACCGGCTTGATCGTGACGTTTATCAACGTCCTCATCTGCCTGACTTCCATCCGTATCCGCCCGGACGAGGTCATTGAGACCACCGGCGCATAAGAGCTCGAGCTCCGCTTTTTGACAGTCTCGTCAAAAGCGGAGCTCTTTCGGAATATAATAAGGAACCGCTTGAGATTATTTATCTCTTTGCGTTGGTGATGGTACAGCCTTGACTACTGTTTGACTACTATCCTCTGTGAAACTGAAAAAGCCGGTTTTCCCAGTGCTTTCAGTGCTTTTTAGAAAATTCAGAAAAACCAGATGTTCTCGGCAAAAACCGTATAACCCTTGAAAATACAGCATTTTATCAGTTGATGCCTGAAAACTCCGACTCTGTAGGTCACACGTTCGAATCGTGTCGGGCGTACCAAAAATGCCGTGAAATCGTATAATTTCACGGCGTTTTTATATAAACTGGTCAAATTTTCTCCTTTGAGACATAGTTCAGTTGGATGGAGCCTTTTCATGGACAAATAAAGGTTTACCGCTCATATTCCTCATATTCTTCTGCCAGCACCCAGAGATCGTATTCCTGTTTTGCCTTTTCCAACGAGGACAGTTCCTCTTTCGAGCGCTGTGCTTCCTGATTCTTTCTGCTGTGCCGTTCTTCTTTCTCGGCTTTTTGTTTTCGGAACCACATACTCAACGCCCCTCTGCTCTTGTACGGTACTCCGCAGTCAGTTCGAGATAGCCGCGCTTGTTATGCGCGATTCCTGCCCAATCGAGGATTGCTGACAATACAAACACCGGATCAACAACGGAAATCCCTTCCGTTTTCTTAAAATATTCCTTTGCGATACAACCAACGATTGTGTCCTCCGTACAATCACCATAGCCGAATCTATAGTTCCGTCCGTTTCCTTTTCTCGCCTTTCCGCCGTTTCGGAACAGAAGACTGACGATCACATCAAACACGCCATAATCATATGGCGGGGTGATTGGAAGCTCGTCACAGGTAAAGCTGTTTCCGTCCGCGTTTGCCCGGACCACATAGCTGTTGCCGCTGACGGATCGTACTGTTGCGATTCCTCCGCAGTCGATCAGCTTGTTCTTAATGATGTCAGACGCCTTGATGCTGTTATCATCCGCTCTTTCTAACATAGCCGCATTCACCGTCTCCTTTCTATTCTCTACATTGTTGTCCGCGATGCCCAGCGCCTTCAGCAATTCATCCAATCGTTTCTTCGCAGTCGGGTATGAAATTCCAATTTTATTTTGCACATCCTTCATATTTCCGCGGCAGGTTAAAAACGTACGCAAGAAGTCGGCCTGCGCGGCATCGAGCCGGTCGTACTCAGAAATATTTTCTTCCACAGGAAACTCTGCTTTGCAAGAGGGGCAGGACAGTTTGCTGATATTTAGCCTGTCTCCGCATACAGGACATACGCTAGTTTTTGTAATTTTCATCTGTGTGTCACCTCGCGTTTCGATAATATCATTTTATTCTGATCTTGTCAATATTAGAATTAAATATTATGAAAGTCTATATTATTTAGATTTCCAATACGCTCTGCATGATCTGGCTTGCAGCTTTTTTGTTCTTATCGAAGGCGTGTGTATAGATATCCAGCGTGGTCGACGGTTGACTGTGACCGAGCAATCCAGCAACTGTGCCAACGTCCGTGCCGCTGGCGATGAACAGGCTTGCCGCCGTGTGGCGCAGGCTGTGGACGTTTAGGTCGGTAGGCAGATCGTTTGCTTTCAGGATTTTCTTGAAGCGCCATGTGAAGGTCGGTGGAGTAAGGAAGCGCAGAAGGAAAAAGAGAAGTGCGAGAGCGGCCAAGATCTCACAGAGGAAATTTGTGCAGTGGCTAAAGCGGTAATACCAACAAAAAACATACGGGACAAGGCAAGCTTGTCCCGCATATTCGTATTTGTGCTGTGCCCTTGAAAGCAGCGCCAATCAAAGCTCCTGCGGCATCTGCCAGGCTTCGATATCGGTATGCAGCAGATGGTGAGAACGTTCGGACAGCGGCTTTCCGAGATACTCTTTGTAAAGCGCCTGCACATCGGGGTTTTCATGCGAGAAACGAAGGGGCATCTTGTGGTCAAGTCTCCACAGGACATTTCCGCGCGCCTCGGCGCACTCCTCACCGTCGTGAATCGGCTGACCGCCGCCGCCCGCGCAGCCGCCGGGGCAGGCCATGACCTCAACGAAGTCATACTGCACGTGGCCGGAGGCAATCGCCTCCATGAGCTTCCTGGTGTTGCCGAGTCCACTGACCACCGCCGTGCGGACCGTGCCTGCACCGGGAACGTCGAAACTCGCTTCCTTCCAGCCCTGCATACCGCGCACAGCAGTAAAGGCATCGGGGTCCGGATTTTCACCGGTCACAAGATAGTACGCGCTGCGAAGCGCCGCGTCCATGACGCCGCCGGTCGCGCCGAAGATCACCGCCGCGCCCGTACCGGAGCCGAGCGGCGAATCGAAGCTACCCTCATCCAGGGCCGCCGGGTCGATCATCGAGCAACGGAGCATCCGCACGAGCTCGCGCGTGGTGATGACCACGTCGACATCCGCGTCGCCGCAGGCATCTTTCATCGTGGGAAGCGCCGCCTCCGCCTTTTTGGACGTGCACGGCATGACGGAGATGACGCGAAGGTTCTTGGGGTCGATGCCGATCTTCTCTGCGAAATAGCTTTTGGCCACCGCACCGAACATCTGCTGCGGCGATTTGGCTGTGGACAGATTCTTCGCGAACTGCGGGAACTGCCCCTTCACGAACCGCACCCAGCCGGGACAGCAGGAGGTAAACATCGGCCAGGAATATGCATCCTTATGCGTAAAGCGCTCGATGAACTCGCTGCCCTCTTCCATGATGGTGAGGTCGGCGCTGAAATTGGTGTCGAATACATAATCAAAGCCCAGCTCCCGCAGCGCGGAGGCCAGAACGCCCGGCGCAGCCTGTTCGGGTGAGAGACCAAAATATTCTGTCCACGCCGCGCGGACGGCAGGTGCAACCTGTACAACGGTCGTGAGGGTGGGATCGGCGAGCATGCGGTAGACGTGGTCGGTATCGTCGCGTTCCTCCAATGCACCGACCGGACAGTGGGTCACACACTGGCCGCAATAGGTGCAGAGGGACTGGGAAAGGCTGTCCGCCTTTGCCGTACCGACGGTCGTCCGGGAGCCGGTGCCGACCAGATCCCAGATATGCACGCCCTGCACCTTATCGCACACCTGCACGCAGCGCATGCACTTGACGCAGCGGTTTTCAAAGCGCAAAATGGGCGCGGAGTAGTCGACCGGCGCCGGACGCAGCTTTTTCTGATAGGGCGCGCCGAGCAGATTATAGTCGTTGGCGAGCTTCTGCAGCTTGCAGTTGCCGCTGCGCGTACACTTGACGCAGTTTACCTCGTGCTGGCTGAGAAGAAGCTGGAGATTCACGCGCCGCGTCATGCGCACCTTCTGAGAATTCGTGTGGACGACCATACCCTCGTGAACCTCATTGTCGCACGCGGCAACAAGCGTATCCTGTCCCTCGACCTCGACCATGCAGATGCGGCAGGCGCCGATCTCGTTGAGGTCCTTGAGATAGCAGAGCGTTGGAATGTCAATATTGGCCGCGCGTGCCGCTTCCAGAATGCTGGTCCCCTCCGGCACGCAGACGGGTTTGCCGTTAATGATCAAGCTTACCATCGTTCGATCCTCCCTCCCTTGAAGATGCCGTAGCCGAAGTGGTCGCAGCGCAGGCAGCGGCCGCTTTCCGCGCAGGCTTCCTCATGCGTCATGCCGCATTCGATATCTTTAAAATCGCATTTGCGCTGGGCTGCCTCGCGCTCTTTGGTGTTGACGCGCCCGCGCGCGGGACAGACATCCAGATGCGGTGCAGGGATCTCCACATCGGTACGGATCTCATGGTGAAACCCGAGCTGCTCGTCGATATTGGCTGCCGCGACCTTGCCCGCTGCAATTGCACGGATGGCGGTAGCAGGGCCGGTCACGCAGTCGCCGCCGGCAAAGACGTTTTCCATGTTGTCGATCTGGCTGGAGCTTTCAGCCATAAACGTTCCCCTTTTGATGGGGATACCGGCCTGCTCAAAGCCCGCGATCTCCACGCCCTGCCCGATGGCGACGACGATGATGTCAGCCGGAATGCGTTCTTCGGGCTGGTCTGCCGCGTCCGGGCGGGGTCTGCCGGACTTGTCGGCAAGGCCGATGATCTGCGGCTGCACCCAGAGGGCGGCAGCCGCGCCCGCTTCGTTTGCCTCGATGCGCACCGGCGCAGAAAGCTCGCGGATCTCCGCACCCTCGGCAATTGCGCCCTGCACCTCGTCGGGAAGCGCAGTCATGTCCGCAATTCTGCGGCGATAGACGCAGGTGACGCTGGCAGCGCCCAGACGCACGGAGCTTCTTGTCACGTCCATCGCCACGTTGCCGCCGCCGATGACCACGACGCGCTTGCCGGCGAAGTCCGGCATGATGTCGTCGCCGATGGCGCGCAGCATTTCGACGGCAGACATGACGTTTTTGCTGTCCTCGCCGGGAATGCCGGTTTTCTTGTCCGTATGCGCGCCGATGGCGACATACAGGCAGTCGTAATCCTTGTGCAGCTGTTCAAAGGAGATGTCTTTTCCGACCGTCACTTCGGTATGTACCTCCACGCCGGTGGACAGAATGGAGGCAATTTCCGCGTCCAGCTTTTCGCGCGGGAAGCGGTAGGCCGGGATGCCGTAGCGGAGCATGCCGCCGAGCCGCTTCTTTTCTTCAAAAATCGTCACGCTGTGGCCCATAAGGCGCAGATAATACGCGCAGGAAAGCCCGCTCGGGCCGCCGCCGATGATGGCGACGCGTTTGCCGGTCGCCTCCCCGCAGGCAGGATTCGGGACATTGCCCGCATGATCGACTGCATAGCGCTTGAGGCCCCGGATATTGATGGGCGCGTCGACCATGTTGCGGCGGCAGCGCGCCTCGCACGGGTGCTCGCAGATGTACGCGCAGGCGGTCGGCATGGGGTTATCCTTGCGGATCAGGCGCACCGCGTCGGCGTACCGTCCCTCGCGCACCAGCGCGACATAGCCCGGCACGTCCACGCCCGCAGGACAGAGCGACACGCAGGGCACGGGGTTCTGAAGCGAGGCGAGGCACCGGTGGTGCTGCACATGGTTCACATAGTCGTCCCGGAAGCCCTCAAAGCCGCTCAGGACCAGCTGCGCTGCGTCGCGTCCGATGGCGCAGTCAGCAGAGGCGACGATGGCCCGCGCCGTTTTTTCGATGGTGTCGATGGTCAGCATGGTGCCCGTTCCGTCGAGCACCTGCCCCATCAGCGCGGCAAGCTGGCCGAGTCCAATGCGGCAGGGCACGCATTTGCCGCACGACTGCGCGTGGCACAGCTGCAAAAATGTCAGCGACATATCGATCGGACACAGGCCCGGGGGGCTGGACGCGATCCTGCGTTCCATGTCCTTGTAGAGGCGGTCAACGACCGTCTGGGCCTTGCTTGCGGTTTTGATATCCAATCTGCTCAAGGCTGGCTCACTCCTTCTGCTTTTCTGATCTTTTTATTCTATTTTTTGATATAAATAGCATTTTTTAATCCAAAAGAATCATAACATATCCACCGGATACCGGTCAATACTTATCGATAAATTCTTATCAAACCGTTCATTCTTCTTTTGCGGGCCGTCTATTCGTAATTTGATATGTCCCATTTCAAAAGCCGGAGGCAGCCCTAATACGCGCCGGAGCAGCGGCGTTGTTTTGCGCCGCTGCTCGTTTTGCTTATTCAGCCTGTACGTTTTGCTCGGTATAGATCTTTGTGTCATCCTTATGAACTGTGTTCAGTTTGGGCTCCGCCGTCTTCTGCCCAGGAATAAAAATGGGTCGAGTGCGTATCCGACGCCAGCGGTGCAGGGTCGAGGCGGAAGCCGGAGATCCCGAGCGCCTCTTCAGGGCGAACCCAGGGTTTTCCCTGTATGGCGCTCGTTTCCTCATGTGTCAGAAGCCCCCGGTAGATCGTCAGCGCCCGCCGGTAATAGCCGTCGCGGATGCAGGTCTCCTCCTCGCCGTCATTCAGCAGGTGCAGGATCAGCGGCAGCATCTGCGCTGCGTAGGCAACAGACGCAGAGTGTGCAACCGCGCCCGGAATATTTGCAACACAGTAATGCACAATGCCGTCTACAATGTACCGCGGATCTTCATGCGTGGTCGCGCGGCTGGTCTCGATCGCGCCCGGCTCGTCGTTGGAAATATCCACGATCACTGAGCCCTTTTCCATGAGGGAAAGCATGTTTCGGGTGATGAGGAACTCTTTGTTCTCCTTCTGCCATTTGACACAGTTGAGGACGATATCCATTTTCGGCAATTCTTCCGCAATATGCGCCCGTGAGCAGCGCCTAACGCGGACGCGGCCATTATACTGTGCTGAGAGCGCACGGAGCCTGTGCATATTTCTGGCCATGACCGTACAGTTGGCGCCGAGCGCCTGTAAGACCTGCAGAGCGCCTCTGCCGACTTTTCCGCTTCCGAGAATCAGCGCATGGATACCCGGCTCCCCCGCAAAGCCGCCGACATATTTTCCCTTTCCGCCGTGGATGGTCAGCAGCGATTCCAGCCCGAACAGCGCCCCCTGCTTCCCTGCTGCCTCACAGTTCGGGGAGCCATATCGATGGGAATCCTCCGCCGTAAATGCAATGCAGCCGCTTTTCATCAGCGCGTCGACCTCCTCCGGATTTGCCGCCGGATGCAGGCAGCCGAGAAGCAGCTGGCCTGTCCGGATCAGCGGCCATTCCTCCGGCGTAAACTCCTTGACCTTGGCGACCATATCGCAGACCTTGAACAGCTCCTGCACAGAGTCTGTCAGAAGCGCCCCCGCAGATTCATACGCTTCATCCGAAAAACCGGCTCGTTCTCCGCAGCCGCGCTGTGCATAAACGGTGTGTCCTGCGCTCGTGATGGTCTCCACCTCTTTCGGCGTACAGATCACTCGGTTTTCGCCCTTCTTCGTCTCACGCAAAATTCCCAAAATCATATGCTGCGCCTCCTTTCATCAAATTCTTTTCCTGTCGTGCTGTGTTTTTCTATCTTTATCATACAAGAAAAGTGACGGATCCGCAACACTAATAATACAAAGTCTCATTTTTAATTTATGCATCAAGCCGTCGCTCGCGTATCACAATAAAAAAGCGCAGGATCCGGGCGATTCTCCGCTCAAATCCTGCACCTTTCGGGTTTCTGTTCCGTGCTTACTTTTCGTGCCCGGCCTTCTGGCACGCCGGACAAACGCCTTCAAAAATCATTCTGTGCCGCGTGATCCGATACCCGGATTCCGCTGCGATCGTTTTGTCCGGCGTTGGGTCGTATGAAAACGGGGCATCACAGACTGCGCCGCAGCCCGTGCAGATCAGGTGATAGTGAAAGTCTGTCCTGCAGTCATACCGATCTGCTCCCGGAACCTTTACATGTGTGATCTGCCCCTCCTCAGAAAGGATATTCAGATTCCGATAAACCGTTCCGCGGCTGATTCTCGGGTCTTTTGCACGGATCTCCAGATAGATCTGGTCCGCGCTCGGATGGTCATGGTGTTCCTGTACCGCTTCCAGAACAATTTTACGCTGCCGTGTGTTTCGGTACTGCATCTTGCTTCCGCCTGCCCTCATATCATTCAATTTCATCGTCTGCCATGAAAAATCCGGACTTTCCGCCCTTATCCATGAGCAGATATATGAATTGTACCGCAAAATATATCGGCTGTCAACATTCCAGTAATTGCGGTTTTTGGCAGCGGATTTCCTATCGTTTTCCCCTCTTGTCAAACGAAACTGAATCAGATATACTTAAAATAGAGGAGAGAAACCGAAGTTCCGGAACAAATCCTGCAGCGGAGCCTCTGTTTTCCTGTCTATATAAACAGAGCGACAAACGAAAGGAGATTACACTATGAAAAAGGATCGCCAACTTGTAATTCTGCTTGCCGCCCTGCTGGTTCTGTTTTTTTATCCAGCTGTGCCGCGGGCAAAAACGCGTCCATGACCCCTGCGGCCACTGATTTTGCCTACGCCGAGGACTATTCCTAAAGCAAAAAAGGCTGCCGCCGAGGCTGCTGCAAAGGAGCAGGAACCATGATCAGGCGGAGCAAGACTACTGTTTTTTATAAATCGCTTGCTATCAGGACTCGGTATCTATTATAATATAACCACCACAGGAAACCCATATGAAAGCAGCTTTGCCCCGCCTGCACCCGCCGCCATTCCGACGTGAATATGCAAGGAGGTATTGTCTATGCGTACACAAGCCATCCGTTCCAGAGAGAATCCTAATCTCGAACTCATTGCATTCCATGGTCATTTTGCAACCCGGCATTCCCATAACAGTCATTACCTTGACATCACACGGCTGAAGCACGAATACAGTCTGGCGCACGACACTGCGCTTGCGCTCGCGAACCATTACATCTACGAAAAGTCGATCGACACCATCATCTGCATGGATGGCAGCGAGGTCATCGGCGCATTCCTGGCCCGACAGCTGACGCAGAAAATTTTGTTCTCTGTCAACAATAACAAGAGCATCTGTGTCGTCACACCGGAATACGACTCCAACGGCCAGCTTCTGTTCCGTGAAAATCTGGTTTCCATGATCCATGGCAGAAACATGCTTCTATTGATCTCGACAGTCAATTCCGGAAAAACTGCGCGGCGCGCCCTTGATTGTATCCAATATTATGGCGGCAAAACGCAGGGCATTGCGGCGGTTTTCAGCGCGATCCCAGAGCTGGACGGCATCCCGGTATTAAGTCTGTTCACGCCTGCCGATATCCCGGGCTATGAAACCTATCCAACCGGCGAGTGCCGGATGTGCAAAGCCGGGCAGCGAATTGACGCACTGGCGAACAGCTATGGTCTTTCCACCTTCCGATGATCCTTCAGACGGGCAGCGCACCCGGCCTTCGTGTCCGGGTGCGCTGTTTATATGATCAGAAAACATCTTTTGCGAAACCGCTGACGAAACCGTTTGTCAGCCCTTGTCGGCGGCAAGGGTCTGGTCAATGAGTTTCTGCAGCGTCTCCGCCTGCTTTTTTTCCGTGATGGCGCCTACGATGGGATCACCCACGATGTTGCCGCTGCGGTCCACCACATAGGTGGTGGGGTAGGCGAAGATGTTGGTTGTGAATTTCCCGGCCTCGCCGTCGGAAGCGAAATACACGTTCTGATAGGTCGCGCCCTTCTTGGCCAGCACATCCTTCGCCTCCGAGATTGCCGTTTCGTCGCCGTCAAGCGTAAACGTATTGACGCCAATGAGCGCGCCGCCCTTCTCCGCAAGCTCTTTGTTCAGCGCGTCCAGCTCGGCAAGCTCACCCACGCAGGGATTGCAGGTGGTGAACCAGAAATTCACCACGGTGACAGCGTTGCCGGAGAACAGCTCGTCGCTCTTCACCGGATTCCCATCCAAGTCTTTGCCCTCAAATGCGGGGAACTTCTGCATGCTGCCGTCGTCGGGCGGATTGGCCATGTCGCTGCCTGCGGGCACGCTCATATCGCCGTCCACGGATTCCTGCATGATCTCGGGGTACTTGTTTTCCAGCTCGGTCAGCTTGTTTTCGATATTGCTGATCTCCGTGGCCGACTCCTTCAGCATCTCATACTCTTTGTCGGTGAACTGGTCTTTGGCGCTCTCGATGGTATCCAGCAGGAAATCACCATAGTTTTTGCCGTCCTCCACCATGGCCATGCCCTTGTCGGCCTCCATGAAGACCTTTTCCCAGAGCGCAGTGTTCTGCGACAGGATCGTGTTCTCCTGTTCCATCAGCTTTTTGTGCAGGGCAAGTGCCTCCTCGGCGTTTTTCGGCTCGCCGGTCATGGCAGAGCTGTCTCCGCTCATATCTGCCATTTTGTCGTTGTCCTTTGTGCCGCAGGCCGCCAAAGACAGCACCAGCAGGGCCGCCAGCAGCAGCGCAGTAAACTTTTTAAACTTCATTTTGATTCCTCCGTATTGATTTTTGTTGTATTTTCTTTCCCGTTGCCAAAGCCGCAGCGGAAGCACACGGCGTTTGTGGGACAGGCGCGGATGCACATCCCGCAGCGGATGCATTCGGGGTGGTTTGGCGTCTTCGTCACGTCCACGTCCATCTTGCAGGCTTTGGCGCATTTCCCGCAGGAGACGCACTTGTTCTTGTCCACCTTCATCTGAACCAGGGATACCCGGTTGAATAGCGCATAGAATGCGCCCAGCGGGCACAGCCACTTGCAGAAGGGACGGTAGAACAGCACGCTCAATACGATTACCGCCAGCAGGATGCCGAATTTCCATGTAAACAGGCTGCCCAACGCCGCCCGGATGCCGGAATTGGCAAGGGACAGCGGGATAGCCCCCTCCAGCACGCCCTGGGGGCAGAGGTATTTGCAGAAGAATGGATCTCCCATGCCCACATCGTTCACAAGGAACGCCGGCAGCAGGAATACCATCACCAGCAAAACGGCATATTTCAGATATCGCAGGGGCTTGAGCTTTCTTGTGGAGAGTTTCTTGGTGGGGATCTTGTGCAGCAGCTCCTGAAACCAGCCGAAGGGACAGAGGAAGCCGCAGATGAAGCGTCCAAGCAGGACTCCCAGCAGAATAAGAAAGCCCGTGACATAGTAGGAAAAGCTGAACTTCGATGAGCCCACCACTGCCTGAAACGCCCCGATGGGGCAGGCCCCGGACGCCGCCGGGCAGGAGTAGCAGTTGAGCCCCGGCACGCAGACGGTCTTCCCCGCGCCCTGATACAGTCCGCCCTTGAGAAAGTTCGGCAGATGCAGGTTGGTCAGCAGCGTCGCCCCCGCCTGAATCCAGCCCCGGAAGCGGGACATGGTCTGTGAAACGCCTGAAAACTTTTTACCCAATGCCCACACACTCCAGACATAATTTGATTGCTTTGCTCAGCACCGTCGCCGCCTCGCCCCGCCATACGCCAAAGCACAGCATGGCGGCTCCGGCGAGCAGAAGCGTGATCTGCGCCGCCGTCTTCTTTCCGTGACTCAAGTTTCATCACCCTTTCCGTTTTGTGCTTTCATCATAGCACGGGAGAGTTAAAGTCCCTGTTAAGAACAGAAACTTAACACAAACTTTATTTGTTTCTGCTATACTGAAGACAAGCGAATGAATGAAGCTTATAAAGGAGGGCTTTCATGCATTTTTTGGTTATTGAAGACGAACGCGCTCTGTGCGAGACCATCGTCCGCAGCCTGCGGCGTTTGGCATACAGTGTAGACTGCTGCTACGACGGGGAGAAGGCGCTGGAGCTTCTTGGCGTGGAGCGCTACGATCTGGTGCTTCTGGATCTGAACCTGCCGGGCAAGGACGGCATGACGGTGCTGCGCACCCTGCGGCAGACAGACCGGGAGACGAGAGTCCTGATTCTCTCCGCCCGCAGCGAGGTAGAGGACAAGGTGGAGGGACTGGATGCCGGAGCAAACGATTACCTGACAAAGCCTTTTCATTTGGAGGAGCTTGAGGCAAGAATACGCAGTCTGACTCGCCGGCGGTTTACACAAAACAATGTTGTTTTGAACTGTGGAAAGGTTGCTTTTGACACCAAAGCCCGTGTTGCCGTTGCTGACGGTCAGGAGCTGTCACTTACCCGAAAAGAAATCGGAATACTTGAATATTTGCTTCTTAATCAAGGTCGCCCCGTCAGTCAGGAAGAACTGCTCGACCATGTTTGGGATAACAGTGTTGACAATTTCAGCAATTCAATAAGAGTACATATATCTGCATTACGAAAGAAACTGCGTGCGGCACTCGGCTATGACCCGATTCGCAATCGCATTGGTGAAGGATATGTTATGGAGGAAGAAAAAGTATGAAAAAGCTATCCTTGCAATGGCGCATAACTCTGATGACAGCACTTCTTATCGGAGCCACATGCATTTTTATGAATGTTCTTATCGGCTATTCAGGCAGCCATTATATGGATTCCATAGGTTCTTATGTTACAGGTTACGGAGATACGGACAAAGGAGAACCTGACTTTTTCGATCCCGAACACGAAAAGCTTGATCGTGAATTGACTATTGTAATTAACGGAGCACAGGAATCCTTTATCGCTACCAATTGGTATATTACGGCGGCGGCAACATTGTTAGGCGGTGTGCTTGCGTATTTTTTAAGCGGGCATGCACTGAAGCCTCTGCGTACTTTTACCGCTCGGGTTGAGAAGGTTCAACCTAACAATTTGACGGATATGAAGATAACCGAAGAAGTTCCGCCTGAACTGAGACAGTTTGTCAAGTCGTTCAATCGGATGCTTGACCGTCTTGATGAGGGATTTACCGCTCAACGACAGTTCACGGGAAACGCCGCACACGAGTTGCGTACGCCGCTTTCGCTTATGCAGGCACAGCTTGAACTTTTTTCGGCAGAGCATCCCGAGGTATCGCCTGAAACGGCGGAGTTTCTCCGATTGTTGCGTGAGCAGACCGAACGAATGACACAAATGACAAAAACCCTGTTGGAAATGAGCGAGCTTCGCACAGTATCGTGTGCCGACCGCATAGAGATAGGACCTATGGTAGAAGAGATTTTCACTGACCTTGCACCCCTTGCAGAGAAGAACAATGTTACACTTGAAAGCACGGGCGATGCTGTTATGACAGGCAGTGACACGCTGATTTACCGTTTGTTATACAATCTGACCGAAAACGCTATACGCTACAACCGTTTTGACGGTACAGTGAATATTACCGTAACGCACAAAGATAATCAGCTTGTTATTACGATTGCGGATACCGGCTACGGCATCCCCGAACAATACAGAGAAAGTATTTTTCAGCCCTTCTTTCGTGTGGATAAATCCCGAAGCAGAGAATACGGCGGAGTTGGATTGGGACTTTCTTTGGTGTGGGAAATCGTTGCACTGCACAATGGTAAAGTTCGTGTGGAAGAGAGTTCGGAAAAGGGTACTGCAATAGCAGTAAAGTTTCCGACAGATGTGATAAAAATTTAATATTTTGCGATTTTTTCTTAATTAATTGTTGAAATTACCGTAGCTCTGTGCTATACTATAATTAATTAATCGATTAGTTATCAAAAGGAAGCGAATATTATGAGAACAACAGAGGAACAGCACAACGAGCGTAAGAGGGAAATAATGGAAAAATGCTTTGAATGCTATGCTGAAAATGGATTGACCGGTACGGGCATCAAGGCTTTGGCGGCAGCGTGTGGCTGTACAACGGGAAATCTGTATTCCTATTTCAACAGTGTTGATGAACTGATTATTGAATCAACTGCATACTGTATGGAAAAGGTCGAGGATGATTTTATGGAAAAAGCTCCAACCGACCCGAAGGATGTTGTTCGATTTGTGAAAGAGGTTCCGTATTGGACCGCAAAGAAGCACGGCAAGAAATATCGGCTGATGTATCAGGTCTATACCCATCCGAAATATATTGAGCACGGCAAGAAATTCTTTGATGGGGTAAATGAGCGCTATACCGAGTATGCAAAGCGGCTTGAGCCGAAAATCGGCATTCCGTACACGGTGATTACACCGCTCATTTTTATATTTGTCCGTGCCTGTGTACACTATGCTATGTTTGAGGATGAATATTATTTAAAAACCCAAATGGAGGTCTTAAAACAGGGTGTTGCCCTGTTTGCTGATAAATACCGTTCACAATATTTGAGAGGAGGCAATGACAAATGAAAAAACGAATATACTGTATTACTACCGCACTCTGTCTTGTGCTTTGCATCATACTTTGCATTGCATTTGCTGCCGTATGCAGCAAAGCGGAAAATAGCAAAGCCGTGTTGCCGGAGGTGCGAAACAACGGCACAGCAATCCAATGGAGAGATACCGCCGAAGAGGAATGGCACGATCTTGTAGCTCTTAACACGCTCAGAGGTGCTGTCGG
>ERZ827488.2504-NODE-2504-length-17570-cov-3.097060_pt1 | contig 17570 bp, 18 predicted proteins | sample MGYA00519771_ERZ827488 | MGnify/ENA primary metagenome ERZ827488 (study PRJEB31778, sample SAMEA3449323) | human gut metagenome | biome: human gut; feature: human-associated habitat; material: faeces | place: United Kingdom | collected 2010/2012 ... | reverse complement strand
GCAGCATCATCTTCAATTACGGAGGCGACCTGTCCTCGCGCTGCATATTCTGCGATTTGACGCTGAAATTCGGCATCCTCCCGCGCCTTCTGCGCAAGCATGGAGTCGATGAGGCCCAGATACAGGTCATAGGTATCCGCATTGGCATAACCGCCCGCGTCTCCGGTGCCATCTCCCGCGCCCTTATAGCTTTGATGGTCCCAAATATAAGTCTGCACCGCCATAAAGAGCTGCCCTATATTGGATGCCTTGCTGTCGTTGATGTAGGTCATGAGCCACTTGACATTGGCGAGCGTCGCCGCGTCCATCTCGCCAAGGCCGCTGTTGGCAACAGCGGTTTTGAGAACAGCGTCGGCGTCTGCATTGGTAGCCGAGGTATAGGTAAAAGAATCGCAGTATGACGGCGTAGCGTTGTGGTAGCCGAGACCGCTGTCAAGGCAGTAGAGAAGCCGCCCTGCCGCCTCCGGCGGGCGGTAGCTGTACGGTGTGCCGTTGGCCAGTATGCGCGTGGACCAGTACACTTGATTGGTCGTGATTGTAATGCCCTTGCCTGTGCCGGTCGCGGCAAATGCCGTGGTAGGCAGCAGGCTGAGCAGCGTCATGACAACCAGGAGTGTCGAAATGAGCCTTGTTTTGATCGTTTTCAATGTGATACCTCCTGCAATTTTTGCATAAGAAAAGCAGACCGAGAGGTCTGCTTTGTTTGATAATATAATCGTTTTGTTTTGGCTGCGAGGATCACGGCCGGTCAATTTGTCTCGATGATTGCACGGATAATGTCGATCGCCTCCGCCAGGATATCATCGGGTGCCTTTTCTTCGAAAGCTGCTTTCCGGCTGTTCAGATCCAACATACGAACTTGATCGCACATTACGATGCCATCCGTTTTTGTCCTGCTGTCCAGATGGATATGGAACGGGCTTCCGCGGTCTGTGTGGGTGATGGGGCAAACCATCGTCAGGCTGTTGACACGATTGAAGAGGTCATTGCTGATGACCAATGCTGGACGGCGCCCCCTCTGTTCATGCCCTGCCTGCGGGTCAAAGTCCATATAAACAATGTCTCCTTGTTCAAACACGGTTACCATGCTTCACTGCCCTCTGCCTTGCCCCACTCCATTTCCTCAGATGGAATGCGGCCAATCTGTTCAATCGGCTTCCCGTAAAACGCGGTCAGGCGCTCTTCCAGGGTCTTGTGCTGCGTGGGGCTCGCCTTTTTAATCGTGATCGCATCAGCACTCTGGATCAGCTCCACACGATCATTTTCCTTGAGTCCGATGGCGTCCAGCAGCGCCTTTGGAAAGCGCAGGCCATTGCTGTTGCCCCATTTCTGAATCGTTGCGTACATGATGATCGCCTCCTTTTTCTACACTAAGTATATACAAAGTATAAACAGAAGTCAACTGAAATATGCAAATAAGTTAGCCCTTTGCCGGCGTATCCACCCATGTGATATGGTATCCATCCCGGAGGAATAGCTGGACACAGTACCAGCACTCATCTCCATTGTCGTTGACACCTCGCGCAAGCCCTATGCCAATTTCGGATAATTGGGAGTTGGTCATGTTTTTCATGTGTCCTGTCGAGGCGCTCCAATCCGCTATGAGTAGTTCCGCAAGCGTGCAGTCGGTAATCGTCCAGTCCGCAACACGATGAATGTTCTCAGCCATGTATGGACAGTTCGTAACAGTATTATACTTCCTCCCGTCCGGGCGGGTATGGGAGTAGATGGTGTTTGCCGCCATCTCATCCGCCCGCACCTGCGCCGCCTGCATGAGCTTGTCGTTGGCGATTAGGGCAGCGATGCCGTTTTCCTTTCGGAGTGCGTTGGTGCGGTCCACGATGTCCTGTTTCATGGCATCTACATCGGCGGCGGGAGCTGTAACCTCCGGCTGCGATACCGGCTTGTCAGTTTCCACCTTTGCGGGTGCTTCACCGGTGTAGGGACGATTTGTTTCGATCTGCACCGTTCCGTCCTCGGATTTCCAATAAACATTGAAGCCGACCGCCTTGCCGATGTCACGGAGCTTGAAGTAGTTGTGTCCGTTGATGTTGTACGCTTCGATCTCAACGGGAGCACCGTTGAGGAGAATAGGCGAGGTGCAGCGCTGTGCGAGGATACCCTCAATAGCCTGTGCCGCAGGCGAACCAAGGGCAACGCCTAACGCAAGCCCGATAAGCAAATACAAAATCTTCTTCATTGTATCACGCTCCCTTCCGATAAAACGTGGTGGTCACGCTGGCAGTCATACGGCGAGTGTCGGGATCATAAATGCACCGCTCAAACTCGTAAATACCAAGCTGCTCAGCCTGTTCAGCTACTTCTGCAGGAAGGTCAACGGTGATATCCATTTTTACTCTGATCTCATCGTCCTTCCTCTTCGGTCTGAATTGCTGTATCAATCTGATACTTCCTTTTTGATTTTATTCTCCGGAGTGGTTTGAGCATAATACAGAAATAATGGCTTGTCAAAGGTTTATTTTAAATGCTTACGGCAGAAAAATGATTTTGCACAAAAGCCTTGCACTGCAAAGGTTTCAACTGCTTACCTCTACTGCCTGAACGCACACCCTTTTGCTCGGTCGGTCAGCAAGGCAGGTGGTGATGGTGATGCGGTTATCAGCGGTCGCCTGCAAATAACTCCAGTCGGAATCCGAGATCGTCTTTACCAAAATGACAGCATAGGTCCGTGTTCCGTAGACCGTCGAATAGGTAATGGTATCGCCGATCTCAAGATTTCTGATGCGGCCAATATTGTATTTCGCGCCGCGGTTATGACCGCAGATGCCGACGTTGCCGTCCCATCCGGAGGTGGAGCTGTAGTGTCCCAGTCCCTTTGCCATACTGGTGTTGGTCTCACCCTCCCATACTTTCATATTGATGTTCAAAGATGGGATCTTCAGCGTGCCAATGCTGCCATCCCTGCGCTCCATGCCATCGACGCTGGCATAGGCCTGCACGCTCGGCTTGACCGAAGATATAGAGCCGGATGGGATATCATAGAACCCACCGGAGAGTCCGTAATCGCCGGAAATGGAAGCGCCGGCATTTTGCTGTAAGCCGGGCAAATATCCCTTCTCCATAATGCCGATCTGCGTCGTGCTGGACACGCCGTAGGGCAATTCGGGGATCTGATAGTCCACGGGATTTGGACCGCCGTAATTATACGCGGCACCATAGGTATCCGCGTAAGAAGTCGCGGGATAATATTCCGTTCCTGCCCCTGTCTCAAAGCTGTAATCTGCGGCAAAGGTGCCAACCGATAGCGCTGCCATCGTTATGATCGTCAATGCCAATTCGGCCAATCGTCTAATAAGCTTCATTCCGTTTCCTCCTCCGAAAAGCTCGCGCCGTCGTCATCCGCCTCGGCACGAGCGGCTCTCTGCCGGCGCACATACGATGCATATACGATGCCGAAAATCACGGCAGCTCCCATTGCGGCGCCGACAACAAGTACAAACCAATTTGCCGCAAAGAAGCCGCCCACATTGGATAGCACATGAGCGATACCGACCTTTGTTCCCAGGTAAGTCAGTACATAGGTGATGCTCTCGACGCCCTCGCGCGTGATCTCGCCGGTATATTCCGCGGTCGTGATGTATCCGGTAGCCGCTTGATAGGGAACTCTTGCGGAATAGGTGGCAACAGCCTGATAAGATGAAGGCACCAAGGTCTCGCCGACGAGGTCCGTTCCCGTGACCTGCCACTCCACATCGGCAAGGCTCAGCGTGCGGCCGTTTTTGATAGTGGCGGAGGGGACATAGGACATATCGTTACGGTCAAGTCGTCCGATGGTCTTGACTTCGCTCACGGTGTAGCTCTTGGCTGCATAGCCGGACGCCTCGGTGTTGAGACTGGTGTGGTCGAGGGCGAGTGTACCCTTGAAGGTGCCGTCGTCAAATTCGACAGTAGGCTTCAGTTGCTGCAAAATTAGGGCGAGGTCATTCTTGTCCGTCTCCACCGTGATGACCTCGGTATGGGGCTTGGATTCCTCTACGGCATTTTCCGTTTTGACAATATCCGTAAAGCTGTAGAGATAGCCCTCCAGCTCAAAGGGCTGTTCGATCAGGCTCTGCGGGTCCTGATCTGCCGGGATCGTAAAGGTTTTGATGACCTGCTGGCTGCCATTCAGATTTTGCACCACGGTATCTGTCGGCACCTCCAATGCAAACGCCGAGACCGACATGGACAGCGTCAGCAGTACACAGAGAATTGCTTTTTTCATGTTGTGGGAACCTCCTAATGTAGAAATTTGTTATGATCTGCTGTTTTCGCGGTATCAAAGGATGTGCGGTCGTCTCATGCTCCCTCCTCTCTGACCTTGTATTCTACGGCGCGCTCCGAGTGTTCCCGCAGCGCATCGAGTATGCTGAGAGACTGCTCTAACGCCTGCATCGTATCACGCTTCTGGCGCTTGACGAACGCATAAAGGAGCAGAGTATCTCCGTTGGCGCATGGGTAAAAGATAACGCGAACGCAAAGCTTGGTCTTCACCCGCAGCTCGCATAGGCTCCGATACCGCTCAAGTGAAAAACGCTTGAAATGCGGTTCCTTCATTTCCGGCTTCTGCGGCAGCGTCAATCGGTATAGCTGACGAATGATCTTTTCTCTGAGCCGCGGCTCCAGATCCTCTATAAAGGCAGCGACCTGCGAGGCTCTGCCCGGAGGCTGATATACCAAAATCCCCTTCACCGCACTACCTCCTCGCAGCCGCTCAATTTCTTTAAGTGCCGGATAAAGTGTCCTGCAAATTCGCCCGCGATCTCAGGTGTCCCACTGATCCACCAAATGGGATCAGGAAGGACTTGGGATAGGCGGTCATATTGCAGGCAAAGCAGCAGAAATTTCTGCCTCGGCTCTGCACGATCCACTGCGTCAAACAGCTGCTGCAATTCGGTTTGGACACCGGAATAGTCTTGGCTGGCATCGCACAGGTCGTCAAACAGCAGGCCGGCGAAAGCATGGGCCAGCGCAGTCAAGGTCAACATCTCGATGCTACCTGTCTTGGTAAGCAGACCCATTCGCTTCATACGCTCCCCCACGCTGCCATCGAACGGATTATGGGCACGAGCCGAACCGCAGGTGCGAGTTGTTTCTTTCACATTGGTCACCCCCAGATCAAAGTGAAAGGCCCGGCACCTCACGGTGTCGAGCCTTTCAGCATTTCTTGTTTCAATTTGTATTTGTCTGCACTGAAATAATATTTTCCTGATGTCAGGAAAACGTTATTTGGCTTTCGCTTCATCTTGACGGTCAAGCACTTGCGCCGACGCTTCGATCATTTCTGTAACCACCGCATTTAGCTGCATGGCATTCTGTGATGTGATGACGGGAAGGCCGGTTTCCGCCTCAAGCTGCTGCCGTGCAACATTTGCAACATTACCGCCACGTTTGGCCACCTTCACATTCTCGGCAAAACCATCCGGTTTTGTCGCTTTGGAAATATCCCGCGTTGATGCCTCCGCCAGCATGGTCAGCACGAGCTCGGTATCGCTCATATTATCGCGCAGGTTCTCCTTTTTGAGCCCCTTGAGGTTTTTATACTGCCGCGTGGTCATGCCGGACCATGCCTTTGAGATCTCATCGGTCAGGATCGCAAATTCGCGCCCCTTTTCCACGCCGCGCTGCTGCCACTCATTCGTCAGCTCATTCCGGATGCGGATGGAAAGCAGCCTTTGATGTACCCAGTCGGGATCGTATCCCTTTTTCAGATAGGTTTCCAAGGCTCGGTCAATGGCCTGTTCAGGGTCAATGGTTTCTTCAATTCTCTCCCGACCGACTTCTGCAAGCCAGAGCCTAAACGGTTCAGCTTTTGGTGATGGGATAGACTGGATGATACGCAGAAGTTGCTCTGTCGTGGCAACATCCGTTGCGCGGTGCTTTCCGTCTGAGGCAATCATTTTCAACTGCTGACAATTTGTCAGCAGTTCATCCGCCCCTTCCTCTTTCAAACGCTGCTTGAGTTTGGCCCAGTAGTTGCTTGCCCCGCGTGCGGTAGGCTGTTCTGTTAAAACAGCAATGACATCGGTAACAGAAAAATACCATACTTCTTTCTCTGTATCCCATGCAGTACGAATTTTCTGATTCTCAAAAAGCTGTATCTTATCCTGTTCGCTCATAGCGTTAAGCCCTCTCTTTCTTTTCTGTGATTATACATCAGTTGACCCGTTGCCGCAAGAACTCCAAAAACAACTCTTCAATTTCCTTATCACTGCCCATCCTCTCAAGGTAGGGGGCAAATTTTCTGCGGTCAAAGCTGATTTTCTTCGGCTGTGCAGCACGTCTCTGTGTCTCCCTTGCGCGTGCCTGCCGCCATGCGGCGAAAATGTCCTGATGATTTGCAGATGGAGGTGGACAGGCATGGACGATGTTTTGCATAGCAGCCTTATTGAGCGTGTAGTCCTCGATAGAACACATCTCCACAAATGCCTGCTGCGTGGCTGCGTCATAGTCAGCGATCAGCTCGGCACAGGCAATCGGCAGCTTGCGCGGGTTGTTCTCCAGGATGTCGGCGAGAGGTGGGATCAACCCCGCCAGCTTGATGGCTTTACGGATCTCATACTCGGTCACGCCGAAGAAATCGGCAACAATTTCACGGGTGAGGAACTTCTGGCGATTCTCGCCAGAAGTTCCAATGTCTGTTCTTGCCCCCTGTCGTTTCTCTGCATCAAGCACTGCTTTGTACGCCTTGCCGCGCTCTATAATGGTAAGGTCCTGCCGCCGCAGAAGGTTCGTGGCAACAGCAATGGAGACTGCTCTCGCATCATCGGCGTTCACGACTTCAGCAGGGATCGTTGCGTGTTCTGTCAGCCGCCACGCCTCAGTGCGGTTATGCCCTGCGAGGATCTCATAGTCCTCGCTTTCGGGAATGGGGCGCACAATGATCCTCTCATAGATGCCCTGCTCTGCAAGCTGCTGTGAAAACGCCTTGAGCTTCTCTTGCGGATATGGGTGAAAACCAATATCCGCAGTGAAAAATGGACGGAGCCTGTCCAGCGGCAGATCACAAAATTTTGAGGCGGACGATGCCAGCTTGCCTTGGAACAGCACCTCATAGGCTTCATCGCCTACTGTGACCTCCGCCGCTTGCTGTGTCGCGCTCATGCGCCGTTTCAGCAGGTCGTTCATATCGCGTTTAGCCAAGCTGAAGCACCTCCTGCGCGAGACTGCGGTAGGATTCCGCCGCCGGATTTCGCGGTGCATAATCAAGAATGCTCATGCCTGCCGCGGGACACTCCGCGACCTTGATGGTCTGCTCGATGGGCCGCTCAAACACCCGTAGGCTGTCACCATACAGCTCTGCGACCGCGGCGCGGACGCTCTGGCAGAGCTGTGGCCGGGACTGATACATGGTAAGAAGAATGCCCGCAACCTCTAACCTCGAATTGAAGCGGCTCTGCACATTTCTAATCAGCTCCAGCACATCGGGGATGCCCTCGCTGGCAAGGAAGTGTGCCTGCACGGGAATGATGCAGTAATCCGCTGCGGCAAGTGCGTTGACGGTCAGCAGCTCATGCTTCAAGCCGCAATCAATGATGATATAATCATACTGTGCACGGAAAGCATCCAATAGCCTGTCCATCATCATTTCGCAGGGTGTCTCTGCCGCTTCCGCCATGTTGTACTGCGAAAGCTGCATGACCTGCAAGCGAGCTGCGGCATCTGCCAAGCGTTTATTGGCGGGGATTAGGTCAATGCCGGTCTCTGTATGTATCGCGGTACGGGGAAGGTGAAGCTCCAGATCCTCCGGCGAGTCGATCTGAACAAGCAGCAGCTTTGCCAGCGTGTTCTTCTGCTCGCCGGACGTGTAGCCCAAAGCCGAGGTAAGGTTCCCCTGCGGATCGTTGTCGATCAGCAAGACTTTCTTGCCTGCGGCATTGAGGGCAGCACCGAGATTCAGCGCGGTCGTGGTCTTCCCTACGCCGCCCTTAAAATTGGTAATTGTAATAATCATGATTCTGTTCTCCTCGTTATTACTTGAACGGAAACAGTAAGGCAAAATCCTCGTTTGCAATAGATTTGCAAAAGGAATAAAATTATTTGGCTTTTGCAAAAAAAGCTATCATTAGATAACAAAATCCGGGCTATTTGCAATTTGAGCCTGCAATGCCTCTTGGTAAAGGCTTTACAACAAAAAAACCTCCGGATTATGAGCTTCTTTGTTAGAAACTCATAACCCGGAGGTCGGAGGTTCAAGTCCTCCTCCCGCAACCATGTTGAGTGACCAAAATGGATACACTCACCTGAAACCCTTGAGAAATCAGGGGTTTCACCGTTTTTATGGCTCATTTTTTCAAAGCGTGTTTTATAGATACACAAGGGCATTTCAGAGCGTTAGGCAGGACTTGAACTAAATTCTCGGCTGATTTGGCCTGCTTTATGGCGGGCTTTACGCTCTCGGATACTTTTTATTGCTCGTCTTTCCTAAATAATTTGAAACTTTTTATTGAAGAGGCTGGTATCACATTTTGATACCAACCTCTTTTCAGTTTATCAAATCCTTAGGGCGGAGATGAGCATCCAATGAACACAGAAGCTGTAATCTGTCCCTTTTGCGGTGCAATCAACAAAGACCTCATAAGGCCGGATGCATATCGGTAAGGTAGTCAGCACACAATGAAGTATGGGATCATCGCAGACACGCCGCCTTTTAATGTCTTTATTTATTGACAATTATAGATGTATCGTCTATAATAACAAGCACAAAGATGATGTAGAGGTGGTGTGCAGAATGGGACGAAAGAGTGTTTCTGTGCTGCCGCAGACACAGGCGATTTTAGAACAGCTCGGAGAACAGATCAAACTTGCCAGATTACGGCGGCATCTGTCTGCCGAATTGGTCGGAGAAAGAGCTGGTGTGAGCCGAGCCACAGTGTGGAATGTTGAAAAGGGAAACCCTTCTGTCGCGATTGGGATCTATGCCGCAGTTCTGCACGCACTGAACAATATGGATAAAGACCTTCTGCTCGTTGCAAAGGATGATGAGCTGGGGCGTAAACTCCAAGACCTTGAACTTACCACGCGCAAGAGAGCACCCCGAAACGGAGGTGGTTGACCGTGGCATCAAACCAAAAAGTAATCTATGTCTATGAGAGCTTCAAATCTACAACGCCAAACTTTCTGAGGACGCTCTTCGTGGAGAATGTCCGCGGCCGTGAAAGCTCTTCTTTCGAGTATGATGCCGACTGGTTAAAAAGCAACGCAAACTACATGTGGCAGTGCTGCTCTTTATGGCAGCCGTTCTCGTCACGCTGGAGAAAAGCGCCAAGGGCGGCATGCAGAAATTCTTCAAGTACGTTCCTGCGGTCGTTCTCTGCTACCTCATCGCCATGTTCCTGTGCACGCTGGGCGTGTGGGATATGGCCGAGACCAAGCCCATCACCTTCCAGAGTCTGATCCTCCTGCTCGGCTCCGCGTTCCTTGTCAGCGCCATCGCCACCAACGTCGGCAACAAGCTCTATGCGCTGACCAACTTCTCCGATAAAGCGACCTGGACCGTTCTGTTCGTCACCGTCGGCATCCGGATGGCCCTCATGGGCTATGTGGTCGGCACGCCGCTGGCGGTCGTCTGCGCGCACATCATGGAGTCTCTGGCCTGAGAACCCTGACGCTGCGGCGTTTCCGCGCCGCGCCATGACTGCTTCGACTGTGCAGCTGAACGCCGTTTCACCTGCGCAGTTGCCCTAAGAATCCATTTGAAGGAGCAACGCTATGCCTGTTTTATCCGATCTTGAGCCGCGCGAGGTATTTGCCTGGTTTGAACGCCTGTGCGCCATCCCTCACGGCTCGCACCACACAAAAGCGATCAGTGACTATCTGGTCGCGTTCGCCCGCGAACGCAATCTTGCCTACCGGCAGGACGCTGCCAACAATGTCGTCATCCGCAAGGCAGCCTCCGCCGGATACGAAAACGCGCCGGTCGTCATGCTGCAGGGCCATATCGACATGGTCTGCGAAAAGGACGCGGACTGCGGCAAGGATATGGAAACGGAGGGGCTCGACCTCTTCGTGGACGGCGACGTGATCGGCGCGCGGGGCACGACGCTCGGCGGCGACGACGGCATCGCCGTCGCGATGGCGCTCGCCGTCCTGGACGCCGACGATATCCCCCACGGCCCGCTGGAGTGCGTCTTCACGGCGGACGAGGAGGTCGGCATGATCGGTGCCCGCGCGCTCGACGCGAGCGACCTGAAGGCAAAGTACCTCATCAACATCGACTCGGAGGAGGAGGGCGTCCTCACGGTCAGCTGCGCCGGCGCCTGCCGCACGCTCTGCACGCTGCCGGTCACGCGCGCGCCCTTTGACGGACAGACGCTCCGCGTCAGGATCAGCGGTCTTGCCGGCGGGCACTCCGGCGAGGAGATCCACAAGGGCCGCGCCAACGCCAACCTTCTGCTCGGCCGCGCGCTCGATGAAATGAGCCGCGCGGGCGCGCTGCGTCTTATCCGCGTCTCGGGCGGCGCCAAGGACAACGCCATCCCGCGCGAGGCCGAGGCCGTCGTCCGCACCGGCGATGCCGCCGCCCTCCGTGGCGCGGTGGAAGCGCTCGCCGCCGCGCTGCGCGCGGAATATCACGCCGCCGACGGTCATATCACCGTAACGGTCACCGAGACCGACGACGGGCTTACGCCCATGGACGCCGCCAGCACGGAGCGCGCCATCACGCTGCCGCTCTGCGCGCCGAACGGCGTGGTGGAAATGAGCATGGACGTGCCGGGTCTTGTGCAGACCTCGCTCAACCTCGGTCGGCTCACCTCCGATGAAGCGAGCCTCCGCGCCAGCTTCATGATCCGCTCAAGCATCAATTCCCAGAAGAATGCCGTGGCCTCGCGTCTCGCGCGGCTGGCGGAGGCGCTGGGCGGACAGACAGAGCTGGACTCCGACTACAGCGCCTGGCCGTACCGCCCCGAATCGCCCCTGCGCGACCGCGTCGCGGAGGTCTTTTACGAGCAGTACGGCGAAAAGCCGCGCATCGCCGCGCTTCACGCCGGACTGGAGTGCGGCATCCTCTCCGGCAAGCTGCCGGAGCTGGACTGCATCTCCCTCGGCCCTGACCTGACCGACATCCACACCCCGCGCGAGCGCCTGCACATTGCCTCCACCGAACGGACGTGGCGGCTGCTGCTCGGAACGCTCAAGCGGCTGAATGCGTGAGCCCTCTTATGGCAGAAAATGAAAAAAGGAGTATGACCCCATGAACAGCTATGGATTGATCGACCTGCATTGCGACACGCTGGCAGAATACTGGAAATACGCGCACACCGGCAATCCCGATACGCTGGACAACCCCGGCCGCGTGCTGTCGCTGTCCAATATGCCGAAGGATGTCCACTGGGCGCAGTTCTACGCCGTGTTCATCCCCGATGAGGAACGCGGGCAGGCCGCCATCGACTACTTTGAAAAGAACCGCGCGAATTTCTACCGCCAGGTGGAGAAGTTCGGCGACCGCGTCGCCCCCTGCCGCAACGCCGACGATATGGAGAAGGCCTGGGCGGCGGGCAAGACCGCCGCGTTTCTGACCATCGAGAACGGCAGCGCGCTCGCCGGCGACCTTTCCCGCGTCCACACGCTCGCCGAGCAGGGCGTGCGTGCCATCACTCTGACCTGGAACGGCGAGAACGAGCTCGGCTCGGGTCACACCACGGACCACGGCATGAGCGAGTTCGGCAAGGCCGCCGTGCGCGAGATGGAAAAGGAAAACATTCTGGTGGATGTGTCCCACCTCAACGACCCCGGCTTCGCGGATCTGCTGGAGGTCGCGACGAAGCCCTTCGTCGCCACGCACTCCAACGCCCGCGCGCTGTGCAGCCACAAGCGCAACCTGACGGACGACATGATCCGCGAGATGGTGCGCCGCGACTGCCTGATCGGTCTGAACTACTTTGTGAAGTTCCTGCGCGACGACGGCGACGTAAAGAGCCTTGACGATCTCTACCGCCACGCCATGCACTTCTTCGAGCTGGGCGCGCGGAAGAATCTCGCCCTCGGCTCAGACTTCGACGGCTCCGTGCTGCCCGAATGTCTGAATACGCCCGCCAAGGTCGCCTCGTTCTACGAATACCTGCTCTCCCGCGGCATTTCGCAGGAGGACGCGGACGGCGTCTTCTACAAGAACGCGCAGGCGTTCTTCCGCAAGAATCTTCGGTGACCGCAAGGGCGGATAGCTCATACGACAGAAAGGCTGACGTTTTCCCCGTGAAAACGCCGGCCTTTTCTTGGCGCCTTCCGGCGCCAATCACAGCGGGACGATCCGATGGACCGCCCCGCTGTGTCCTTTATGAAGCTGTGTCCAACGGATCGTCGGACGCTGGTCGAAAAGGGACGCTTCCTTTTGTGGAAACGCCCCTCTTGCAAAAGTAAAATATTGTGTTACAATCGCGGCATAAAGCATTGAGGAGGTAACGCCACATGGCTGCAAACACCGATCCGCGCCTGCAAAATCAGGTGATCTATTCCATTTACGTCCGCAACCACACGTCGGAGGGCACCTTCCGCGCCGTCATTCCCGACCTCGACCGCATCCGCGCGCTGGGGACGGATATCATCTGGCTGATGCCCATTCACCCCATCGGCGTCGAGGGCAAGAAGGGCACGCTGGGCTGCCCCTATGCCAACCGCGATTACCGCGCCGTCAACCCTGCCTACGGCACGATGGAGGACTTTGAAGCGCTGGTGCGCGAGATCCACGCGCACGGCATGAAATGCATGATCGATGTGGTCTACAACCACACCTCGCCCGACTCTGTTCTCTACCGCGAGCATCCGGAATACTTCTACCGCGGGCCCGACGGCAAGCCGGGCAACAAGCTCGGCGACTGGGCCGACGTCATCGACCTGGACTACTCCAACCGCGGGCTTTGGCAATATCTGACGGATACGCTTGTAATGTGGGCTAAACTGGTGGACGGCTTCCGCTGCGATGTGGCGTCTTTCGTCCCCGTGGAATTCTGGCTGCAGGCCCGCGCGGCGGTTTCCGCCGTAAACCCGGACTGCGTATGGCTCGCCGAAACGGTCCACCGCAGCTACGGCTGTCTCGCGCGGCGGCACGGCGTCTATTCCGCGTCGGACGGCGAGGTGTTTCGTGCCTTCGATCTGGAATACGAGTACGACGTGCGCGAGGTATTCGACCGGTATTTGCGCGGCGAGGTCCCCCTGAGCCGCTATCTGGACGCGCTGAATTTTCAGGAGACCTGCTACCCCGCGAACTACAACAAGCTCCGCTTTCTGGAAAACCACGACCAGCCGCGCATCGCGTCCTTCGTGCGCGACGAGCGCGCGCTCGTGAACTACACGGCGATGCTCTATTTTCTCAAGGGCACGACGCTGCTCTACGCGGGGCAGGAATTTGAAAACGACCATCTGCCCAGCCTTTTTGACCTCGACCCCATCGACCGCCGCACCGGTCATGATCTGAGCGGTCTGCTGCGCCGCCTGTACGCAGTCAAGCACCAGCTTGGCAGCGCCGACTGGTTCTCCGCCGACGCGGACGATGCGAACGACCTCGCGCTCCTTCAGCGCGGAAGCGCGGGCAAGCGTTTCGTGGGCGTATTCTCCCTCAAGGCAAAGGCCGCCGATGTGCGCGTGGACGCCGCCGACGGCGTGTATGAAAACCTCATCGACCGCAGTACCGTCACCGTGAAAAACGGTATTCTCTCCTGCACGGGCGAGCCGGTGATCCTCCGCGCGGAGGGCTGAGCGTTTACCGCTCTACCCGCGCAAGCAGCAGCTTCATCGTCTCCGCCGCGCGGCGGATAGCCTCCTCCACCGGCAGGGCGAGCACGTTCGGGTCCATGACCTCGACGGAGCAGGGGCCGTCGTAGCCGATCGCCCGGACGCTCCGCAGCAGCTCCTCCAAGGGGGCGCTGCCCTCGCCGGGCCAGTAGCTCTCCGCGCGCTGCGCCGTGAACGGGGCTCGCGCTGACATGGACCATAAAGAGCCGGTCGCCGCGCAGAGCCGACAGCTCCTCCGGCCGCGAGCCACCAGCACAGAAATGCCAGGTGTCGAGCAGCATTCCCACGTTGGCGCGGTCCACGGCTTCCAGGATCTCCGCGCACTGCGCGAAGGTCTGCACGGAGCTGCCCGGCATGGCCATAAATTCCAGCGCCAGCCGCACGCCGTAGTCCGCCGCGGCGTCCGAGAGCCGCAGCAGCGAATCGGCGGTCTCGCGGCAGATCGCCGCCGCGGAGATCCCCTCCGGCACGTTGAAGGACGCGATGACCTCCATGCAGCCGCAGCCGAGCACGCGGCAGGCCGCAAAGCACCAGTCGCTCAGCTCGCGCAGCATCCGCCCGCCAGCCTTGGTCTGAAAGGAAATGCTCTCGAGTGCGTTCAGACTCGCCGCGCGGACGTGCTGCTCCTCCAGCGTCTGCCGCAGCGCCTCCAGCGTCCCGCCACCGCGCAGATAGCGCAGGAGCATACCCTTGCGCAGCTCCACGGCGGAAAATCCCGCCTGTGCGCAAAGCACGATATCCTCCGGCAGTGTGCCATTTTTCATCACGGTCATTTCATTGAAGCAAAGCTCCATTTTCTCGCTCTCCTTTGTTTTTCAGAAGTTCTGCGCGGAGGGCCCCGCCCTCACGCGTCCCGCAGCACCGCGCGGTACTGCCGCGCGGTGCTGCGCTTTCTATTTCTTCCGCCATACACGCAGCGCCCGCACGAGCGTCGCCACATCGAGCGGCTTTTCGTTTCATCATACCATATTTTCCCGGCTCTGCCAAGAGTCCGGCAGGCGCGGTATGCATTTCGTGCCGCAAAAACATACATTTCAGGCAGATTGTTCGCACCCGCTCAAATATTGTGGTATGCTCTATTTTGTAAAATTGTCGGGAAACAATTCGCTTCCCCTCGAATTTTGGAATAAGGACGCATCACGTTTTTATTTCCTGACCGGGTTTCCCGTTCAGCATGGCAGATCAACCGCAGACTTTTAGGGAGGACAGAGAAAATCATGGACAAGAAGAGCAACATGAAGAAGGCTATGTACGAAATGTTCGGCGTCGGCGGAGACGGCTCCGAGGCGGCAAGTACTGCTCCGGCGCAGGTCAAGAGCGCCCCTGGTGCGGAGAAAAAGAGCGTGGATCACGCTCCGGTCAAGACACCCGAGGCCAGACCCGCCGCCAGCTTTCTTGCCCCCGGCACGGTCTTTGAGGGATCCTTCCGCGCCAAGGGCGACATTGAGATCGCCGGCGAGCTCAAGGGCGACGTGACCTCCGAGGGCAGCGTGCTGCTGCGCTCCAACCTCCAGAGCAATATCACGGCGGGCAGCGTGAAGCTCACCGGCTGCACCCTCATCGGCGACATCACCGCAAACGGTCCCGTCACCGTCAGCGAGGATTCCAAGGTCACGGGCAACATCACGGCGCAGTCTCTGCTGTGCGCCGGCGAGATCAACGGCGATATCCGCATCAGCGGCAACACCCAGATGGACGCTAACGCGCGCGTGAGCGGCAGTGTTGTCACCGGCACGATCTCCGTGGCGGCGGGCGCGGTCCTGAACGGCAGCGTTGAGATGAAGGGCACAATGGAGGCGAAGTCTTGAACGCCGCGGCAAAGGAACTGCCCGTCTCCTACGATCTGAGCAAGCCGCAGGAGGACAGGGAGCCCTACATCGGCAGCGTCCTGTTTTTCAAGCACGTTATCTTCACCGTGACGCTGCTGCTGATCCTCATTCCCACAACGCTGTCCATCTACCTCTTCGCACAGGTTCGCAGCCTGAACCGGCAGCTCGACGCGGCAGGCAGCCAACTGGCAGCCATGCAGGAACAGCTCTCGTCGACCGCACCCGAGGGCGGCGAGCCCACACCGGCCGAGCCCGAGCCTCCGGCGGCCGAGGTCCCCGCCTACACGGAGCTTTACCCCGAGCTGTACGCCGACGATTCGCTGCGCGGCACCGTGGACGTGGACAACGCCGTCTACCTGACCTTTGACGACGGTCCCTCGGCGCGCACGGATGAAATTCTGGAGATCCTTGACAAGTACGGCGTCAAGGCTACCTTCTTCGTGGTCGGCGCAAATGAGGAGGGCGATCTCGAGCGGATGCAGAAGATCGTCGCGGCGGGCCACACGCTTGCTATCCACAGCTATTCGCACGACTACAAGAAAATATACGCCTCGGTCGAAGCATATCTGGAGGACTTCAACCAGATGTTCTGCCAGATCTACGAGGCCACCGGCGTCAAGCCGCAGATCTTCCGCTTCCCCGGCGGCAGCGTCAACAGCTATAATGTCGGCATCCATCAGCAGCTCATCGCCGAAATGACGCGGCGCGGCTTCGTCTACTTCGACTGGAACGTCGCCAACGGCGACGCCGTGTTCTCCAAAATTCAGCCCTCGTCGACGCTGACGGCCAATGCGCTCAAGGGTGTCGGCACCGCGCGGCGCGCCATCATCCTCATGCACGACAGCAGCGCCAAGACTACCACCGTCGAGGCCCTGCCTGCCATCATCGAGGGCTATCTTGAGGCGGGCTACTCCTTCGCCGCTCTCACCCCATCGACCCGTTCCGTCACGTTCAGCTATCTGGACTGACCGCAAACGGCAAAAAAAGATCGACCCCGCAGGGCCAACGGCCCTGCGGGGTTTTCTGTTCGCATCTTTCGCCGCGGTCCCTGCCGGACCGTGGCGGGCAGGGCGTCAGCCAAGCTTTTCGCACAGGTCCTCAAGCGCGGCGGTCATGGCCTCCTCAAAGGAAGGGTGCGGGCGCATCGCGCGGCAGAACTGCTCGGCGGTCAGGTGGCTGGCGAGCGCCTGCGCCACGCCGCCGATCATGTCGCTCGCATGCTCGCACATGAGCTGCGCGCCGATCAGCTCGCGCGTTTCGGCGTGGGCGACAAGCTTCATGAAGCAGCGGCCCGGGTCGGCGATGACCGTCTTGGCGTTGCCGAACATGACGTGCTTGCCGACCTTGACGGGGATCCCCATCTCTTTGGCTTCCGCCTCCGTGAGGCCGACGACCGCGATCTCGGGACGACAGTAGATGCAGCTCGGCACGACCGAGAGATCGGTGTGATCCTGCACGCCGCACAGGCGCTCGACACAGGCAATGCCCTGCGCGGTGGCGACGTGGGCGAGCTGGATTTTTGAGGACACATCGCCGATGGCGTAGACGTGCGGCAGGCTCGTTTCAAAATTCCCGTCCACCGCGATGCTGCGGCCATTCATTTTGACGCCGACGCCGTCGGCGAACAGGCCGTCGCAGTAAGCACGGCGGCCGATGGCGCAGAGCACCGCTTCGCCGGAGACGGTCTCCTCCTTTTCCTTGCAGGTGAAGTGTACGGCAAGGTCCTCGCCCGCCTGCTCCACGCGCTGTACCATCGCGTTCGTGAAGACCTTCACGCCCTGCTTTTTCAGAATGAGCGCGAGGTTCTGCCCCAGCTCCTTATCCATGTTCGGCAGCAGGCGGTCCATGCCCTCGATGACCGTGACGGCACAGCCGAGGTCGGCGTAAAACGTGGCAAATTCGATGCCGATGACGCCGCCGCCGATGATGACGATGGAGCGGTAGAGGTGGTCGCAGCCCTCGAGCAGCTCGTCGGAGGTCATGGCAAGCTCCAGCCCCGGAATCGGCGGG
>ERZ827488.2502-NODE-2502-length-17579-cov-3.429354_pt1 | contig 17579 bp, 19 predicted proteins | sample MGYA00519771_ERZ827488 | MGnify/ENA primary metagenome ERZ827488 (study PRJEB31778, sample SAMEA3449323) | human gut metagenome | biome: human gut; feature: human-associated habitat; material: faeces | place: United Kingdom | collected 2010/2012 ... | reverse complement strand
TCGGTCAGGATGGAAGCATCAATATCTCCGGTCTGCTTTTTGTCGAAGGGGCGGACCCATGCTTTGTCGTGATCTGTGCAGACGATGACAGCCAGAGGTGCGCCATAGATATTGCAGGCCTGGCCGATCTTTGCAAGGCCTTCCTCACTCTGAACCACAATAAGGCGGACCGGCTGGAGGTTTGCTGCGGTAGGTGCGACGTGGGCTGCCTCCAAAATCTTTTCCAGTTTTTCCGGCTCCACTTTTGTTCCCGTATAGCTGCGGATTGAGCAGCGTTGTTTCGCAATCGTGATGAAATTCATAACATTCAGTCCTTTCTTTTGATTTTTGTGTTATAATGGCAATGGCATTAGCCACTGTAAACTTATTTTAGCGGTTGCCGAAAGGATCCGCAAGAATGTACTTTTTGGGTAGGGACTTCCCAAAAAGTAAGTATGATAGATTCGGGAGAGATTGCCATGAAAGAAAAGAAATTCAACTGTCCTGTGGAGGCGACGCTCTCGCTGATAGGAGGTAAATACAAGCCTTTGATCCTTTGGCACCTCAGAGAAAGTTCTCTGCATTATATGGAGCTTCAACGCCTGATTCCGAGTGCGACGTCAAAAATGTTATCACAGCAGCTTCATGATCTGGAGAATTGTGGAATGGTAAACAGAGAGGTCATTCCAGAGAAGCCGCCTAAAACAATATATTCTCTTACATCGTTCGGACAGAGCATTATTCCCGTTATTGATGCAATGTGTAATTGGGGGATTGACTATCTGGAAGGACAGAACCTACATACACCTTGCTACATGACATCTCAATAAGGAAACCGGACAAAATGGATTAATCTACTCTGTCCGGTTTCTTTGTTGTTCAAAATTCTAGACCAGCGGCTCGGATAAAACCTTCTAGGGAAACGCACAGCCAGCTCCGGCACGGAGCTGTTTCGGGGGATTGGGCCTCCCCAACAAGCAATTTTGCGGAGTAAAATCGCAGTGTGTGTACCACTCTGCCTTTTTTGCCAGTATGTTTTGAGAACTTTTGAAGGTGAACCTTCCCAAACAGATAGTACCTATCAAAAAAGTGCCTTCTTGATAAGACTTATATACGATGATACCCTTATTCTGAATCATCAAGGAGGACAAAATCAAATGAAAGATATAGAAATTGGACCCATTCGTCCGCCGTCAGAAAGCGAAAGTCTGCTCGTTCGTGTGACAAGAGGATGCCACTGGAACAAATGTTACTTTTGCGGACTTTATAAATCTATGAAGTTTTCTATGCGTCCGATTGAGGAAACGATAGCGGACATAGAGAGGCAAGCGGAGTTGTATCAGGATAAAAAATTCAAGTCCTGTTTTTTACAGGATGGAGATGCCCTGGTGCTAAAAACGGATTACTTGCTTCGGATATTAGAAGCGCTTAATAAGTGTTTTCCTGATTTGGAATACATTACTTCCTATGCTCGTGTGGACAGTATTACACGAAAAAGTCTGGCAGAGCTAAAGGAGTTGCGACAGGCAGGATTAAATCATTTGTATTGTGGGATGGAAACCGGATCGGATAGAATATTGCAGCTCATCAACAAAGGATTCAATGATGATACAGTTGTGAAAAGTGGCTGTATGGCAAAGGAGGCCGACATGATCCTATCTGAATTTATTTTGTTGGGAATCGGTGGCAAAGAACTTTCAGAAGAAAATGCGATCCAAACGGCAAAAGCATTGAATATCATTCGGCCTGATTTTGTTCGTGTTCATGCCACAGGAATTAAGCCGGAGTCCAAGATGGGTGAATTCGTTCGGGAGGGTTCTTTTACCCTGCAATCGGAAGAAGAAATTGTAATAGAGCAAAAGCTGTTTTTGCAGCAGTTACATGAGATGGACAGTTTCTATGTAAATGAGCACATTATCAATTTACTTCTGGAAGTCCGAGGTAATCTCCGAACAGAGAAACAGGAAATGCTATCGGTCATTGACCGGTTCTTAACTTTGCCACCAGATGAAAGACTGCTTTTCGTTGTCGGCAGGCGGCTCAACATTTTCTTCTTGTTGGATGATTTGAAAAAGCCGGAGTTGCACCGAAAAGCAGAAGAATGTCTGCATAAAATTTTTAACCGGAATCCAGATATTGATTTTGCAGCTTTATGTAATTATATCCGGCAAACATTGATATAAACAGGAACAGAGATAGTTGGTTTTGCAGCTCAACTATCTCTGCTTATTTTATAAGGATAATTATTTACCCGTGCTGCATGGAGATTGAACGTCCAGGCCATCTAAATATCCTGTTCCCCATTTACACATTGCGTCCAGGACAGGAAGAACGCTTTTTCCAAATGCGGTCAGGGAATAAATCGTTTTGGGTGGTTTCTCAGGATCACTTCACGGTGGATCATACCGCAATCTTCCAAATCGTGAAGCTGCTGCGAAAGCATTTTCGGTGTCGCCTTTGGAATAAGCCGCTGCAATTCCATGTAATGAAGCGGCTGGTCGATTAAATGCCAAAGTATCAGCGGTTTGTATTTTCCACCGATCAGGGATAAGGTTGCTTCAACCGGACAGTTGAATTGGGGTTTTTCACATTTCATAATACATTCTCCTTTATCGCAGAGGCTATCTTTTTGGGTAGTGCCTACCAAAAAAGTGCGTTCTTGCGGATTCTGTGATTGGTGCTACAATATAGTCAGTGGTTGATTTGACATACATAAATTTCATATAGAAAGGACCGAAAACAATGGATTTCATTAACATTGCAAAACAGCGCTATTCTGTACGCAGCTACACCGACAAGAAAGTCGAAGCCGAAAAACTGGAAAAGATTTTGGAGGCTGCTCATGTGGCACCTACTGCCGCAAATCTCCAACCCATCCACCTGATTGCCGTTCAGAGCGAGGAAGGACTGGCTAAGATTGGCAAAGCAGCCAATGTATACGGCGCGCCTCTGGCTATTATCGTCTGCGCCGATCATAATAAGGCTTGGGTTCGTCCCTTCGATAAGAAGCAGACCGGGGACATTGACGCCTCCATTCTGACAGATCACATGATGCTTCAAGCTACGGAGCTGGGTCTTGGTTCTGTTTGGGTATGCTACTTCAAGCCGGATGTTCTCAGCAAGGAATTTGGCCTCCCTTCCAATCTGGAGCCGGTCAATATCCTGGCAATCGGTTATTCCGATGAAGGCGCGGCAGACACGGACCGTTTTGACAGCGCCCGTATTCCGTTGAGCCAGTTGGTTTCCTACGATAGCCTGTAATTCAAAATTGAACAGATTAGCGCAGCCCCCTCTTGTGTTTACGGAATGGGGGCTGCGTTTTATCTTTCTGAAATATGAGCGTATGTTTCTTCCAATACCCATTGAATATGCTCGTCTAACAGAGAGTAAAATACATTCTTTCCGACTTTTCGCGACTGGACTAATCTTGCTATACGAAGCTCCCGGAGCTGATGGGAAACAGCCGATTCCGTAATGTTCATTTGTTTTGCCAGACTGCTAACGCATAGTTCCTGGCCCATTAAGAGCCATAGAATTTTCATACGGCTGTAATCGCCCATAGCCTTGTGCAGCTCACTTAGCTGCTCCAATTCTTGCTGTGTCGGGGTAGAAAATGTAGTCTTTGCTGTGTCACTCATATTTTACCTCCTCTCTATATGAAGCTGTTTGACAGTTAAAAAGGTTATCGTTATTATTGTATCAGGAAGGAGTTGATTGCTATGGAACATTACAATCTACCTCACAACCACGGACAGAATATAGAAAATGTTTTGGAGAAAATGCCTTTGGCGGAGGACTTCAAGGATATATCATTTTTATTTCAACAGCTTGGCGATCCGACCCGCCTGCGGATTTTGTGGCTGTTATGCCATTGTGAAGAATGTGTATGTAATATTGCGGCAGCAGTTGATATGAGTGCTCCCGCTGTATCACACCATCTGCGTATTCTAAAAAAGAGCGGGATTATAACCAGCCGCAGAGATGGAAAAGAAGTTTATTACACATTAGCCGACATGCCTCAGGCAAAACAGTTGCATAAATCCATTGATGCCCTATTCAAAATATCCTGTCCAACAAATTTATAAGCGAAATGCGCCGTCCGCTGTATTAGGAGAACGGCGCATTTATTATTGGGGGGATAGCTGAACATTACCGCTGTACTGAGCTGTCCAGGTTCTTTACGCGCATGGCGCGGATTGCGTTCAGAATGGCAATAATCGAAACACCGACATCAGCAAATACGGCAGCCCACATATTGGCTTTACCAATGGCTCCTAAAATGAGTACTAGGAACTTAACAGCTAAAGCAAATACAATATTCTGGTTTGCGATTCTGATTGTCTTTCGAGCGATTTTCATTACGGCTGCAATCTTAGAAGGCTCGTCTGTCATCAAAACAACATCGGCAGCTTCGATGGCAGCGTCAGACCCCAGGGCACCCATAGCAATACCGACATCTGCCCTTGCCAGTACCGGTGCGTCGTTGATACCGTCACCGACAAATACCAGCTTGCCTTTTTCACTTTTCTGTTTTAGCAAATCTTCCACGCGGTCAACCTTATCAGCCGGGAGCAGTTCTGTATATACCTGATCCAGACCGAGGCGTCCGGCAACTTTTTTACCTACTGCGTCTGCATCTCCGGTCAACATGACTGTTTTGCGAATACCGGAGGATTTTAGATTTTTGATAGCTGCCGCTGCGTCGGCCTTAATTTCATCTTCGATTACAAGACAGCCGGCATATTTTCCGTTGCAGGCCAGATAAACTACGGTACCCACGGAAGAAGATGGAGAATATTTGATATGCTCCCTCTGCATGAGCTTCGCGTTACCGGCCAGAATCTTTTTCCCGTCAATTACAGCCTGGACTCCGTGACCAGCAATTTCCTGTACATCGGAGATTCGGGAGCTGTCAATCTTTTTTCCATAAGCAGACTTAATAGAAAGAGAAATAGGATGATTGGAATAGTCCTCTGCGTATGCAGCCAGCTCCAAAAGCTGCGTGTCTTTCATATTAACAGGATGAATTTCAGTGACAGCAAATGACCCTTTTGTCAATGTACCTGTTTTATCAAAAACAACGGTCTCTGCATGGGCCAGGGATTCCAAATAGTTACTTCCTTTAACCAAAACGCCAATTTTGGAGGAACCGCCGATACCGCCAAAGAAACTAAGCGGGATGGAGATTACCAGAGCGCAAGGGCAGGAAATAACCAGGAAGGTCAATGCCCTGTAAATCCATACGCTGAAGGATTGCTGTAAGATCAGCGGCGGCAGAACTGCCAGCGCCAGAGCCGCAAATACAACAATCGGCGTATAGTATCTGGCAAATCGGCTGATAAAGTTTTCTGTTTTGCCCTTCTTGTCGCTTGCATTTTCTACTAAGTCCAGGATTTTGGCAACTGTGGATTCCCCAAATTCCTTCGTGGTCTGTATGGTAAGAATACCTGTTTGATTGATACAACCGCTGATAACGTCCATTCCCGGCTCAACTTCACGGGGCATGGATTCTCCTGTCAGTGCGGAAGTGTCGAGGGCGGAGGTCCCTTTGATAATCTTTCCGTCCAGAGGCACACGTTCTCCGGGCTTTACAACGATGGTATCTCCGATCTGCACCTCGTCAGGGTCCACCTGAACCAGTTTGCCGTCCTTTTCTATATTGGCATAATCCGGGCGAATATCCATCAGACTTGTAATGGATTGTCTGGATTTGGACACTGCATAGGACTGGAACCATTCTCCCACCTGGTAGAACAACATAACGGCAACGCCCTCGGAATGTTCACCTAAGATCAGCGCGCCCACAGTGGCAATCGTCATAAGAAAGTTTTCATCAAATACCTGTCCATGCAGGATGTTGGTAATTGCTTTCCACACAATATCCCAGCCGGCAACCGCATAGCAGATCAGGAACACGCCCATTTCTGCCCATTCTGGCAAAGGAATGAAATTTCCGGCCAGAAATAAAGCCGCCGCCACGATAATGCGCGTTAGCAGTCGTTTTTGTTTTCGTGTCATAACGATGTTCTCCTTTCAAAAAGGACACCGGCTACCAGAGCGGCAGCCGGTGTCCAGCTTTCATCACACCTTAACGGTTACATCCGGCTCGATTTTTTTAATCAGTGTCGTTGCTTCGGCCAGAATAGCGTCGAACTTCACGTCGGGTGCTTCCAGAACCATCTTCTGGTTAAGGAAGTTGACCTCTACATGGGTGACGCCATCAATTTTTTGTACGGCCTTCTGAATTTTGTCGGCGCAATGGCCGCAGTCCAGATCAATCAGTTTAATGGTCTTTTTCATGTCGAAAGACCTCCTTTCTTAATTCATTTGGTTGGTTTGACATGGCTGAACAATTAAAAGAGTGTTTAATCGTTCATGGCCACAGTATATTCACGAAAATGTCTAAAGTCAACGGGTTCGGGGATGATATTCCCCTTTGGATTTGAAAAGCTACTGATTGGATTGGCAATAAAAAATAGATTCCTTTTTGGATAAAAAAGACTTCCCTATGGAGCGGACAAACGAAAAGTTGAGAGCTTATAATGATACACGGTCAAATAATGACCGCTTGTGCAGACGTTATGAATGGGACGGCAGGTATTTTTCCCCCGAAAATACCAAACGTCCCTTATCATAACGCTTCTTAGTTCCCCACGGGGGAGGGGGACTTGCACATGAAATATCTATCAAGAAAGAAGGGATGATTTTGCACAAGGAGCAATTTGATATTACGGGTATGACCTGCTCGGCTTGTTCTTCAAGAATTGAAAAGAGTGTGGCGAAACTGCCCGGAATACAAGAAGTTTCTGTTAATCTGTTGAAAAACAGTATGGTTGCTTCTTATGATGAATCGGTTCTGGACACAGCGGGAATCGTTCAGGCTGTTGAAAAGGCCGGATATGGGGCGTTTCCCCAAATTTCTTCTGGAATCCAGAATAAGAGCCGTACAGAAAACCGGACAACAAAACCGGAAGTCAGTACGGCCCAGGCAGAGTATAAGCAGATGAAACAACGGCTGCTGCTTTCTGCTCTTTTTACAATTCCGTTGTTCTATATTTCAATGGGGCATATGATGGGCTGGCCTCTGCCCGGTTTTTTACTGGGTATGGAGAACGCTATGACCTTTGCCTTTACACAGTTCCTTTTGGTGATTCCGGTGGTATTTATCAACTTCAAATATTATCGGACAGGTTTCAAAACGCTGTTTCATGGTTCACCGAATATGGATTCTTTGATTGCCATAGGTTCCAGTGCGGCGGCGGTTTACGGCATTTATGCGATCTATAAGATCGGTATTGGCTTAGGTCATGGGGATATGGCAACGGTTCATAGCTTTATGATGGACCTTTACTTTGAATCGGCTGGCATGATCCTGACCCTTATCACATTGGGTAAGACATTGGAGGCACGAGCAAAAGGCAAGACTTCGGATGCGATTACCAAATTGATGAACCTGGCCCCAAAAACCGCAACGGTGGAGCGGGACGGACTTGAAATCCAGATTCCCGCTACAGAAGTTCAGTTGGGAGAAACACTGATCGTTAAGGCAGGAGAATCCATCCCTGTAGACGGGATCGTTTTAGAAGGTTTTTCGTCTGTGGATGAATCTGCCCTGACCGGTGAGAGTATTCCGGTTGAAAAGCATATAGGCGATAAGGTAATTGGTGCCACAATCAACAAATCCGGCTATTTCAAAATGCAGGCTACAAAAGTAGGCGACGATACTACGCTTGCACAGATCGTCCGGCTGGTAGATGATGCGACCAGCTCCAAAGCACCGATTGCAAAGCTGGCAGATAAAGTCAGCGGTGTATTTGTGCCAGTAGTTATTACTATCGCGGTGGCTGCTATGGTTGTCTGGCTATTGGCCGGGTATGGCTTGGAGTTTGCTTTATCTATCGCTATTTCTGTGCTGGTTATTTCCTGCCCCTGTGCCCTGGGACTTGCAACGCCGACAGCGATCATGGTAGGAACCGGAAAGGGTGCAACGAACGGTATTTTAATCAAATCGGCGGAGGCGTTGGAAACTGCACATGGTATCAATACGGTTGTTTTAGACAAAACGGGAACGATTACCCAGGGCACCCCTGTTGTTACGAACATAATGTGCAGGGACGGCACACCCCAGAAAGAATTACTTCAAATCGCGGCGTCTTTGGAAAAGTTATCGGAACATCCTCTTGCGGATGCTATTGTATCGGAGGCAGAAAAAGAAGGTCTTGCGTTCCTTACGGTCAGTGATTTTCGTCAGATTCCCGGTCAGGGTATTACCGGTCAGATCGAAGGTGATATTTGTCTGGCCGGCAATCGGAGGCTGTTGGAGGCAAATGGTATTCAAGGCGGTGCATTACTGCAACTTGGAGAGTCTATGGCTGAAGATGGGAAAACACCTCTGTTCTTTGCCCGTGCTGGCCGGCTCATTGGCGTCATTGCCGTAGCAGATGTCGTAAAACCTACCAGCCGGCAGGCCATACAGGAACTATCTGCATTAGGGCTGGAAGTAGTCATGCTGACCGGTGATAATGCGAAAACAGCGGAGGCAATCAGGCGTCAGGTTGGTGTTGACCGTGTGGTTGCAGAAGTTTTTCCGCAGGATAAAGAAAAAGAAATCCGCCGTTTGCAGAGTGCAGGGAAAAAAGTCGCAATGGTAGGTGACGGAATCAATGATGCTCCGGCACTCGCCAGAGCAGATGTTGGTATTGCGATTGGTGCCGGAACAGACGTTGCCATTGAGTCAGCGGATATTGTACTGATGAAAAGCGATCTTCTGGATGTTTCTACGGCAATCCAGCTCAGCAAGGCGGTGATCCGCAATATCAAACAGAATCTTTTTTGGGCGTTTATCTATAACATCATTGGAATCCCTGTTGCTGCGGGCGTATTTTTCATTCCGTTTGCATTAAAGCTGAATCCGATGATTGGAGCATTTGCTATGAGCTTCAGCTCTGTGTTTGTGGTGACAAATGCTCTGCGGCTGCGGTGGTTTAAGCCCAAACATATTTTACATGATAAAAGCGTCATGGAAGATCAGACAGTAATCGTAGAAAAAAGTAAAGGAGAAATTCAAATGGAAAAGACATTGAGCATTGAAGGTATGGTTTGCATGAACTGCGTAAAGCATGTGGACAAGGCGCTGCGGGAGATTCCGGGGGTCCAGAATGTAGAGGTGAGTCTGGAAAACAAGACGGCCCAGGTGCAGTCGAGCCAGGCTGTGACGGATGCTGCGCTGAAAGCTGCCATTGAAGATGCCGGTTATGAAGTAATCGGCATCCGGTAAGTGCCTATGAAAGCGCAGAAAGGTGATATATCTCATAAACTGAAAATTGCCAGAGGACAGTTGGATGGGATTTTGCAAATGGTTGACGAAGATCGCTACTGTGTGGATATTTCCAACCAGATTTTAGCGACCCAGGCCCTACTTAGAAGCGCCAATCAGCAAATTTTGCAAGCCCATATCCGAACTTGTGTCCGCGAGGCGTTACAGACGGATGCCGACAATCCAAAACTGGAAGAAGCATTGAAATTGCTTGAAAAAATGATGCAATAGCATTTTGGAGCGGACGGGCGTTAAATCCTTTCCGCTCCATTTTTGTTCCGTTTGGATTGGTATTTCTCCAATTAGGAGCGTACAAAACAAGGCAGATTTTATATACTTTTAAGTGGTTAGACATGGCTAAATGAATAAAGACCAGGAGGAATCAGTGATGAAACAGGCACTTGATACAAGAACAAAACTTTTAACAAAAAATCCCTGGCCGCTTATGATAGAACTTAGCATACCTGCGGTTCTTGGTATGGTGGTTGTTGGGCTTTATAACATGATGGATTCCATCTTTGTAGGCCAGATGGTAGGCGATGTGCAGATGGGAGCCATATCGGTATCTTATCCGTTTACTTTGATAAACGCAGGATCGGCGGCAATGCTTGGAGTAGGTTCCGCTTCGGTATTGTCCCGTGCTATTGGCAAGAGAGACGAAAATACCATTAAGAAGATCATGGGCAATCTGGTTGCTATGGTTCTGCTGCTGTCGGTCATTTATACGGTTGTGGGTATGGTGTTTACCCGTCAGCTTTTGTCTTTGGCCGGAGCCAGTGACAATATTCTGAACTATGCTGAAAAATATCTGCGGATCGTTTTTGCGGGTTCCCTGTTCGTGAATTTCTTCCAGAGCGCCAACATGGTGATCCGTGGAGAAGGCCAGCTTAAAAAGGCAATGACGATCATTGCCAGCGGAGCTATTTTGAATATCATTCTGGACCCGATTTTTATTAAGATTCTAAACCCTTATGGTATGGGAATTGAAGCGGCTGCTTATGCAACAGTCCTGTCTCAATTTATCCAGGCAGCGGTTACATTGTGGTATTTCAAAAAGAAAAGCCCCCATGTGAAAATAGGGCGTATTCGTATCGACGGTGAATTGATCCCCCAGGTTCTTTCCGTGGGTGTGTCTGCCCTTCTAATGCAGATTTTGACTTTGGTACAGCAGACCGTGATTTATCGTGTGGCCTCTAATTATGGCGGTGAGACTTCACAGCTCCTTTTGGGCGCAGCACTCCGCTTCTGGAATTTTTCGTTTGTTCCTCTGTGGGGAATCAGCCAGGGATTCCAGCCAGCCGCCGGCACGAATTATGGTGCAAAGGATTATGACCGTGTAAAAACACTGACGCGTGTTTTCATTATCGCAGCAACAATATTGTCTCTGGTATTCTATATTCCGGTTGAGCTGTTCCCGGACAAAATTTTGTCCATGTTCCTGACAACACCGGGTATTGCTGCTTCGGGAGCTACGAATTTCCGTATTATGTTCAGTACGTACATTTTGCAGGGAAGTTTCCTGATCGCTGTTACTTTGTTCCAGGCGTTAGGTAAAGCAAATAAGGCAACCTGGCTGGTGCTGTTCCGTCAGATCATTTTGTTCATTCCGCTTTGTGTAATTCTTCCTATGATTGGCGGTATGGGTATTAGAGGTGTCTGGCTGGCTATTGCACTTACAGATGCGGTCCTTGTTGTGATTACCATTATTATGATGCTCTCTGAGTTCCGTAAATTACCGGCAACTGTAAATGTGAAGCAGTAGGAGGTATGTGTATGTACCTCTGTGATGGAAGTATAGGAAATGACTATAAGGTAACGGATATTAAGTTGCCTACAAAAATAGAAAAGCGGCTGGAGGCATTGGGAATGACCCGTGGGACTTCCGTTTCTGTTCTGAACAGTAAAAGCCGAGGGGTTTTGATTGTTAAGGTACGGGGAACCCGTTTTGCCTTTGGGCGCAATATTACAAAAAATATTTTAGTGGGGTAAATTCCGATGGGAGAAAATTTGACTATCGGCTTCATCGGAAACCCGAACTGCGGGAAAACCACACTTTTCAACGCTTATACCGGAGCAAATCTAAAGGTTGCAAACTGGCCGGGTGTTACTGTTGAAAAAGTGGAGGGTGCCATTAAAGACCATGACCTGAATATTCGTTTGGTCGATCTTCCTGGTACATATAGCCTGACCTCCTATACAATGGAGGAACAGGTGTCCAGGCAGTTCATACTAAGTGATGAAGTCGATGTGATTATTGACGTAGCTGACGCTTCTGCTTTGGAGCGGAACTTATATCTGACGCTGCAGCTTTTGGAGCTGGGTAAGCCGGTTGTTCTGGCGCTGAATATGATGGATATTGTAGAGAAGCGCGGCATGGAAATTGATACACACAGGCTGCCGGAAATGCTGGGGATTCCCGTTATTCCGGTTTCAGCCAGAAAGCGGACGGGGCTGGATGTGCTGCTCCATGCAGCAGCACATCATAAAGATTGTAAAGACCCGGATTGCTTAATTCATCATCATAAATATAAATCGAAGCATAAACACGACCATCATTCGGAGTATGCTATGGTTTACAGTGATGCCATTGAGGACAAGATTGACCTTATCATGGCAGAGCTAAAAAGAAAATATCCCGACCTAAAAAATTACCGCTGGCACGCTATCAAGCTGTTGGAGCAGGATCAGGAAATTACAAAACGCTACCCGATTGATCTGCCGGATGTAGTTGATCGAAACTACGAGTCAGATATTATCAATGAGAAGTACGATTTTATTCAGGAGATCATCAAGGAAGTGCTGGTAAATAAAGACCGGCAGGATGCTCTAACTGAAAAAGTGGACCGGGCATTGACGCACCGCATTTGGGGAATCCCTATTTTTCTTGGGATTATGGCTGTGGTATTTTTCCTGACCTTTACAATCGGTGATTGGTTGAAAGGATATTTTGAGATGGGCATTGAAGGCCTGTCAGAGCTGGTGAGCAATGGTCTGATAGCAGCAGGAGTCAACGAAGTATTGCGGTCACTTTTGGTAGACGGTATTATAGCAGGCGTTGGCGGTATTCTGACATTTCTTCCTAATATATTTATTCTGTTTCTGGCATTGGCGTTCCTGGAGGACAGCGGTTATATGGCCCGTGTTGCTTATGTCATGGAAGGAATTATGAGCAAGCTGGGATTGTCAGGCAGGGCATTTATACCTATGATTTTAGGATTTGGCTGTACTGTACCGGCAATCATGGCGTCCAGGGCATTAGAAAACCGGCGGGATCGGTTTAAGGTCATGCTGATTACTCCGTTTATGAGTTGCAGCGCCCGACTGCCGATCTACATACTATTTGCTGAAATGTTCTTTGCGGATAAGGCAATGTTGGTGGCGTATTCCATGTATCTGATTGGTTTGGTGGTTGCTATCTTGGTAGCAGCAGTTATCCATTTGATAGATCGGAAAAAGTCAGAGAATTATCTGCTGATTGAATTGCCGGAGTATAAAGCCCCCAGCAGCCGTACCGTGGCAATTTATGTGTGGGAAAAGATCAAGGACTATCTTACAAAAGCCGGTACCACTATTTTTGTGGCGTCTATCGCTATGTGGGTTATCCTTAATTTTGGACCGCATGGATATACAACGGAAATGGCAGAGAGTTTTGGCGCTATCTTAGGTCATTGGCTGGTTCCGTTCTTTGCCCCGATTGGTCTTGGATTCTGGCAGATAGCAGTAGCTTTAATTGCCGGTATTTCTGCAAAAGAGGTTGTGGTATCAAGCTGTGCCGTTCTCTTTGGTGTACCTAATATTAACTCTGGAGCCGGAATGAATACATTGGTAGGTATCTTAGGTTCTTTTGGGTTTGGACAGCTCAATGCTTTTTGCCTCATGGTATTTTGTTTACTGTATATTCCATGCGCAGCGGCATTGGCTACAATCCGTAAAGAATCAGGCAGTACAAAGTGGATGCTGTTATCAGCGGTATTCCAGTTGGCAGTTGCGTGGATTGTGACATTCTCCATTTATCAGATTGGATTACTACTATAACAAAGGAGTTGCATAAATGAAAAAACTGTTTTGGCCTTTGGCAATTATCATGGTTTTTGCTTCTGCTGTATGGTGCCTGTTGAATCGTAGACAGGCTTGTTGATAACAGGCGAGAAAGGAGTATGGAATGGTTCTTACAATCGTAATCGTTGTTGCAATAGCTATTTATGCAATCTGGGCTGTTCGGAAGGTACGAAGGGATCACAAGAATGGTTCATGCTGCGGCGGCAGTTGTTCCGGCTGTGTCGGTAGAGAATATTGCAGTAAATAAATTGCTTTGGAGCCAGTGCTTTTTCTGAAAGTGCTGGCTCCCCTATTTGCACTGTGGACATTTTTGCGTTATAATTTCCGATTGGAGTGATAATCCTCCTGATTGGAGCGGTGCAAAATGAAAAAACCTTTATAATAAAAGATGCCAGTAAAAGACTGGCGGAACAAATCCATAATACAGGAATGCTAGAAAGGACTGCTATGAGTACAGACCCGATTACGAATTCAAAGGGGTTGTCTGCGGTCATTCCAAAAGATAATGATGGCTATTGTACTGTTTATAAAATGGATTGCACGGATGGGCTTGGCTTAATGACGGTCTATCAAGTCTATCCTGGAATCCAGGTCATTTACAATGATTTTGAAGCTACAAGTTGTGAATGGGACGGAAATCTTGATAAAAACATTCTGGAAATTAACCATTGTCGGGAAGGGCGAGAAGGCTGCCGTCTTTTGAGCGGTTCGTGCCTATACCTTGGAGAAGGTGATATGTCTATCCATGCAATGGACAACTGCTCGCCTGAAATGTCCTTCCCATTAAAACATTATCGTGGAATATCCGTAGTAATTAACCTTAATACAGTAACTGAAAATCCACCTGAAATACTTTCTGAAAGTGGCATTGATATTCTGGACTTTAAGGAAAAATTTTGTGCTGATGGAAATTGCTTTATCATGCGGGCCAAAAATGAGATTGAACATATCTTCTCTGAATTATACTCTGTGCCTGATTTTTTGCAGAAATCTTATTTTAAGCTCAAAGTTCAAGAATTGCTTTTATTTCTTAGCGTGGTAGATGTCTCAAAAGAAAAACAGCGGGAGCAATATACCGCACCACAAGTAGAGATTATAAAAGAGATTCATCAGAAATTGGTTTCTAATTTACAAGAGCGGCCCACGATTGAACAGCTTTCAAAAGAATTTCTTATCAATACTGCAACATTGAAAAACACATTTAAGGGCATTTACGGGCAACCCATTGGAACCTATATGAAAGAGTACCGTATCAGACAAGCCGCAGTGCTGCTTCGGCAGACACAGGCGACAATAACAGAAATCGCCAATCAGGTTGGGTATGAGAACCAGAGCAAATTTGCTACTGCGTTTCGAGATGTTATGATGATCTCTCCGGCTGAATACCGAAAGCAAAATATTGGTGAATAGATATATTGTCAAGACGATACTGTCAGATGGGGTTGATTGCTGACAAGCAAGACCAGTGGGTAAGACTTATTTATCCACTGGTTTTTTCTATCTAACGCGGGAGGTGATGACATGGGAAATTAGCGGTATTTGACTTATCTGAGAATGGCAGACAGATTGGCGAAAAGCTCTTTGTTTTGCTTAATGTGGACCAACAGCAGGAAATGATAGATTTTGCTCTTGAAGTAAAACAACGAGGGGGATTTATCGCTGATATGTCGCATATTATCTCTGCTATCGGACAAAAAGCCGACGGACAGCCCTTAACAGAAATTCGGGAAGGAGATTTATACCTTTGCTTGGAACACCGTCATGTATCTGTCCGCGAACAGGAAATTGCCCTTACAGTAAAAGAGTTTGACATTCTTGCATTGCTTATAATGAATCCCAAACGTGTATTTACCTATGAACTTATCACTGATTTGGTCTGGAATGAGGATTATACTTACTATTCTCGAAAGGCCATTAACAATCATGTGAGCAATCTGAGAAAAAAGCTAAAAATCAGACCTGATGATCCTGATTACATTAAAAGCGTTACCGGAATCGGATATAAATTTGCATTACCATGACAAGGCCGTTAGGAAGAAGCCTCTTTCCTAATGACCTTGTTTTTTGATTCCAACTATGTTGAATTTTATCAGAATTTGCGGTCGGCTTGGACAAAAACGGAATGCTTTTGGAAAGGTTCAAGTAATCTGCTCGTTATAATTTCTTCCCATAAGAGGCCAATAATAGATATTCCGTGCCTCTTTCGTGGGGAGGGGTGTGCGGATGCTGCCAAAAGATACCGGACAGCCAAAATATTCTATTCTATATAATGCCCTATATGCCGTAATCCGTCTGTTATGGATTGCGGCATTTTTCAACTCGACAAGATTTGAGGTTTTTTTACATGCCTTGATTTGGTGCGTACCCATTGTTATATGGGTGCGCTTTTTTGTATCTTGCGGCGATATTACCCCACACTGCCGCTCCCCGCCCTCTGGTTTCGATTTGCCAGCTATCAACTCAAAAATCGAAATTGGAGGACACCCTAATGAAAGAAATCAATTTGAGGGACTATTACCCTTTTTATACAACAGATATGATTGTGGAAGTGCCGGACGAGGTTGCCGATCTGCTCTATGAATACAAATTGAGTGAGGCAGCTCATTTCCTGCGTACATACCGGCACAAGGCTTATTTTTCACTGGACTATGACGAGAATGTGGAGCGGGATGCTCTGGTGATCGTGCTGACACCGGCGGAAATTCTGGAACAGGAAGAAGAAAATGCCCGGCTGTATCGGGCGGTTGCCATGCTGCCAGAGAAGCAGCGCAGCCGGATCAGCGCCCATTTCTTTCTTGGCATGAGCTTATCGGAAATTGCAAAGAGTGAGAATTCCGCTCCCAGCTCCGTGCATGAAGGAATCCAGCGGGGGCTTCGGCGCCTGAAAAAAATTCTGGAAGAAATTTAATCCAGACCCCGAAAAACAGCCCCAAAAATGAAATGAATAATAGAGGGACATATTTCCGGCAGGACAAGCCCGGAGGGTGTGGCCGTGTGGCAGACGCCCCGGCACACAGCAGACGTGAATTGTCATAACTGCCCGCCCTCTCCTGTTCTTTGACAACTGAATATACGGTGTTATAGGTACTTCCCCTGTGTTCCGAGCGACGAATGGGGCGGCGCAATGACAGGCAGCTTAGGAGGTGATGAACAAAGCTGTCCGAGCGATCCACGCAACCCATTGACCCGGCTGTGGCAGGCCGGGCGCGATGACGGACACAGGCTATAATGGTACTTTCTCACGATCCCCTAAGGACTTGGGGGAAGTTCCTGCGGTGTTCGCCAGATCTGGCAAAGCAGCGGCACAGGCGGGGCTATGATGCGGCCAAGCTGTCCGCAGCCTATAACATCCCCTTTTCCTGCACAGTCAGGATCATGCCGGGGCGCGTGGCAAATACGGCATAGCAAAATCGAAATCAGATACCATGAGCCGGGCCTACTTCCTTATGGACGGGTCCGGCTTATTCATGTGGTTTTGATGTCACTATATTGCAGAACGGAAAGGAGCGTATGCCATGCAGGAACCATATACTTTATCAGGACAGAAGGATATTTCTGCTGAACCGCTGGCGGATATTCGCCATGTGTCAGTCAATAAAGACTTATCCAGAGAAGAACGGATCGCCGAGTTTGTCCGGCAGATCAAAGACCCCTACTGCTTCAAGTGCGGTAAGTTTACTGTCCGGGCCAGCTTCGCTCAGGGCGGTGCTACACTGGAAGAATGTTTGCAGGGCGTCTTACGGTAAAAAATTTTTGAATTGGGGGCTGCTTTTGCCCGCGGGGAGCGTTATAATATTCTTGGGAAAAGGAATTGAATAACGAATGTACGAACTGCACTCCTTGAATTGCGGGATTTTTCCGCGACGAAAGGAGTGTTTTTGTATGCAGGTTTACAGAGCGATCAAATATATCCGTCTCTCTTATACGGATGACAAATCAACGGAAAGCGACAGTGTTGTAAACCAAAGAAAACTGATTGACAACTATATCGCCCAGCACCCAGAGATCGAGGTTGTGGACGAAAAGATTGACGACGGTTACAGCGGAGTCCTTTTTGACCGGCCAGCATTTCAGGAAATGATGGAGCTTATCAAGGAAGGCAAAGCCAACTGTGTCATTGTCAAGGATTATTGTGCGATAATAGGACTAAATCAGAAAGACCTTGAAAATCAAGGCATTCTGGCTTAGTCCCTTCTTTTTTTGACCGAAAACAAAGGACTTTCAC
>ERZ827488.2476-NODE-2476-length-17758-cov-3.159521_pt1 | contig 17758 bp, 16 predicted proteins | sample MGYA00519771_ERZ827488 | MGnify/ENA primary metagenome ERZ827488 (study PRJEB31778, sample SAMEA3449323) | human gut metagenome | biome: human gut; feature: human-associated habitat; material: faeces | place: United Kingdom | collected 2010/2012 ... | reverse complement strand
GGAGCCGCGCCTTGAGCTTCGCCGGGTCGACGCTGTGCTGGTACTGCCCCACGCCGATCGACTTGGGGTCGATCTTCACCAGCTCCGAGAGCGGGTCGATCAGGCGGCGTCCGATGCTCACGGCCCCGCGCACCGTCACGTCGTAGTCCGGGAACTCCTCGCGCGCCGCGGCCGACGCTGAGTAGACCGACGCGCCGTCCTCGCTCACCATGAATACCTCCACGCCTTCCAGCCCCAGTCCGCGGACCAGCTGTTCGGTCTCGCGGCCCGCCGTGCCGTCCCCGATGGCGAACGCCTCGGCCTTGTACCTGGCGGCCAGCGATTTCAGCGTCTCGGCCGCTTCGGCCGCCCGGCCCTGCGGCGGATGGGGGTAGACGGTCGTGTTGTGCAGCAGGTTGCCCTGCGCGTCGAGCGCCACGACCTTGCATCCCGTGCGGAATCCCGGGTCGATGGCCACGACGCGCTTCTGCCCCAGCGGCGAGGAGAGCAGCAGTTGGCGCAGGTTCTCGGCGAAAACCCGGATCGCCTCGTCGTCGGCCTTCTCCTTGGCCGCCGCGAGCTGTTCGGTCTCGATCGAGGGGCGTATCAGGCGTTTGAACGAGTCGGCCACGGCCGCTTCCATCCATTCGCGCGTCGCCGAGCCGGGCCGTACGAACAGCCGGCGGAGACTTTCGATGCAATGTTCGGCATCCACGTCGACCGCGATTTTCAGAATGCCCTCCTCCTCGCCGCGGCGCATGGCCAGGAAGCGGTGTGACGAGATGCTGCGCAGGGGCGTCGCGGCGTCGAAATAGTCGGCGTATTTCGCCCCTTCCGTCTCTTTGCCTTTGACGAGTTTCGAATGGACGATGCCTTCGCGGGCGAACGTGCGGCGCAGCGTGTTGCGGGCGCGCTCATCTTCCGAGATACGTTCGGCGACGATGTCGCACGCCCCGGCGAGGGCCTCCTCCGGGGTCGGCACTTCGGCCGAAACGAACCGCCGGGCCTGCTGCACGACGTTGCGGGACTGCTGCGCCAGGATGATTTCGGCCAGCGGCTCCAGGCCCCGTTCGCGCGCCACGGTGGCCCGCGTGCGGCGTTTGGGTTTGTAGGGCAGGTAAATATCCTCCAGCTCTACGGCTTCCCAGCACGCTTCGATGCGTTTGCGGAGTTCGTCGGTCATTTTGCCCTGCTCCCCGATCGTCGAGAGGACGGTCTGTTTGCGGGCTTCGAGTTCGGTGAGTTTGTCCAGCTGCTCCTTGACGGCCCCGACCTGCAGTTCGTCGAGCGAACCGGTCGCCTCCTTGCGGTAGCGGCTGATAAAGGGTATCGTCGCGCCGTCGCGCAGCAGGCGTACCGTGCCCTGCACCTGCCGGAGGGCGATTCCGAGTCTTTGTGCTATGATTTGTTCGGTCATTGTCGGTGTGTGTCGATCGGCAAAGATAGGAAATTGTCGCGATTTCGGAAGCCGGAACCGCCGCCGGATTCGCTTTTTCGCCCGCTCCTCCCCCGGAATGCGGATCAGTACCCGAACTTCGCGGCCGCCAGCTGCATGCGGCCGACGATATCGACTCCGAAGGGACAGTTGCTCTGGCAGCGGCCGCAGGCGATGCACTCCGAAGCGTGGTGCGCCAGCAGGTTGTAATGTTCGCGCACGGTTTCGGGCACTTCGTCCTGCGCCAGCGTCAGGTTGTAGTATTTGTTCACGCTTGCGATGTCGATCCCCGCCGTGCAGGGGGCGCAGTGGCCGCAGTACATGCAGTGTCCTTCCCACGAGAACCGGCCGAGTCCTGTCAGCGCCTGCGTGTAGTCGCGCTGGGCGGCTGTCGCCGTACACCATGCGAGCGCCGCCTCGATTTCGGTCCGGCTGCGGCATCCGGCCATCACGGCCGCCACGCCGGGGCGCGTCAGGGCGTATTCGATGCACTGCACCGGTGTCATCGGCTTCCCGAACGGCGAGTTGGTCCCGCTCAGCAGGTCCCCGCCGCCGTACGCCTTCATCACGTCGATCGCCACGCCTTCGCGTTCGCAGAATTCGTAGAGCCGCTGGCGTTCGGGGTCGATGTTGTGCAGCTCCTGCGCATAGCTTTCGTCGGCCCAGAGCGTGTCCACGTCGTCGCTCGGCGGCAGCAGGTCGTAACAGGGGTTGAGCGAGAACATCAGCACGTCGATCAGTCCGGTTCCCGCGGCCTGCCGCGCTACGGCGGGGTTGTGGCTGCTGATGCCGATATGGCGGATGCGCCCCTCCGACCGGAGCCGCAGTGCCAGTTGCAGGATCGGCCCGTCCAATACCTTCCGCAGGTCGGCCTCGGCGTCGACGTAGTGGATCATGCCTATATCGACGTAATCCGTCCCCAGCCGCGCGAGCAGGTCGTCGAATGCGGCCTGCGCCTTCTCCGGATCGCGCGTGCGGAGATACTGCCCCTCTTCCCACACCGAGCAGAGGTGCCCCTGTATGACGAACCCTTCGCGCCGCCCGGCCAGTGCCGCGCCGATGCTGCTGCGCAGTTCGGGGTTCGAAGCGTAGAGGTCGAGGAAGTTGATCCCGTTTTCGATTGCGAAGTCGAAGTCTGCCCGCACCTCTTCCTCCGGCCGGTTCATAAATCCCTCGCACCCCAGCGCCACGGCGCTGACGCGCAGTCCCGTGCGGCCCAGTGTCCTGTACTCCATGCTATTTCAGTTCCACGAGTCGGTACTGCTGCAAACCCAGCCCTATGGCTTCGGCGTGTTCGAGCGTGTGAATGCCGTGGCGCGACTCCATGCGCTCGATCAGGTGCGATTTCCCCGGATCGGGCGATGCGTATACCATGTCGACGCACGCCTTGTCCAGCGCTACGGGATCGAGCGAGGCGAGGATGCCGATGTCGCCCATCTTCGGCTCTTCGGGATGCGCGTCGCAGTCGCAGTCCACCGAGAGGTTGTTCATCACGCTGATGTAGAGAATCTTGTCGCCGCAGTGGTCGGCGACCGACTTGGCCGACTCGGCCATCGACTCCAGAAAGTCGTCCTGCGCCGGGAGGTTGCTCCACATTTCGGCGGCGTTTTTGGTCTTGCCCGCCGAGTGTATCCACGCTTTCCCGGCCGACGATGCGATGCCGATCGAGATGTTCTTGACCGCACCGCCGAAGCCGCCCATCGCATGCCCCTTGAAGTGCGACAGCACCACCGTGAAGTCGTAGCGGGGGTAGTGCGAGCCGACGAAGTTCTCTTTCAGGTGTCTTCCGCCTTTCACCGGCAGGCTCACCTCTCCGTCGGCGTCCATGATGTCCACCGGGGCGATGGCCGTGAAACCGTGGTCGGCGGCGGCCTTCAGGTGCGCTTCCGTGTGTGCGCGTCCGCCGCCGTAGGCGGTGTTGCACTCGACGATCGTGCCGCCGACTTTGGTCACGATCTCCTTTATCAGCTCCGGTTTGAGGTAATTGTGCCCGTCCGGTTCGCCCGTCGAGAGCTTGACGGCGACCTTTCCCGTCGCGGGACGTTCCTGCGCTTCGTAGATGCGCACCATGTTTCGGGGTGTGATCTCGCGGATGAAGTATACTTCGGGGGCTTCGGTCTTTTCGCCGCCCTGAGCCGATCCGCAAGCCGTCAAAGGCAGGACCGACAGCAGTATGATCACATACATTCTATTGATCATGTCGATTGGATTTATTTGCGTAACAGATAGTTGATAATCAGGTAACCGCCCGCCGCCTGCGCGAGCATGCCGGGAATCCCGATGCGGAAATCCTGCACGGCGGCGGCCGCCGAACCCGTGAAGGCCCATTCTCCCAGCGTACCCGCCGTCTGGTAGAAGAGCACCACGCCCGCCAGCAGCGGCAGCGTCGCGCGGCCGAACCGCCGTGCGGCGAATCCGGCGGCTGCGGCCAGCAGTACGGACTTGAGCAGAATCGCCGGCAATGCCGCCGCGGCGGGCATTCCGAACAGCGCGGAGTTGACCAGCGGCGACAGCACGGCGGTCAGCAGGCCCACGCGCCAGCCGTATTTGTAGGCTCCGACGAGCGTGAAGAAGTAGATCGGCAGCCACCGCAGGCCGCCCTGCGGCACCAAATGACAGATTTGGGGCAGGACGATGTTGCCTGCGACGAAGAGCGCCGCTGCGAGGTAGGTTTTCGCATCGCGGTAATCGAGCGAATAGAGTTTTACAGCCGTTGTTTCCATTTTGTCTTTTGTTTGTTCATATTCAAAAACAGTGCTTTTCGTGCGGTTTTTAAAAATCGAGGTTCACACTCCCGAAGAGCGTCGTCCGGGGCGTCGGGTTCCGGCGTCGATCCCGTCGCTGCGCCAGCGGAAAATCCCTGTGCCGGGCAGTAGCGAACCCTATCTATTCGTTTCGCTCCTGCATTTTGCGGATGAATCCTTCGATCAGCGGCAGACACTCCCCGGCCGTCTGCGCCGAGGCGCAGAGCCGCTCCACGGGGCATATTCCGTCGCCCGCACGGTTGACGATATGGGGCACGGCGACCGTGTAGGCGACAGCTTTGCCCGCGGCGGTGAGCAGGTCGAGGGCCGCACGGCTCACCACGTCGGCGAAAAGCTCCTCCACGCCGCCCAGAATCATCAGCGCCGCCGCGCCTTTGCCGACCACCTTGTCGGCCACGAAAGCCCCGTCGAGCAGCTGCGGCTCCTCGCGCAGCAGCCTGTAGAGGTCCTTCACGCCCCGTTCGCGGAAAATCCGCACTTCGTCCCCGTTGCGGACGACGCACGAACACTTCTCGGCGAACAGCAGTCCGACCGTCTGCTCCTTCTGTTCCTTCGTCATAGCGTATGCCGTTTTTTCGGGTCCACACCGCTTTTTCCGGTCCGCCCGTAATTCCACATTGCAAAGATATCCGATTTCGCGTTATTGCCGGCTACCCCGATTACGGTTCGTCATACCATTTTTACAGAATCGCACACCAACGGCCGCAGACAGTGGATTTTCCGCCGCCCGTATCTGGCGGCCGTTCCCTCTCCTGTCGCCCGTTTCTTGCATTCGTTCCCGGTTCCGCTTGTGCGTTTGTTGCCGTTCTTGCCGTCTGTTCCTGCTTCTGCTGTTTGTTTTCGTCCCCGCTGTCCGATCCCGCTTCCGCCGTCCGGTTTCGCTTTCGCCGTCCCGCTTCTGCTTTCGCCATCCGGTCCCGTCCCCGCCGTCTTTTCCCGCTTGTGCCGTCCGCTTCTCCGGCCCTTTGCCGGGCGACGAAAAAGCCTGCGGCCATAACAGGGCCGCAGGCTTTCCGGAGCAGGCGCTTCTCCCCTTCGGGGAGCGCTATTCGGCTTCGAGCACGAATACGGCGCTGTCGTAAATTTTGTTCAGATTGGGGTTGATGCCCGCATGGTTGAGGTATTCGCCGGTGAAGGTGCCGCCGTCGAACCAGAACCGTTTCTTATCGACGTTCTGCTCCCTGATCTTGTAGCGGGTCTGCGCGTCGAGTCCGTAAAGCCGGTATTTCGGAACCAGCGTGCGGCTCTGGTAGAGGGTGCAGTAGGTGAACAGCACGGCCTTTTTCTTGTCTTTCGACACGTACATCACTCCGTAGTAGCCCGTATCGTCGTAAGGCGTCCCGATGCGGTAGAGGTCGCCCTCCATGACGATGTCGCGGTATCCCTTGTAGCTTTCGATGGCTTTGCGCGCGAAGGCCTTCTCCTCGGCGTTCATCTGCTTGGGCTGCAACTCCATGCCCAGACGGCCCGCGCAGGCCATGTCGAAGCGGAATTTGATCGGCGTGATGTTGCTGGTCTGGTGGTTGGGCGTGGCCGAGACGTGCGAGCCCATGACCGTCGCCGGGTAGAACAGGCTGGTGCCGTACTGGATGCGGGCGCGCGAAAGCGCTTCGGTGTTGTCGCTGGTCCACACCTCGTTGAAGTACTTCATCGCGCCGTACTCCACGCGGCCGCCGCCCGAAGCGCAGGCTTGGATCAGCACGTCGGGATATTTGGCGCGGATGCGCTCCATGACCTTGTAGAATCCCTGCACATAGTCGATCCAGAAGTGCGACTGCCTGTCTTTGGGCAGGAATTCCGATCCGGCGTTCTCCGCATGGCGGTTGGCGTCCCATTTGATGTAGTCGATGTTGGGCGAGAGCTTCATCGTGTTGTCGAATACCGAGAATACGAAGTCCTGCACCTTGGGGTTGGTCAGGTCCAGCAGCCACTGGTTGCGCATCCGGGGCATTTCGCGGTCGCCCGACCTGACGATCCAGTCAGGATGTTTCTCGGCCAGTTCGCTCTTGGGGTTGACCATCTCCGGCTCGATCCAGATGCCGAATTTCAGCCCTTTGCGGTGTGCGTGCGAAGCGATGTAGTCGATGCCTTCGGGGAGTTTTTTTGCGTTGATCTGCCAGTCGCCGAGTCCGGCGTTCGCATCGTTGCGCGGATATTTGTTGCCGAACCATCCGTCGTCCAGCACGAACATTTCCAGTCCCATGTCCGCCGCGTCGTCGATCATGTCCGTCAGGGTCTTGGCGTCGAACGTGAAGTAGGCGCCCTCCCAGCTGTTGAGCAGCGTCGGGGCGTAGGTATGCCCGTGCCATACGCCGTAGTTGCGCGCCCAGTCGTGCAGGTGGCGGCTCGCGCCGCCCGCGCCTTCGGAGCTGTAAGTATAGATCATCTCGGGCGTGGTGAACGACTCGCCCTCGCCGAGCGTGTAGTCCGACGCATAGGGATTGGCGCCGGCCAGAATGTTGAGCACGTTGAATTCGTCCACTTCGAAGTTGAGGCGGAAATTACCGCTCCATGCCAGTGCTCCTGCGATCACCTCGCCGTAATTCTCGTCGAACGACTCGCTGTCGAGCGTAATCATGAAGGCCGGATTCTCGGTATGCGTCGTGCGTACCTGCTTGCGCGACTCGATGCTCTTCGAACCATGCGTGAGCAGCGTGTGGTCGACCTGACTTTCGCGCGCCCACGCGCCGTAGAGGTGTGTCAGCAGGTAACTGCGTGCCTTGACGGGCAGCGACGACGAATAGAAGCTGTGCAGCACGATGCTGCCTTTCTCCCGGTTGCGGACGACTGCGTGCGTCGTGATGACGTTCTCCTCGGCATAGGCCGTATAGAATAGTTCGACGTCGAGCGCCTGGTTCGTGTCGGTCAGCTTGATGACGGTTCGGGTGACATTCGTGTCGGCCAGCGTTCGGGTCGTGTGCGACACGTAGCGCAATTCGGTATTCATGTCGCCGTCGGCATGGGTCACGCGCAGGGCGGGTTCACGGAAGTTGCGGCCGCCCATCGTCGAGTAGGCGAGGTTGTCGGTGCCGTGATCCGTGCGGCGGTAGCTCTTGATTCCGGTTACGGGCGTCGCGTCGTCGATGCGTCCTCCGAAATGGTGGAACAGGACTTCGCCGTCGGAAGTCACGCTCATGACCATCGACGATCCGTCGGTCTTGATGTTGATGACCTGCGGTTCCGCGGCTGCTGCGCCGGTGCAGATCAGGCCCGAAAACAGGCATGCAAAGAGAGGTTTCAGGGTTTTGTTCATGACTTTATGTGAAGATCCGTTAACAAAATATGCCGCTCGTATGCAGCGGCATATTTCCGCAGTACGAGGTAAAGTTACTCAAAAAAACATTGGAACCAAACTCTTCATGCCGTAATTTCATATCGCATGCGTAGGCGGGAGACGCTTGCGGGGAGAGAGCGGGCGATTCCGTTTCGAAGAGTTCCGTTTCGGGCAGGCTGCGGGCTGGCGGGTTTTGCGGCGCGGTTGCTTCTACTTGACTGCTTCGAGGTGGCTCCGTATCCGCTCCGCGAAGGCGAGCCGCCGTGCGCGCAGGTTGGCGCGCCAGCCGTCCCAGCGGGTGTAGCGTTCGCGTTTTTCGAGGTATATATCCTTGATCGCCAGCAGGATGCCTGTCTCCTCCACGCCCCCGAAATCGGGGTTCTCCACCGTATCCAGATAACAGTAGGCCCCTGAGCCGCACTGATGCATGGACGAGAAGGCGCGCGCAAAGTATTTGAGCCACTCGGGGAGGTATTCGCTGCGGGTGATGCGCGTGAGCAAGGCGGTGTCCCCGTGAGCGGCGAGATACTGGTAAGCGCGCAGGTCGATTTCCGTGCCCGTGCGGGTAAACGTGGCGGTATCCGTACGGATACCGTATTGCAGGGCGGTGGCAAGCCGGATGCCGGGCCGGATGTGGTAAGCCCGCAGGTACTCCGTGAGCAATGTGCTCACCGCGCCGTACTGGGGCCGGATGTCCACATAGGCGGCATCCACGGGATGCTCGGGGACAGCCGGATGATGATCGATAACAATGGAAAACGGGATACCCGCAAAGGCGGGGTTGTGATGCGGCTGCGAATCGACCATCGCAAAATGTGAATAGGAGGCTTTCAACTTGTCGGTCAGCGGAAGCATGGGGATGCGCAGATACCGGATCATCGCCAGATTGTCCGGCCGCGAAATTTCATTGATCCGGGCAATGGTGACTTTCCCGGTACGATGGGACATGATCCGCTTGAGGGCCATAGCCGACGCCATCGCGTCGGGATCGGCATTGATCACGATGAGCCAGTCGTCATTGCGGTTGAATAATTCCAGCAACTGCGTAAGACGCGAACTGAGTTTGCGAGTGGACGACATGATGACTCCTTTCAGATTTCTCTGTGAAGTCAGGCTAGCGCCTTCCGCAAACTTTTTCCAGTAGCATAAAGACGAAAAGGACCAAAACCGTGCAAGAAACCATGCCTTCCGGCGCATTCCGCGCGCTTCGCCCCATCATCCTCGCCTCATCCTCTCCCCGCAGGCGCGAACTGCTCGGCAGCCTCGGCATCGACTTCACCATCAAGGTTGTGGACGGCTCCGAACCCGCCCCCACGCTGGAAGACGATCCCGCCGCCTATGCCATGCGGGCGGCGCAAGCCAAGGCCGAAGCCGTAGCCCGCGCCGCCGGGCCCGAAACGCCCGACGCGGTGGTCCTCGGGTCCGATACCATCGTCGTACTGCACGAGGAACACGGCCCGATCATCCTCGGCAAGCCCGCCAGCCGCGACGAAGCCCTCGCCATGCTGCTGCACCTCTCGGGCCGGACGCATACCGTATACACGGGGTGCTGCATCATCTGGCTGTCGGCTCGCGGGGAAAGCCGGACGGAACTGTTTTACGACGCCGCCGACGTGACCTTCGCGGAGTGGCCCGAAGACGTGCTCCGCGCCTACGCGGCCACCGGCGAATGCGACGACAAGGCCGGCTCCTACGCCATACAGGGCCTCGGCTCCTTCCTTGTCTCGGGAATCAAAGGCCAATGGGCGACAATCGTGGGCCTCCCCGTACTTGCCGTGGCGCAAAGGCTTATGGAAGGGGGAGGGATAGGAAAAAAAATTACATATGATAGTTAATATGCAATAATCTTAAAAAGTAAAATCTGAATTTTTAATCTTTATTTCACCCAATGTGTGAGTTCCATCAAAAGTAGCCCCCAAGCCATTAGCATTAAGCCCCATACCCTGAGCTACTTTTTTCGCTGCATCAAGAACATTTTGATTTCTATTTGCATGTTTCTGATCAACTATTCTATAATTATTATGAGATGAGTCCGTAAAATATACTGTATTAATAGCCATCTCATCAGAGTTGGTATATTTCGTAAACTGGATATCCATTTTTTCGTTTGTCCGCTTATTTGTAAAACAAACCTTCATCATCGCACGATTATCATCACCAAACTGATCTCCACCACCTTTTCCAAGGCTCGCTACAATACCATTTCCAAGATCAAACTCTTTATTCAGGTACTTATCTTTAAATTCTTGGCTATCTCTGCCATGTTCAGGCTCTTTGCCGCCTCCCGTATGGTTATTGTTTCCATACGCGAACAAATACTCTGTCACTTCACGAAGTGTGGTATTCAAAAATGTTGCTGCCGCGGATTCTTCACTATCACACGACGGCAAATACAGCTTGGCCCCCGTCGGCACCCACACGCCGTTGTCGCCTCGCTGGGCAAAGATGGCACTCCCGGCGGGATCAATTGTTCCGCCTACCTTGCCATCGTTGGTGCCAAGATAGAACTCTCCGAACTTATTGTCTTTATTATCGCTCAATGTGATAATCTCGCTGACTTCCTCCACAGCCTTATCACACGGCTTTCCCTGCAAGATCTGTTGCCCGAAAGAAAGCTGGATGCGGGACTGCGCTTCGGCCACGGCGGAAAGGGCGGCCTTTTTCTCGGCGTCATCCTGCATATCAAAATACTTGGGGACGGCGACAGCCGCGAGGATGCCGAGGATGACCAGCACGGATATGATTTCGATCAGGGTAAAACCCAGACGGTAAGGAGAAGACTTCATAGATTCCCCGGCATGGCGGTAGGGTGACAATTGGGGCGGGACTGCTTATCTGTAAACAACTGACTGAGGAAAATATACAAGATCACTCGGAAGAACTTTTTCCAGCCTCGAATGAGCGCAGCGCTTTTTCAAAATCGTCCCAGCTCCGGCAGGCAATGATATCCGCCCTGAGCTGTTTCGAACCTTCGATGTGCCGGACGTAACGTGGCACGATGGTCCGCATCTTGAGCAGCGCCACCTTTTCCGTGCTGAGTTCCCGGGCGAGCCGCGCATGTTCCCGGATGCGGGCGAGCAGCGTCGCCACATCGGCAACCTCGGGTTCACGCCCGGCGAGCAGATCAAGATGCGCCTTGAAAATCGCCGGATCCCGCAAGGCCCCGCGCGCATACATGACGGTATCCACGCCCGTTTCGGCGAGGCAGCGTACACCGTCCTCCGCCGTGAACAAGTCCCCGCTGGCGATGACGGGTAAGGAAACAAGCGCTTTCAACTCGCTGAGATATTCCCAGCGCGCCGTCCCGGTGAAGCCCTGCTTCGCCGTGCGGGGGTGCAGCGTCAGCCAGCCCGCGCCGAGCGCCTCCAGCGCCGGGGCCAGCACTCGCCACGTTTCGGCGGCGGGGGAACGTCCCGGCTCATCCCAGCCGAGGCGCAGCTTGAAGCCTACACGTCCGCGCCCGGCAGCCCGGATCAGGGCTTCGGCAACGGACAGGGCGTTGTCGATGTCTTTGCACATCGCCGCGCCGGACCCCGTGCGCGCCACCTTGGGGACGGAGCAGCCCATGTTGCAGTCGAACCAGACGAACCCCTTGTCCCTGAGCTGCCCGGCCGCCGCCTCCATGAAAGGTGCCTCGCTGCCGAACAGCTGGACGACGACAGGCCCGTCCTCCGGGCAGGTGGCGAACAGTTCCGCCGTGCCGGGGCTCTTGTAGATGAGCCCCTTGGCGCTGATCATCTCAGTGCAGCAGACCGCCGCGCCGAACCGGCGGCACAACAGGCGAAAAGGCAAGTCCGACCATCCGGCCAGCGGGGCGAGCCACGGCTTGTCGGGAGCGAAAGGCAAAAAAACGTCGTTCGGCAAGGTGGTCACCATCGGTCGCCCATCCGCCGTGGGAGGTTCTCCGTCCCGGCGGCCCGGCGAGGCTTGCGTACAATCTGTACATTATTGTTCGGACAGGGTATTGATAGTGCCTCAACATGAAGGCCTAGCCGCTTCTTAACCCGTTTTAACCACGAATGCCAACCCGTATACGAGAGCATACATGTCTTTGAAAATAGTCACTTATCCTAATCCGCTTCTTGGCAAGCCCAGCCTCCCCATCACTGAAGTCACCGACGAGATCCGTAAACTCGCCGAAGAAATGACCGAAGCGATGTACAAATCGGACGGCATCGGCATTGCCGCGCCGCAGGTGGGCCGGCTCATCCGTCTCGTCATCATCGACGTCACCGGCCCCGAAAAGCGCGAAGGGAAAATGGTGCTGGTCAATCCCGTATGGACGCCCCTTCCGGACGCCGGGTATGTGGAAAGCGAGGAAGGCTGCCTCTCCGTGCCCGACTACCGTTCCAAGGTCCGCCGTACCGCCCGGGTCCACGTCGAAGCCACCGATCTGGACGGCAACCCCGTCAGCTTCGACGCGGACGATATCCTTGCCATCTGCGTCCAGCATGAAATCGATCACCTGGACGGCAAGCTGTTCATCGACCGTATCAGCCGCCTCAAGCGGATCATGTTCGAAAACAAGCTCAAGAAAGGCACCCGTCAGAGTCAGGTGAAATAGATGGCCGCTCCGGAACAGAAAATGCGCGTCGTATTCATGGGGACGCCGGATTTCGCCGCCACGGTGCTCCGACATGTGGCGGCATGGCCCGGCTGCGAGGTCGTCGCCGCCTATTGCCAGCCCGACCGCCCCGCCGGGCGCGGGCACAAGCTCCAGCCGCCCGCCGTCAAGGCGCTGGCGCAGGAGCTCGGCATTCCGGTCTTCCAGCCGCTCAACTTCAAGGACGAAGCCGACCGCGCCGCGCTCGCCGGGCTCCGCCCCGACGCGCTGGTCGTCGCCGCCTACGGCCTCATTCTGCCCCAATCCGTGCTGGACATCCCGACCATCGGGCCTTTCAACGTCCACGGCTCGCTCTTGCCCCAGTACCGGGGCGCGGCCCCCATCCAGCGGGCGATCATGGACGGCAACCACCTCACGGGGATCACCATCATGCGGATGGAGCGCGGGCTTGATACCGGGCCCATGCTGTTGCAGCGCGCGCTCGGCATCGGCATCGACGACACCGCCGCCACCATGCACGACGAACTGGCCGATCTCGGCGGGCGTCTCATGGTGGAAGTGCTCCGGCAGTACGCCGACGGCGATCCCTCCACGCCCATCCCGCAGGAAGAGGCGCTGGCGACCTACGCCGCCAAGCTGACCAAGGCCGACGGGCACATTGACTGGGATGAGGACGCCGCCGTCATCCATGCCCGTATCCGGGGCGTGACCCCGTGGCCCGGCGCACAGACGGTATTCCTGCTGCCGGGGCGCGATCCCCTGCCCGCGCTGCTTCAGCCGGGCCGGGTAGGTGAGACATTCACTGGTGGGCACCCCGCTCCGGGAACCCTCGTGGCCTTGCGGGACGGCAAGCTGCTCATCGCCTGCCGCGACGCCCTGTATGAGGTTTCCACGCTCAAGCCCGCCGGAGGCAAGCCCATGCCCGCGGAAGCTTTCTGGAACGGCTATTGCCGCGCCGCCAACAAGGACGGCTGCGGCCGCGCCGTTTCCCCCTCTTTAGGATAGAAGACCGTGGGAGGGCGCTTTTTTCAAAAAGTGTCCGCCCACGGCCCCCTCCCGCAAAAACGTTGACTGGTGGGGAGGCCGCGCACGAGGAGCCCCGTTGCGCGGAAAAAAATATCTTCCTTGATGTTCCTCAATCCTTTCACCTCATTCGGGCGAACCCAAGGTGAGCATCTCCAAGTCCGCATTTTCCCTGTCCAAGGATGAATACGAAGGTACCGGCAAGCGGCTGTTCATCGGTCTGGTGATCGGCACGGCCATCCTGCTCTGCGTGCTGCTTCTGCTCATCTGGCTTGTCCCGACCATCGGGTTCGCGGCCATCCATCCGTGGCTCCCGTTCATCGCGGGCATCGTCTTCGGCGGGGCCATCCTCGGAATCCTTTGGCTTTCCGTGGGGCTGGTGCTCCACGCCTACACCGGAAAGCCCATACTCGGCACATCGCGCCTGCGCGGCATCACTATCCGCCTGCTCCTGCCGATCATGGAGCTCATGGGCCGGATGATGCGCATCCCCGTAGCCGCCGTGCGCCGTTCCTTCATCAAGGTCAACAACGAGCTGGTCCTCAGCAGCGGCATCCAGTGCGAGCCGCGCCAGCTTCTCGTGCTCCTGCCCCACTGCATCCAGTCGAGCCGCTGCACCCACCGCCTTACCTACCACATCGACAACTGCGCCCGCTGCGGGGCCTGCCCGCTCAAGGACGTACTCAACCTGCGGGACACCTACGGCGTGCAGGTCGCCATCGCCACCGGGGGAACCATCGCCCGCCGCATCGTCGTGCAGGCCCGCCCCAAGCTCATCGTAGCCGTGGCCTGCGAGCGCGATCTGTCCTCCGGCATTCAGGATACGCACCCCTTGCCCGTCTTCGGCGTCATCAACGAGCGGCCCAACGGCCCCTGCCTCGACACCTTCGTCAGCATCCGGCGGCTCGAATCCGCCATCCGGCATTTCATCGGCATGAAGTAGAATGGCGTATGCCTCCGGCGGCAAGGGGCTACCGCCCCTTGACCCTGTCCGGGGGTAATCGATCTGCGTGCGATGCCCGTAAGGCTCGCAACCTCGCCCAACGGTCACGGCTTCGCCGCCCTTTGGGTCGAATTCCCCCGGACCCCCTCAGGGCGATCGAAAACGAACGGTTCCAAACCGCCTTGCGCCGGTTTGGAACCGTTCGTTTTCGATCGCCCCGTTATTGTTACACCGTACTTTCGCAACAGGCTATCGTTTTCAATGCAACAAAGTCCATCATTCCAAAGAATTGGTTATGATAATCACAGAAAAATCCGGAACAGGGATTCGATAAAGACGAAAGTCTTGGGAGAGGAGGGGGTGGGTGCGAGCCGCGCCGGCAGTTTCTGGGGAGGAGGAGAACCGTGGGGTGCTCCTCTCCCCAATCTCAAAATCGCTTTACTGCCCCTCAGCACGCACAGCGCAGCATCTTGGCGCCGTCGCGGAAGAGGATCTGCATCTTATCGGGAGGAAAGATTTCCTGCACGACGCCGCTGCCGAACTTGGGATGATCGATAACATCGCCGACGGCGAAGGACTCGTTCATGGCGTAGGGGCGGGCGGAAGCGGCGGTCATGTTCATGGTGCGCTGCCAATTCTGCTCCATGTCCTCAGCGGCCTTTTGCGCTTTGGCGGCGGCCCGGGACACGGCGGCGGGCGATGCGGCGGCCGTCGAAGGCGTGGAGGTGGGCTTGAAGGAATTCACGGCCTCCTTACGGGTCTCACCGGCCTTTACGCGGCAAACGGCCGTCTTTCCCTTCGCTTCCTTGGGAGTCGCAGGCGGGTAATACTTATGCACGCTTCCGCAGGCGCGGCATTCCACCTTGACAATTTCCCCGCCGACAAGGGCGACGATGACATGCCCGGTAATGTCATTGCAGCGAGTGCAACGGGCTTCAATACGATCTCCGGGACCCGGCAAACCAGCCATAAAAACTCCTTCAAAACACGCTATCACGAAAAAGAATGAAGAAAAAAAGCCAGCAAACGAAATACGTCCGGGGTACGAACACAGCAGGAACGAACCCCTCGTTTCTTTGTCCAGACCGGAAAGAATACACGCATGATAACGCAGTGACAAGCCCTGACGCGCCGAAAAAGAATATCCAAACATCCGTGCGGGCTACACGGCATCTCCATTGGAGGAGCCCGGCAAATCGGCTCTGGTGCAACAAAAACGGTTCTGGTATGGTGCAACGAACACAAACCCAATGAAAGGAGCGTTCTTATGGATGCCTTTGAAGTCCTCCATACTCGCCGCAGCATCCGCCAGTTCCTAAACCGGCCCGTCGGAGAAGATCTCGTCAAAGAATTGCTGAGCGCCGCCATGTCCGCGCCTACTGCGGGGGGCATCCAGCCGTGGAGGTTCGTGGTCATCACGGACCGCGAAAAACTGGATAAGATTCCGGATTTTCATCCATATGCAGGCATGATCAAGCAGGCTCCGCTCGCCATCCTCGTGTGCGGGGACACCACGTCGGCCAATTACGGCAAATACTGGGTGCAGGACTGCTCCGCCGCTATGGAAAACCTGTTGCTCGCGGCACGCGCCAAGGAGCTGGCTTCGCTCTGGTGCGGCGTCCACCCCGTCCCCGAACGGGAACAGGCTTTCCGTGAGCTCTTTAATCTTCCGGATACCGTATCGCCGCTCGGCCTTGCCATCCTCGGCTATTCCGAGACGCCTTTCTCGCATAAGGAACGTTACGACGAACAGAAAGTGCATTATAACGTCTGGTAACCCCCTCCTACCCGACTGCACTGTACGGTTTGAAACAGTCCCCGCACGAATAATTGAAGCTATCTACAGGAAAATACAGGCAATAAACTATCCTCGAAGCCGTGACGCTTCCGCATGGAAAGAAACAGCCTACGGATGATGACGTATCGCTTCATAGGGCAATGCAAATCTGCATTGCCCTATGACAGAGAGTGCACATCGAATTCTCCTCGCTGCATCATAAACGGCGACTCCATGAGTTCAGCCTCTGGATTCAGTACCGAACACATTGCCCTTGTGTACCTTTCTCTCGTTGCCCTGCTGTCGCGTTGCGGTTGAAAGGGGCTGATGACCGTCCTCTTTTCTTGTCGACAACAGCTGCATCTGTGTGATGATGCCGCGCCGTTCCCCCTGATTCCATCGCATCCCGTTCTTTTTTTATCCCCCCACCTCTCCAGGTTCTTGCGACATGGAACTCTCGAGTTTTTTTCAAAAGAGCCCTTCCTAGGGATGGCGTCTCTCAAGAGTTCCCTGGTGAACTCCAGAGCATGATGGGCCTTATGGGGTCGGAACTCCAGAAGGGAAGGGAGAAACGTTTATCAAGTATAATATAATAATATAAACATGTTAAGCCAATACAAACAGAAAAAAGCAGAATCACGTATCCATTTTTGTGCCCTATATACCGTTCCATATGCGCTCTCTTGTCCAAATCATATCAAATTTGTTCCCCTTTGGTTGAGCATTCAGTCTATTGTGTTCATATACAAGGCTTATTCCTCTCCGCTCCGTATTCGTTCCCCAATAACCCGCTATTACATTCAAAATTCGGTTGACAATAGACCGTGTCCTGTTATTAGTCGGACTAAAGGCGTCTGGTCTGTGGAGCCGTAAACTCCACAACCGCTCACAGGCAGAGGAATCGGTGAACTTTTTCACCAAAACAGATTTGGCTTTCGGCACATGCCCAAAGCCAGGAGGAGACTGTTATGGCAAATGAAAACAGCAACGTGGTCGTAGACCGAGCTCAATCGCACTGGTCAGACCTGTGGAAGAAGGAAGACTACTGGGCCATTTGGCTTGGTTTCGCTCTGCTCATCGCGGCCATCTGCATTTTCATCAATGGCGCTCCGGCCAGTTATAAAGAAACGATCGATAAGTCCAACGCGATCATGAAGGTGGAAGCCGAGAAGGCTCCATTTAAGACTATCGCGTATATCCAGGCTCAGGACGCCAAGAAGGGCGTCGTAGGCACCAACCTGCCTATCGCCAAGGAAATCAAGGCATTCATCGCCAGCCCCGGCAAATGGACGGACAACCCCGTGAAGTCCATGTTTACCAGCCAGGCTGAAGCCGACGCGAAGAACGCGGCCAACAAGGAAAAGGCTGAAGCCGCCAAGGCCAAGGCCGAAAGCTCTTTCGCCGCCGCTCAGGCCGCCGAAAAGCTCGCCGCCGACGCGGGCTACAAGGATGCCAGCCTGAACACCGCCGCCGAAGCGGCCATCAAGGATTGGACCAAGGCCAAGGCCGACGCGTCCAAGGCTTCCGCCAAGGCCAAGCCCGTAAACCTCTTCACCACCCTGCCCTTGCTGATGGTCGCCTTTGCCCTGTTCTTCGGCATCGGCATCTTCGTCATGGGCCAGAACCTGCCCAAGTTCCTCATCGGCTTCGTGGTGATCGCCATGATCCTCGGCAAGCAGTCCACCATGGCCTACTACGGCATCGGCGTGGAGCCCTGGGGCATCATGTTCGGGATGATCATCGCCAACACGATCGGCACCCCGCAGTGGATGAAGCCCGCGCTCCAGGTTGAATACTTCATCAAGACGGGCCTCGTGCTCCTCGGCGCGGAAATCCTGTTCGACAAGATCATCGCCATCGGCACCGCCGGTATCTTCGTGGCGTGGGTGGTCACCCCCATCGTGCTCATCACGACCTTCATCTTCGGCCAGAAGGTCCTCAAGATGGCTTCCCCGACCCTGAACATCACCATCTCCGCCGACATGTCCGTGTGCGGCA
>ERZ827488.2471-NODE-2471-length-17809-cov-6.140137_pt1 | contig 17809 bp, 18 predicted proteins | sample MGYA00519771_ERZ827488 | MGnify/ENA primary metagenome ERZ827488 (study PRJEB31778, sample SAMEA3449323) | human gut metagenome | biome: human gut; feature: human-associated habitat; material: faeces | place: United Kingdom | collected 2010/2012 ... | reverse complement strand
GAACAAAAGAAGGTTGTATGAAATGGTATGCTTATAGTGATGATGGAACAAACTACACAATAATATTAGAACATAATACTACAGCAAAAGTAGCTTGGAACTCAACAGGAAGTAATAGTGAAATGAAAGAAGTAAAGGAAGCTTTTGAAGAAGATACAAAAAATTGGAAAGTTAATGCTAGACTAATAACAGCGGATGAAATTGCTGCAATTACAGGAAACAAAAATTTTAATAGTTCAACGGCAACTATTGATGATTGGTTTTATTTTGATAGTAATAATCAAACACAAACTGCAACAAATGCAGGAGTAAGCAAATATTCGTGGTTATATAATTATACTAATGATTGTTCAAATAATGGCTGTGATGTAGAAGAGTCTGATAATTATGGCTATTGGACTAGCACCTCAGTATTTAATTCTTCTGTTGATAATTGGTTTGTTCATAGATATGGTCGTTTGCTTTATAATACAGCTAATCTTTCTGATCATTATGGTATACGTCCTGTTATCACAATCTCAAAAGATATTATTTCATAAAAAGAGATATGACAAATATTTCTTTTTTTATAATTTATCTTAAAAATTATGAAATAATATGTTATAATAAATTTGTTATAAGGATAGGTGCTTTATGGATTTAATTATTATACTTGCTTTGATTTTAATTGTAGTAGTAGTTTGTAGAGATTTTAAATGCTTCATTTATTCTTTAGGTGTAATTGAAATATTTTTTAGAGTTATGAACTTTATTGCTGATAATATTGGAATTACTGAATTATCTAGAATTATTCATACCTACATTCCAAGATCTATCATTAGTGTATTAAATGCTTATTCTAATGGGTTATTGAATATTATTCTAGTTTGGATTTTTGTAATACTAATGGGAGTTTTAGATTATTACTTAGTAAAATATCTAATAAAGAGAAAATAGGTGATTGATATGAAAAATAAAGGATTTACATTAGCAGAATTATTAGGAGTCATTGTAATATTATCTTTAATTACTATGATTACAGTTCCTGCAATTACAGATTCCTTACAAAATTATAAAGAAAAATTATGTAACACACAGCTAAAAGAAATTGAATCAGCTGCTAAAGTCTGGGCATCTGATGGTACAAATTTATTAAAACTTCCTAGTGAAGATGGTAGTTCCATTACAGTCACTTTAAAAACTTTATCGACATATGGTTATATTGATGGTGATATTGAAAATCCTGTTAATGGAGAAAAATTTGATTTAGAAAATACGACTGTTACAATTACTAAAAAAGGTAAAAAATATGTTTATGCAATTGACGATGATAGTAAAAAAGCTTGCTCAGAATAGAAAAAGTAGAAAAAACTACTTTTTTTTGTTATAATGATTGAGGTGAAGACTATGATTTATACATCACTTAATAATGAAAAAATTAAAAAAATTAGAAAATTGAAAGAAAAGAAATATCGTGACCAAACGAATCTTTTTTTGATAGAAGGAGAGCATTTAATAAAAGAGGCTTATTCTTCTAATGTTTTAGAAGAAGTATTTCTTTTAGAAAATACTACAATCGATATAGATATTCCAATTTCTTATGTTACAAAAGAGATTATGAAAAGTTTAACAGATGTAGAAAGCCCAAGTAATATGATTGGAATATGTAAAAAAATAGAAGAACAACAATATGGAAACAGAATAGTTATTTTAGATGATATTCAAGACCCTGGTAATTTAGGAACAATTATTCGAAGCGCTGTGGCTTTTCAAGCTGATACTATTATTTTAGGAAGTCATACGGTAGATTTATATAATCCTAAAGTAATTCGTGCTAGTCAAGGAATGATTTTTAAAATTAATATCATTCGTACAGAATTAGCTCCTTTTATTCAAAATCTAAAAGAAAATCATTACCATATTTTAACAACTAGTGTTATTAATGGAAAAAATATAAAAAACCTTGAAAAAAATGAAAAAATTGCTATAATAATGGGAAACGAAGGAAATGGTGTTAGTCAAGATTTAATTCGTTTGAGTGATGAATTTATTTACATTCCTATGAATGAGCAATGTGAGAGTTTAAATGTAGCAATTGCTACTAGTATTATTTTGTATGAATTATGGGGTGAATAATATGGAATACATATGTATTGGAAAAATTGTAAATACCCACGGAATTAAAGGAGAAATTAGAATATTGTCTGAATTTCCTTACAAATCATTAGTATTTAAACAAAATTTTACTGTTTATATAGGAAAAGAAAAAATAAAACAAACAATTCAAAGCTATCGTCATCATAAAATTTTTGATATGATTACTCTACAAGGAATATCTGATATTAATGATGTTTTACAATATAAAGGATCTTATATCTATGTTGATAAATCTTCCTTAAATGTTATTTATGATGAAGATTACATAGGCTTAGAAGTATATACAGATCACTATATTGGAGTAGTAACCGATATTATTAAAAATTATCAAAGTATTTTTGTTGTGAAGAATCAAGAAAAAAAATATTTAATTCCAAATGTAAAAGAGTTTATAGATAGAGTAGATTTTGAACAACGTAAAATATATATTCATGAGATAAAGGGGCTATTAGATGAAAATTGATGTTTTAACACTTTTTCCAGAGATGTTTTTAGGAATTATTAATGAATCTATTATGAAACGAGCAATTGAAAGAAATTTAATCGATATTTCGATTCATAATATTAGAGATTTTTCAAAAGATCCTCATAAAAGAGTAGACGATTATTCTTTTGGTGGTGGGGCTGGTATGGTTTTAATGATTCAACCAATTTATGATGCAATCCAACATTTTAAAACAAAAGACAGTATTGTCATTATGATGACACCTCAAGGTTCTATATATCAACAAAAAACAGCTTATCAATTGTCTAAATATAAACATATTATTATTCTTTGTGGTCATTATGAAGGATTTGATGAAAGAATCTGTTCCTTAGTGGATATGGAAATCAGTATAGGAGATTATATCTTAACAGGAGGAGAAATTCCTGCTTTAGCTTTGATTGATAGCATAGGAAGATTAATTCCGGGTGTTATTCAAAAAGAATCCTCAGAACAAGAGTCTTTCAATAATAATTTGTTAGATTATCCAGTTTATACTAAACCAGTTGATTTTATGGGAATGAAAGTTCCAGATGTATTATTATCTGGGCATCACGAAAATATAAGAAAATGGCGCTTAGAACAACAAATCAAAAAAACAACTTCTCGAAGACCGGATTTATTAGAAAAGAGTTGATATTGTGAAAAAGAAACATTATATTGTAGCAAAAGGAAATAATGGAGAATTTACATTTATTGATTATAATAAACTCAATGGATTTGAGTTTTCTCCTAAAAATGAAATTGTTTCACCAGGGATTAAAGTCAACTCTTTAGTGGTTGTAAAGCCAACCTTTATTGAGAAAGTATTACGTAGAAAAATCAAAAGAAAATTAAATTATTATTTACAATATATTATAGAAGAAGCTGATGATACAAGTGATGATACAGATTATCGTGAAGCCTTAGATAATATTGAAAGGTATCGCTCTATTGTAGAATACAAGTATCGCAAATATTTAGATGATCGTTTTATTAATGTTCTTTTGAAAAAAATTAATTTATTAGAAAAGCAAATCAAAACAAAAATGATTTATAAAGTGATGACACCAGCAGAAGAAAAAGAAGAAAGAAAAGGTAAATCAAGATAAAAACAGAACTTAGTTCTGTTTTTATAAAATTATTTTTTCTTGTAGCAATAGCAGATAGGATATTGCTCTATATCATCTGTAGATAAAGGACCTTCTCTATACTCGAAATAACTTTCAAAAATATCATTTCCTTGATAGTGATAATCTATAATGTTAGAAGATATTGCTATTCCATCATCCTCTAATAAATGATAGATATTTTTTGCAGCAACTACTTGGTATTGATTATTTTCTATATTGTCATATAAATACTCTAAAATATTAGATAAAATAATTATTTGATATTTTTTTGGAATATATTGAATTGGTTGAAACAAATTGAATTGATTATAATTTGGAGATTTATGTTGTATCATTTTAGCTAAATTATGAGTATTATTAAAATAAGGCAAATGATAATTTACTTCATGGTAAAATAGAGAAGAATTTGCTAGAGAAGTATCAATGTTAAGAAGTACATATTTCCAAAAATAATAAGCATTAATTTCTTCTGGTGTATTATCATGATGTTCTATTAATTCTAATATACCTTGATTTGAGGAAGGAATGGAAGTCTTACCATTTAAAATGGCCCATTTCTTTAAAAAGAAAAAATAATAAGTCAAACGATTTGAATCAAAGGTATCTACATTTTTAGCTCCTAGGTAATAACAAGAAAATAGTTGATCACTAGAAGCTAAAACACTTAATATATTTTTATTTTTTAAATCATAGTTTGTTAATATTGTCGTTAAATCTTCATTTGTATTTTTGTACAATTTTCCTATATATGGATTATTTACATAGACATTATTAATTACATTTAAACACTGAATTGCATCCTTTATAATTTTTTCCATAATATCCTCCAATTTGTTGGCTATCATATCATAATCTTTTATTTTTAGCAAATAATACTTGCTTATTTTAAATTGTTATGTTAAAATGTTTGAAGTGATCCGCTGGATATAATATTTAAGATCATAGAAAAAAGAAAAGGAGTGACTAAGATGAATTTGGTAGAAAAAATAACAAAAGACCAAATAAGAACAGACTTACCTGAATTTAGAGTTGGTGACACTATTATTGTTGGTTACCATATTAAAGAAGGTAATAAAGAAAGAGTTCAAGATTTTGAAGGAATTGTAAAAGCAATTAAAGGAAGTGGAGTTAGTAAAAACTTCATCGTTAGAAAAATTTCTAGTGGTGTTGGTGTTGAAAAAACTTATGCTGTGAATTCTCCAAGAATTGCTTATGTTAAAGTTGTTAGAAAAGGTAAAGTTAGAAGAGCTAAATTAAATTACTTATCAACTTTATTAAAACAACCAAGAATCAAAGAACGTAGAGATAAAGTTACAAAGTAAAAAGCCTCATAAGAGGTTTTTTTCTTGTCAATTACATAACATTTTAGTATAATGAAGAATAGATTAGAGGAAAGATTATGAAAAAATTTTTAAAAGAATGTATTCCATATTTTGCTATTATTATAACGGTTGTATTGATTAGAACTTTCTTAATTACACCAGTTCAGGTAGATGGTCCATCTATGAAACCAACTCTACAAGATAATCAATTATTATTATTGTCCAAATACAAAAATGATTATCAACGATTTGATATTATTGTTTTTAATTTTAATAATAGTAAATTGGTAAAAAGAGTGATTGGCCTTCCAGGAGATTATATTGAATATAAAGATAATAAATTATATATCAATGGAAATTATGTAGAAGAGACTTTCGGACACGCTACTACGGCAGATTTTTCTTTAAAAGATATTGGCTATCAAACAATTCCTAAAGATATGTACTTTGTAGAAGGGGATAACCGAGTAGACTCTTTAGACAGTCGTTATATTGGACTAATTTCAAAAAAACAAATAGATGGTGTTGTAAGTATTAGCTTGTGGCCTTTAAAAAAAGTAAAATAAAATTCATTTTAACTTGCTTTTAGACATAATATAGTGTATATTGGTTATGTACTTATTTTTGGATAAGAAAGGTCTCCGATTTTTATCTAGAAATATGCGAATAAAATGGAAGGAGAAAAATTATGGCTTTAAGTAAAGAAATGAAAGAACAAATTGTGAAAAAATATGGAAGAACAGAAGGAGATACTGGATCTGCTGAAGTTCAAGTTGCTATTTTAACACAAGAAATTAACGATTTAACAGAACACTTAAAAGAACATAAACACGATTATCATTCAAGAAGAGGATTACTTCAAAAAGTTGGTCAAAGAAGAAGTATGTTACAATATCTTTATAAAAAAGATGTTACAAGATATCGTGATTTAATTAAGAGTTTAGGACTTAGAAAATAATTTAGTAGGCACTTATTTTAAGTGTCTTTATTTTTGACAAAATAGAAAGAGGTAACAAATGAAAAAAGTTTTCGAATTAGATTTTAGAGGAAGAAAATTAGTAGTAGAACATGGTGAGCTAGCAAAACAAGCACATGGGGCTGTTTTAGTTCGTTATGGGGATACGGTTATATTATCTACAGCTGTTGTATCAAATAGTGCGAATATATTATCAGATTTCTTCCCATTAATGGTTTTGTATCAAGAAAAATTATATTCTGTTGGTAAAATTCCAGGTGGTTTTATTAAAAGAGAAGGAAGACCTACTGATGCAGCGACATTAGCGGCTCGTATGATTGATCGTCCAATGCGTCCAATGTTCCCTAGCGATTTTAGAAATGAGGTACAAGTTGTTAATACTGTTTTATCAGTAGATAATGACAATTCTCCAGAATTAACGGCTATGTTTGGTTCAAGTTTATGTACTTGTATTTCAAAAATTCCTTTTGATGGTCCAATTGCTGGAGTAAAAGTAGGAAGAGTAAATGGAGAGTTTATTATTAATCCAACACCAAGTGAACTAGAACAATCTGATATTGATTTAACAGTTGCAGGAACAAAAGAGGCTATTAACATGGTCGAAGCAGGTTCTAAAGAAGTATCAGAAAGTGATATGCTAGAAGCTTTAATGTTTGGCCATGAAGCAGTAAAGGAATTATGTGAATTTCAAGAAAAGATTATTGAAGAAATTGGCGTAGAAAAAATGGAATACGAAAAATTGGAAATTGAAGAATCTTTGAGAACAGATATTTCTAATCTTGCTTCTTTAAAATTGGATCAAGCAATGCGTATTAAAGATAAACAAGAAAAATATGCAGCAATCGATGCAGTAAAAGAGGAAGTTGTTGAAAAATATACTTCATCTAATCAAGATTTAGATAAGGATGAATTAACAATTTTAATCACAAAAGTAAAATTAGTCTTAGAAGAAATTGAATATGATATTTTTAGAAATATTACTGTTTCTGAAAAAACAAGAGCAGATGGAAGAAAGATGACAGAAATTAGACCTCTTTCTACAGCTATTGATTTACTTCCTAGAACTCATGGATCCGCTTTATTTACAAGAGGAGAAACACAAGCTTTAGCTGTTACTACATTAGGAGCTTTAAATGAATATCAAGTATTAGATGGTATTAGTTTAGAAGCAGAAAAACACTTTATGTTACATTATAATTTCCCAGCATTCTCTGTTGGAGAAACAGGAAGATATGGAAGTCCTGGTAGAAGAGAAATTGGTCATGGTGCTTTAGGAGAAAGATGCTTAAAACAAGTGATGCCAAGTGAAGAGGAATTTCCTTATACAGTGCGTGTTGTATCAGAAATCTTAGAATCCAATGGTTCTTCTAGTCAGGCTACTATTTGTGCTGGATGTATGAGTTTAATGGCAGCTGGTGTTCCAATTAAGGCACCTGTTGCAGGAATTGCTATGGGATTAATTACTTCCAAAGATGGCAAAGATTATACAATTTTAACAGATATCCAAGGAATGGAAGACCATTTAGGAGATATGGACTTTAAAGTTGGTGGAACAAGAAAAGGAATTTGTTCTTTACAGATGGATATTAAAATTAAAGGAATTACAAAAGAAATTTTAAAAGAAGCTTTAGCGCAAGCAAAAGTGGCTCGTTTAGAAATCTTAGATGTTATGGAAGCACAAATTAAAGAGCCTCGTAAAGAAGTTTCAAAATATGCTCCAAAAACAATGATCTTTACAATTGATCCAGAAAAAATTAAAGACGTTATTGGTAAAGGCGGCGAGATGATTACTAAAATCATTTGTGAGGCTTCTCATGTTGATATGGTAAATGATGTAAATGCCGTTAAAGTAGACTTAGAAGATGATGGAAGAGTTATCATTTATCACACAGATCAAGATATTATTAATAAAACAGCTGAAATGATTAAAGCAATTGTTCGTGAAGTAGAAACGGATGTTGTTTATAAAGGAATTGTTACAAAAGTAGAAGACTTTGGTTGTTTTGTAGAATTATGGCCAGGCTGTGAAGGGCTTGTTCATGTTTCACAATTAGATACAAAACGAGTAGAAAAACCAAGTGATATGGTAAAAGTTGGAGATGAAATTTTAGTAAAATCATTAGGATATGATAAAAAAGGAAGACTTAATTTATCTCGAAAAGAAGTTGTAAAAGAAGTGAAAACTACAGAATAATTCAAATTTCCCCCCCCTTGACAAAAAGCTCGGGGGGGGGGTATTCTTATATTGGAGGAGAATTTATGAAAAAGATATTATTAAGTATGTTAGTTATTTTAATGGCAACTGGATGTACTTTTACCTTGAATGGTAAGACTGAAGAAGAAAAAAAGAATGATGTAGTAGAAGAAAAAGAAAATGAAAAAGGTCAAGATATTAGTACAGGAAATGAGTTAGTAACAATTTTTGAATACAGAACACATTTTGTAAATGATTACTTTACAGGAGAAGATTTATTTGGTTATTTTTACACGCAAGATAAAATTACTTTAGATACAATATCAAATCAAGCTAAGTTATTTTTATCAATCCGTTCTTTATATGGATCTACTTGGGATAAAGGTGTTGGCAATGTAATTGAAGTTCCAAAAGCAGATGTAGAAAATGCATTTGAACTTCTATTTGGCTCAAAAGCTACTTATCAAGATGAAGATTTAAAAGGTTCAGCATGTAATTTTGCAGGATTCAAATATGATTCTTCTAAACAAGTATATACTCAAGATGCACAAGGTTGTGGAGGAACAGCAGTTCCAAAATATGAAACAAAGGTTATTTCTGCTACAAAATATAGCGACAAATTTGAATTTACTGAAAAAGTAGCATATGTAGCTTATGATAATGGAGAAGAAAAAGTATATAAATCAAAAGATGATAAGACAGCTCTTGGCAATGGTGTTGGTGATAACATTACTGCATATTATGATAAATTAGATTCTTACAAATGGACTTTCTATTATGACAATGATAAAGGACATTATTATTTCTACTCAGTTGAAAAAGTGAAATAGAAGCATTTGCTTCTTTTTCTTTTTTCTAAAATAGTGTATAATGAAAAAAGAATAGGAGAGGGTTGAATGGAGAATGTTTTAACGGAAACAGAATTAAAAAATATAGATGCCTATTTTAGAGCATGTAATTATTTATCAGTGGGTCAACTTTATTTATTAAATAATCCCCTTTTAAAAGAACCTTTATCATTTGAAGATATTAAACCAAATGTGGTAGGTCATTGGGGAACAGTTCCAGGTCAAAATTTTATTTATACTCATTTAAATCGTGTTATTAAAAAATATGATTTAGATATGATTTATATTTCAGGACCAGGTCATGGTGGGAATGCTATTGTAGCAAATACCTATTTGGAAGGAACTTATACAGAATTTTATCCAAAAATTACGAGAGATGAGGCAGGATTAAAAAAGTTGTTTAAGCAATTTAGTTTCCCTGGAGGAATATCTTCTCACGTTGCGCCTGAAACTCCAGGCTCTATTAATGAAGGTGGAGAATTAGGATACAGTTTATCTCATGCTTTAGGAGCTGCTTTGGATAATCCTGATTTGATAGTAGCTTGTGTAGTAGGAGATGGAGAAGCAGAAACAGGTCCTTTAGCGACTAGTTGGCATATTAATAAATTTATTAATCCAGCTACAGATGGGGCAGTCCTTCCTATTTTACACTTAAATGGATATAAAATAGCCAATCCAACTATATTATCTAGAATTTCAAAAGCTGAATTAGATTGTTTATTAAAAGGATATGGTTGGCTTCCATATTATGTAGAAGGTAATGATCCTCTTGTCATGCACGAATTAATGGCTAAGACAATGGATCAAGTAATTGAAAAAATTAAAGCAATTCAAAAACAAGCAAAAGAAGTAGAGAATGCTCCTAGACAATTATGGCCTATGATTGTACTTAGAACTCCAAAGGGATGGACAGGTCCTAAAGAAGTAGATGGAAAACCTGTTGAAGGAAATTTTAGATCTCATCAAGTTCCTATTGTAATTAGTGAGAATTCTAAAGAAAATGTAAAACTTTTAGAAGATTGGTTAAAAAGTTATCATCCAGAAGAATTATTTGATGAAAATGGAAGATTAAAACCTGAAATAGAAGCAATGGCTCCAACAGGAGATCATAGAATGGGTTCTAATAAACATGCAAATGGTGGAATATTACTTCATGATTTAAAGGTCCCTGATTTTAGAAATTATGCCGTTGAAGTTACAAAACCAGGTCAAGTTATGGCACAAGATATGATGGAACTTGGTAAATTTATAGAAGGCATTGTAAAAGAAAATCAAGATCAAAAAAACTTCCGTATATTTGGACCTGATGAAGCATTATCAAATCGTTTAAATCATGTATTTGAAAGTACTAATCGAAAATGGGATTTACCAGTTCAAAATGGTGATGAATTCTTAAGTAAAGATGGATGTGTCATTGATTCGATGTTGTCAGAGCATTTATGTGAAGGAGCATTAGAGGGATATCTTCTAACAGGACGTCATGGCTTTATGCATAGTTATGAAGCTTTTGTAAGAATTGTTGATTCTATGGCGAGCCAACATGCAAAATGGCTAAAAGTAACAAAACAATTATCATGGCGTAGACCAATTGCTTCTTTAAACTATGTCTTATCATCTCATATTTGGCAACAAGATCATAATGGATATACTCATCAAGATCCAGGATTTTTAAATCATATGGTTACTAAGAAAGCAGATATTACTCGTATATATTTGCCACCGGATGCTAACTGTTTATTATCTTGCTTTAATCATTGTATTCAAACCAAAAACTATATCAATGTAATTGTTGCTTCAAAACATCCAAGACTTCAATGGCTAACAATGGATCAAGCAATTAAACATTGCACAGAAGGCATTGGAATTTGGTCTTGGGCTAGTAATGATCAAGGAGCAGAACCTGATATTGTAATGGCTTGTTGTGGAGATACTCCCACTTTAGAAACTTTAGCAGCTGTTAAAATTTTGAGAGAAAATATTAAAGACTTAAAAATAAGAGTTGTAAATGTGGTTGACTTGATGCGTTTAGAGTCAAATTTAAGTCATCCTCATGGATTATCGGATGAAGACTATAATGCTATTTTTACAAAAGATAAACCAATTATTTTTGCCTTTCATGGATATCCTTCTTTAATTCATCAATTAACATATAAAAGAGAAAATAAAGATTTACATGTTCATGGATATAAAGAAGAAGGAACTATTACAACTCCATTTGACATGCGTGTTCAAAATGAAATTGATCGATTCCATTTAGTGATGGATGCGATTCAATATTTGCCTCATTTAGGAAATAAGGCAGCTTCTCTTTATCAAACTTGTAAAGATAAATTAGTTGAACATAAGCAATTTATTTATGAGTATGGACAAGATTTAGATGAAATTAGACATTGGAAATGGGAAGATTAAAAAGGAGAAAATATGACAGAGTTAAAATTTAGCCCATTACCATTTGATATTGAAACAATTAATGAAATAGAAAATGTTCGTTATCATGCTTATGGTATAGAAAATCCACCTGAAAATAGTTTTTATAAAATTCAATTGTTAGAGAGAAAATATATAGCTTTAGGAGCTTATCAAAATGATCAATTAATTGGTGGATGCTATGTATCTAATTCATATCAATCTCTTTTCATAGAACAACTTTTTGTATTAAAAAATTATCAGAATTCTGATTTACATATTGGAACAAAATTACTCCAATACGTTTTAGAACATAAAAGTTGGATTGAACAACATTTTAATACTAAGTTTAATTATAGTTATTTAGAGTCTAGAAATCCTAATAGCATGCTTTATCAAAATTTAGGATATCATTCAGGAGATTCTTATATTTCTAAAAAAAGATTATAAAGACATATTAATGTCTTTTTTTGAATACTATTATAGTGGTGAGGTATGGAACGAATAGAAAGAATTATAAGATTAAATAGAATTTTGGAAGTCTTAGAAGAATGTCAAAAACAAACTGTAAATTCTCATGATGCTATTATAGAACAGATGTTTTTTGAACGTAATTTAAAGATTTTAATCTTAAAAAAAATAAATCGTTTTGATTTATTTTTTTAATATTTTTTTAAATGATAAAGAATTTCTATACATAAAATATAAGGCATTATTGGTTACTAATTCTAAGTCTCCAATATATTCTATACATTTTGCATTAAAATTTAATTTGAAGTCATTTAATCCTTTGTATTCTAGTTGCTTAGGATTGGTCATTCCTCCAAGATTAAATTTTTTAATACCAGCTTTTGAGTAACGTTCAATTAATTTCCAAATTAATAAATGCTTCGAATTTAAAACTTTGTATTTATTATCGTAGCCATCCATTAATACATAAGCTTCTTTATTTTGAATTGCTACAAGGATAGAAGAAGTGACGATACCATCGGGATAGTTTTTTAAGTAGTTCGTAGCTTTAATTAATTGTTTTTTATAATAGTCTATTAATTTATCAGCATACATTTTATTATTTAGAGTATTTTTTTTATTATTTTTAGATAGTTGATCATTCCAATAATTACAAATTTTTTCTTGTTCTTGATATTTTTTTGTAACAGATTTTAAGTATTTTGCTGTATCTAGTTTCGTAAAGAAAAATTCGATTTTATTAGAATTTTTAAAGTACTGGTAACAATCTTTGAAATATGCTAAATCTCTAGGATATTTTTTGGATGTTTGTAGATAAAGATATTCCAAGTTATTTTCATTTCCAGAATAAACTTTCACACCATTTCTTTCAGCACTTCTGATTTTAGTACGAATTTCTTTTCTAATATTATGAAATAACATGTAATATGGTAAATCTAAGTCAATAACAGCTTCATATCTAGGCTTTAAAGCTTCAAAAAAATTATTAAATCCGAAATGATAGTATCCTAAATTTTTAAGGTTATTCATTATATTATTAAAATATTGATTGCTCGCATTAATGTCATATTTTTTATCATAAATACTTTTTATAACGAGAGGGCTAATTTTAACAGCAACAATTCCTTTTTTACTTAAATATTTTTTGATTTCTTCTGTAAATATTTTTAAAAGATTTGTATTATTATAGTCGATTAAAAATCCTCTAGGTGCATAGGCATATTTAAATTTATTTTTTTGTTCTACGAGAATTAAGCTGGCAGCAAGTATTCCGGATTGATCACATAATCCTAGGAACATTGTAGAATAATTTTGATGATTCATTACCAAACCATATTCTACTGTTTGATAGATTGAACTAATATTATAGTTTTTTGTAAATTTTCTAAATTCATCATTTGTAAGCTCTTTTATAAACATAATATCACCTTGTTTCAAATTATTAAATTATAACATATATTTATATAAATATCAATCTTGTTACTCCTTAATAGTATTATAAAATAATTTGATAATATTACTTGTAAAATTGATACATTTTTTATATAATAACCATTCAAATGGGGAATTATATATGAAACAAGAAAATATTTATGATAAAAGTCTTCCTGAATATAGCTCAGTAGATAATATTTTAAATCATTTTATGATTCAGGAAGAACAATTGGAAGATATTTTAGTTAAAATGAATAAAAATCATAGGTTATCTTATATCTATTATTATGGAATTAATCAACCAAAATTAATGTTGAGAGATATTAGTGAGATGATTCAATGCTCTGAAAATGTAGTAAAAATATATATTAATGAAGCGGATGAGTTTATTCAAAGAAATTGCCACATCTCTATATCAGAAGCAGAATTAAATAATAAGCGAGATATTAATAAAAAAAAGATGAGTTTTTTTGATTATTTTGATGAGAAAGATAGAGGCTTTGTTTTACAGCTTATTGAAGAACAAAAGCAAAAGAAATCTATCCAATATAAAGTGTTAGTAAAAGAATATGGAGAACATTATGATTGCCTAGTAGTACCATCGTTTCTAACAAAAAAGGAAAAAATTCAACTAAATAATTTTCGAGCAAATATTAGAAATCGGATAAAAAATAGTAATTCTGTAAAAAAAGCAGAATCAATGAAACATCAAAGTTTTTTTGATTATTTTGATAAGAAAGATCATACATTAGTTTTAGAAATTATTGAACAATATAAAAAAATTGATCATGATTACTATAGAGTATTGTTAAAGGAGTATGGAGAAACTTATGATTGCTTAGTAGTTCCTTCTCTTTTAACAAAGCAGGAAAAGGCTCAATTAAGTAATTTTCGAGCAAGAATTAGAGATAGATTACAAAATGATAATTTGCGCATGAAACCTATAAAACAACAAACAGCAACTAAAAAAAGCAGTTTCCTTGATTATTTTGATCAAAAGGATAAGACTATTGTTTTAGAAGTAATTGAAGAATATAAGAAGATGAATCATGATTATTACAAGGTATTAGTAAAAGAATATGGAGAAACCTATGATTGTCTAGTAGTACCATCTCTTCTAACATCAAAAGAAAAAGCTCAATTAAAAAATCTTAAGTCAAATATTAAATATAGGATAAGATATTATGATTCATTAAAAAAATCAGGAGGAATCAAGAAAAGTAGTTTCCTTGATTATTTTGATCAAAAAGATAGGAAATCAGTATTAAAAATTATTGGTGAATATAAAAAAGTAAATCATAAATATTATAAAGTTTTGGTAAAAGAATATGGAGAAACTTATGATCATTTTGTATATCCTTCCACTTTGACAAAAAAAGAAATAAGTTTATTAAATAGTTTTAAGACAATTATTAAAACTAGATTGAGAAGTAATAATTTAAATCCTCTAAATCAACAAAGAAAAACTAGAAAAAGTAGTTTCTTTGATTACTTTGATAAGAAAGATCATGCATCAGTTTTAGAAATTATTGAAAAATATAGGAAAAAGAACTCTAATTATTATAAATTGTTAGCGAAGGAATATGGAGAAACCTATGATTGTTTAGTAGTTTCCTCTCTTTTAAATAATAAAGAAAAAAATCAATTGCGAAATTTCATACAAACTATTAGGAATAAATTGTATTCTAATGAAGTAAAAAAGAATGAAATTAAAACATCCAAATCAAATCGAAAACAAAGCTTTTTTGATTACTTTGATGAAAAAGATAAAGGTTTTGTTTTAGAAATTATTGAAAAATATAAAAAAGTAAATCACGATTATTATAGGATACTAGTAAAAGAGTATGGAAAACATTATGATTGTTTAGTAGTTCCTTCGGTTTTAACGGAATATGAGAAAAAAAGATTAAATTATTTTATAAAAAATATTAAAAATAAAATTAAGAATAATGACTGAATAATAAGACCCCAAAAATTTAAAAAACGAAGTTTCTTTGATTATTTTGATGAAAAAGATAAAGATTTTGCTTTAGAAATCATTGAAGATTATAAAAAAATAGACCATGTATATTATAAAGTTTTGGTAAAAGAGTTTGGCAAGAACTATGATCATTTAGTGGAACCATCTTTATTAACGGACTTGGAAAAAATCTATTTAGAAAATTTTAGGATTGATATAGTTCATAAAATTCATGAAAAAAAAGCAACACTAGTGTCAAACCAAAAACAAAGTTTTTTTGACTATTTTGATCAAAAAGATTATGACTCAGTTCTAAAAATTATTGAGGAATATAAAAAATTAAATCATGAGGATTATAAATTGTTAGTTAGGGAATATGGAGAACATTATGATTGTTTAGTAGTTCCTTCTCCTTTAAATGATAAAGAAAAAATTCAATTATCAAATTTTAAAATGACTATTAAGGAAAAATTACAAAATGATAATTTATCTATAAATTCTGTAAAAAATGAAACTCAAAATTTACAAGATAAAAATTTTAATTGTAATCTTTCTATGAGTTATATTTATAGAAGATTTCCTAACTTAAAACAAGAAAAAGAATCTGATTTAATTATTTTAACAAGCTTTATTGATAGGAAAAAAAGTGTGGAATCAATTTCTAATCTAACAAAATTTTCAATTAAAAAGATTGATTTTACTTTATTAAAACACTTATATGTATTTAGTTTTATGATACCTGTTGTTATTGATGAAATTTTAGAAAGAGGAAGTTATACTGTTTCTCAAATTGTTAATTGTAATTATATTCAAACGCAAATTCCATTTCTAAGTGATAAAGAACAGGAATTGTTATATTTGAAGATATCGGAATTATATCAAAATCAATTAAGTGATGTATACACACCAAATCCTTTGAATCAACAAATTAAACAAAAAATTAAAATTTGAAAATTTTAATGAAGAGAGTGATGAATAGTATTATAAAATAATTTAATAATATTACTTGTAAAGTTGATATATTTTCTATATAATAACATTCAAATGGAGGATATGTATGAAACGAGAAAATATTTATAATAAAAGTATTCCAAAGTATAGTTCAGTAAATATCATTTTAAAACATTTTAACATTCATGAAAAACAATTAGAAAATATTTTACTAGAGATGGAGAAAAATCAGAGATTAGCCTATACTTACTACTATGGAATTAATCGACCAAAGTTAGACTTGGAAGATATTAGTGAGATGCTTCATGTTTCTGAAAATGTAGTAAAAATATATATTAATCAAGCAGATGATTTTATTCAAAGGTTTTGCCAAAATATCACTGCGCCTATACCAGGGGTAGTAGAAAATAAGGGACGAAGGACAAAGAATAAAAAAATTAGTTTCTTTGATTATTTTGATGAGAAAGATAAACCTTTAATTTTAGAAATTATTGAAGAATATAAAGAAAAAGATTCGGATTATTACGAAATTTTAGTAAAAGCTTGTGGTGAGAAGTATGATCATTTAGTATTATCAGCTTTAACAAAGAAAGAAAAAATTAAACTAAATAATTTTAGAGCTATCATTAAAAATAAAATTAAAAATGGCAAGCTTCCGAAAAAAACGGTTCCAATAAAAAAACAAAGCTTTTTTGATTATTTTGAAGAAAAAGATAAACCTTTAGTTTTAAAAGTTATTGAGGAATATAAGGAAAAAGATTCGGATTGTTATAAAGTATTAATAAAAGAGTATGGAGAAAAATATGATAGCTTAGTAGATCCCTCTCTTTTAACAGAGAAAGAAAAAATCAAATTAAATAACTTTAGAGCAATTATAAGAAGTAAGATTAAAAGTGGCAATTTTTCAAAAAAATCAGGCCGAACAAAAAAACAAAGCTTTTTCGATTATTTTGATGAAAAAGATAAAGATTTTGTTTTAAAAATTATTGAAGAATATAAAGAAAAAGATTCAGATTATTATAAATTGTTAGTTAAGGAATATGGAGAACATTATGATTGTTTAGTAGTACCCTCTCTTTTAACAAAAGAAGAAAAAGTTAAATTGAAAAATTTTCGAGCAAGTATTAGAAATAGGCTAAAAAAAGGTGATTTTTTGATAAAACCAAAGTCAACTAAATCACAGAGTTTCTTTGATTACTTTGATAAGAAAGATTATGACTTAGTATTAAAAATTATTGAGGAATATAAAAAGGAGAATCATGATTATTATAAAGTATTAGTAAAAGAATATGGAGAGCATTATGATTGTTTAGTGGTACCGTCACATTTAACAAAAAAAGAACAATTTAAATTGATTAATTTTCGAACAAGTATTAGAAATAAGATAAAAAATGGTAATGTTATAAAAAAGTCAGAAGAAACTAGAAAACAAAGTTTTTTTGACTATTTTGATCAAAAAAATTATGACTTAGTATTAAAAATTATTGAGGAATATAAAAAGGAGAATCATGATTA
>ERZ827488.2464-NODE-2464-length-17876-cov-7.818360_pt1 | contig 17876 bp, 13 predicted proteins | sample MGYA00519771_ERZ827488 | MGnify/ENA primary metagenome ERZ827488 (study PRJEB31778, sample SAMEA3449323) | human gut metagenome | biome: human gut; feature: human-associated habitat; material: faeces | place: United Kingdom | collected 2010/2012 ... | reverse complement strand
ACGGACGCGCAAGCTATGGCTTTGGGATGCACGAGGGCGGGCGAATTACGCTGATTGCACCCAAAGAGATCGAGTCCGAAGGTGAGATGGTTCTCTACAAAACATCCGTTGCCGTCGTAGACAACGCAGAACTGGCACAATATCTGTACCGATTGATCCGTCCCTATCTTCTTGATGACCTAACGGCGGCACAGCGCGCCGCCGCCGATGAGTTCCTGCGCTGGGCGCAGGAGCTGCGCGCGGAGGACATCCTTGACCTGCAATTTCAGAGCGGCAGCAGCTCGCGCTACCTTCTCGACGAGGAGCTGACCGCGTTCACGGCACAGCTCTTGCCTGCCCTCAACGCGCTCACCGAAGCGGACCTCTTCACGCAGCAGGGCTACGGCGACAGCGCATACTACACGCTCTCCATCATCATGCAGGACAGCGAACGGTACACCTTCTTCTGCAGCTTCGACCGCGTGCGGCTCTCCTCCCCCGCCTTCGAGCCGGGACTCTCCTCCCGCTATCCCAGCGACCGTCAAACGCTCTGGATCGACAGTCCCGCGCTGATGGCGTGCATCAACACCCTTCATTCCCCGCCCGCGCCTTTGCCGGACTTTGAGACCGTCGCGCCGACGCCGCTCGCGGACATCCTGCCCGCGCGGGAGCCGTGGATGACCATTCCCCTTGCCGGGAAGGCACAGCGCATTGCCGACCGCCGCATCCCCTCCGATGCCCTTGACTGGCTCACGCAGATGGACATGGACGGCGACGGCGTGTGTGAGATCGTCAACAGCTCCGATTTCCCCGCGATCTACTACAAGCGCGGCGGTCAGCTCTACGGCGTCGACCTCAAGAGCGTCATCACCGCCGCGTGGCCGGAGATGAGCTACTGGGATTACACATTTCCCGCCAGCCGCTCGATCCTCCTCGGCGGCTTGTCTGCGGGCGACGCTCCCGGCGATGGGGTCAACTTCACGCGCTATCTCTACTTCGACGGTGAAAGTCTGCTGCTCTACAAGCCCGATCGCAGCCACACCGACCACGTCGCTGACGCGACGCTTGCTGACCCGAGCGTTCCCGCCGAGGTCGCCGCGCGGGCAAAGCAGCTTGTCCGACAGCGGTACGACACCCTTGCGGGCAGCGCCGCGCAGTACGACGACTGGTACACAGACGTCTCCTTCCTCGGTGCGGAGACCCGCTATGAGGGTCTGACGCTGGAGGTTTACAGCTTCAGCCAGCATTACCACGCGCAAAAGCCGGAAAAAATCCTGCTCGCGGGCGGCACAGAGGTGGACGAGGACGGCCGGGCTGTTTTAGACGGCGACACGGTCCTGGACGGTCCCTATATCGTCTGCCTCATGGACGGCGGCACGCGGCGCATATTAGAGGGCAGCATGAGCGGCGATTGCAGCACGGGCAGCCCCGCTTATTATTCCGATCTGACCGCGCTGCTGGCGAAAAACAATGTCCTCCGCCCCGACGCTCTGGACGGCGGCAGGCTGAAAGAGGCGATGAGCAGCGGTATTAGCTTCCTCAACTGGCTGGGTCAATACGACGCTGCCGAGCAGGACCGCGCACTCGAAAGGCTGAGCGCCTACCGCGCCTCGCTCACCGACAGCTACGACCTCGATATGTTCTCCCGCATCGTCACCTATATGCTCGGCGACCGTGACGGCCTGACCGACGCGGGCCGTGCCGCACAGGGGCGCTTCCGTGCGAAATTCGGATAAACGCCGAAAAAATGACAAAAGCGAAACACAACATGGGCAAGGGAACATGGAATGACAGAGGCGGGAGCATCTACAACGATGCTCCCGCCTTGCATATCCCAACTAATCTCATTCAACGCCTAAGAATTGTCAGCTTCAGGAACTAATTGTGAGTCTCCGTCCCTTTCTTGTTCTTGAACCTCTTACACGAAATTATGGCATGTAAATGCCTGAGATCTGCATGTCCTGCCAGTATGTGAATTTTGATTCTTCGTCAGCTTTTTTTACTACTGCTAAAGTATTCAGTCCAACATTATCAGGTTGTTCTGTATCTCTGGTGCATTCGATTGTGAAAAACACATACTCCATTTTGTCGGTTGTCACATCGTACCAAGCAATATTCTGAGCGGTTTTTTCTCTATCTTCAATGGTTGAGGAGCTTGTAAAGCCAGTACGTTCCCAGGATTTAACAGTCCCTTCGAATAGCTGAAATAAGTTTTCTGTTTGCTCTTGAAAATTATCCACTTGTGATAGTGTTGTTTTAGAAAACATATTTTCCAGTTCATCACTATCATTTTCGTCAATAGCAGCCAATATTTCTTCCAATCGATTATCGGCATTCAAACTTCCGTCATCAAATAACACTGCATCATCTCCGCTATTGCACGCACTCAAAAGAAGAGTTATTGCTAATATCGTTAAAACTATTTTGATTTTTCGCATAATGTCTCTCCTGTTACAATCAAAATATACCACCATTACAATACAAGTTTCTTGTTTCGGCCGTTTTCTGTTTCATTTTATAGTAAATGCACGAGGGAGATTATTCCTCACATTTTTTCATTATACCAACGGCATTGGCAATACGCAACGGCAAAACATGCGCGCAACTCCTCTTGGCGCAGAGTCCTGTCAGCCGTCCCTTGTGTCATGCAGAGTATTGTGTAACATAGTTGTTTCTTCTCTGTTGTATAATCTCCGGTAGAGTGAGTCCTTCTGGATGCGCCATGATGACGCTACCCTCATGACAGTATTTGCTCACAGTCCCCCCTTGGCGGAGGGCTGTGAGCTTTTTTCTTTTCTGGCGGCGATCTGATACAAGTTGCTGGTCAGGCTGCCGTTTGGTCGGTAACGGGCCCGGCGCGAGACCAGCCCCGCCTGCTCCAAGTCACCCAAGGCTCGCTGCACCGTGCGGCGGGATAGCTTGAGGTCTGAGGCGATCCGCTTGACGCCCGGCCAGCAGGTCCCTGCGGCATCTGAGCGATCATGGAGGTACATATAGACCGTCTTTGCACGATGGGACAGTTCCTCATTCTGATAGAGGTTTCCATAGTAGCTCATACGGTATCCTCCGCTTTCGGCGTGTTGTAGGCTCTGCGCTTCGCGCCCTCCGCGGCAGCAATCAGCTCCTGCTGTACTTCCTCACGCGCAGGCGAGCTCATACCGCCAGATACTTCAGCTTCCGACGAGGATGGGGTCTTCCCCGCTGCCGGTGGATATTTTCTGCGGATCACCTTCATCAGCATCTCCTTGTTGGCATATGCAACCTTACGCGCTTCGTGCTCCGGCACACGATACTCCTCTCCAAAGGTAATGCCCCAATCGAGGAAGAGCTGCAAGTGCGTCTGCATGGGATGCGTTCCGGTTTTCATCACGATGAACTCTCCCTTCGGTAGGCTCTTGAGCTCGTCCGAGCTCAACAGCGGGCGCTCCATCATCTGGAGGGACTGGCTGCTCTCTTTACCCTGACTGACCGAGCCGGAGAGGACTGTGCGTGTCCCAAGCGCTTTGGAAAGCACCTCGGCGGTCTGGCTGCTGGGTGCGAAGCCGCCGAAGATGGTCGTTTGGCAATTGTCCTGTATGATCGCCGCGCCTTCCTTGCCGTAGTTCTTTTCGAGCTGGGCAAGGCTCTGGATGATCGGCACCAGCGTCAGTCGGCGGGAGCGGCCTGCGGAGAAAAGCGGAAGGACATTGAACGGCGGCATCGTTCCAAACTCATCCATGAAGAAGATAACGCGCCGCGGGAGTTTGCCTCCATTCTTATCGGCGACATAGAAAAGCTCCTGACTGAGTGCCTGCACTATAAGGGATGCCATGAAGTGCTTGGTAACGTCCTCCTCTGGAAGAATTAGGAAGACAGCACATTTTTCCCGCGCCATGCGCTCGGCGTCAATGACGTTGTCGAAACAGAGCACCTGCTCGAGCTCGGAATCGAGAAATGCATTGAGCCGTGAGAGCACCGTGGACATGACGGAGTTCATGCTCTGCTCCGCCGTGGTCAGAGCCGAACCGGAAAACCACCTCGCCTTGTGATCCTTCGGCATCATCGCCATAAGGAACTGGAAGCCGTTCTTTGCTTTCGGTCCGCTGCCGATTGGAGCAAGGAGCTCCTGCACCAGCTTGAAGACGGAGACGATATGCCGCAGCTCCTCTGGTTGTTCTTTCGTCGGGGGAAGATGCTCGGCGAGGAGCAGGATCGTCGCTGTCAACACACCTTCGGCTGCCTGATAAAAGTACGAGTTCTGCCCATAGATGCTTTCGTCGCCTGATGGATTGATGATCGTATTGGAAAGTATCTTGGCATATTTCTCGGACTTCGCTCTGGATTTCAGGTCATCCGGGTTCGCAACAGCAAGGTCCATGTAGCGGTTGATGAGCGTGAGCAGATTGTAGCCATCGCTGCATGTGGGATTTCGCAGGTCAACGACAGACACCTGATAGCCGTAATACATGGACGCGACCGCGCCGTAGTTGCGCGCGAGGTCGCCCTTGCTGTCGAGGGCGAGGAAGCTCATTCCGCTGGCGCAGGCAAACTCCAGATTGGGGTACAAAAAGTATGCCGTCTTACCCACGCCGGAGGCACCGATCATCAAGCAATGGATGTCGTCGCTGTCCACCAGCGCGCGGATCAACTCCGGCCCATCCGGATCTTGACCGTACTTTCTTTTCTTCCATATCCTTTTTACATACCTCACGGCGGTCCTCCCAAGGGCCGCAATGCGCCGCTGTTCTTTCTTTCCTCTGCCCATGCTGCCGACCACGACGCCTTGTTTTTGAGGAAGACGCTCTCCCTTGCGCCAATGCGCCACATCGAAGGGTATATGAGCATAGGTCTTGCCGATCTCTTTCAGCGTTGCCCAGCGTGCCGTACCGTGCTGGCCGTCGCCGACCGTTTTGCTCTTGATGCGGTTGAGGGAATAGTTCTTGGAGACGACGGACACCACCAGCAGGAAGACAAGCAGTCCGGTGCAGAGCGCGACGAAAGACATGGTGTCATGACTCATGTTGCTTTCTCCTTTTTCTCAAACTTGGCGCACAGGTCATCGTTCCAGTCCTTCCCCTCCGGACGCAGGCGCTCCACATCGTAGCCCATATCCTCCAGGGTATCCAGCATACCGTCGCAAGCATCCTCACCCGCCTCGTCATTATCCAAACAGAGGTACACCGTGTCCAGCTTCGGGTTCTGCCGCAGGCGCTCCAGTACGGGCTGGATGGAGGTGCCGCAGCAGGCCACATAGCTGTGCTCCAACCAGCCTGCCGGGTAGAGGGTAATGTGAGACAGTAGATCAATGGGTGCTTCAAAGACATAGAGGGAACGGTCCGTCCCGCTTTTGTGGAAGCTGTGTTTTATGTCGCTGCTCTCCACATTAATGCGGAATACTTTGCCTTGGGAACTGGTGCTGCGCAGATGTGCGTGCCGGGCTTCTCCGTTTTCATCCAGCCCTATAAACACGCAGTTGTGGTGTGGGTCGTCCTCATAGAGCAGCTTCTCCTGCACAAACGCCGTGACCACATCCCGGTCGATGCACCTGTGTTTGGTGAGATAGGCATACATCCTGCGCATAGTCAGGTAAGGCTTCGGCAGCGCAAAGGGCTTTGGCTCCTGCGGCTCCGGCTCCTGCTTTGCAATGGGAATGATGCCCTGTCCGTCTCGGCCCAGCAGCATGGACACGGCTTCCGGGAAGGTCTTGTCATAGAACTGCCGCACGAAGCTGATGGCGTGTCCGCCCCTCCGCGCAGCATGATCATACCACCTGTTGGCGCGTACAGTGATGCTGTGGTCGCTGGCCAGCCGGTACTCCCGTCCGGCTTTGAGGAGCTTTTCGCCCCGGTCACGCAAAAAAGATGGCAGGTCAACCTCGTTGGCCTGCCGTTTTTCTGCGGATGTGAAATATACAAATTTACCCATGCATTATACCTCCTGTTACATGGTGTTGTCGTTGACATGGTGAAGCCGTTCGTCCTCATGGTCATCCCTCTTGTGTCCCAAGGCCACGCGCTTCTCCTGCAACCGTCTGCGGCGCTTGGAGTCGATTCGCAGCGCAGGTGGGATGACCGGCATACTCGTCCTAAATATCTGCCCCATATGATGCAGCAGCCGCATGACCACATTTGCCGGAATATGCCTTGCAGACACAGCTTCTCCCACTGGCTGCACATCAACAGAGCCACGGATGGGTGGCGTTTTCTCTGTCGATTGCTTTTCCCCCGGCTCCGTACTGTCAGCAGACGGGGAAAACGAGATGTCCTCTGCCTCTCGGATGATCCAGTTTTTAAGAGAACGAAACTCCTTTCGCTGCGTCAGCGGCTGGCGAGGCGGTGTGTTCCGCCCGTAGTAGCCCGCGATCTCGTCCTTCAGCTGCCACCATTGGTCGTAGCAAGCCGCCACCTCCGGGAGCTGCGCCAGCCGCTCCACAATGGCATCCACCTGTGCCTTGACCGATTTTGGCAGATAGGAATAGACATGTTTGCCGCCGACCTGCGCCAGTGCCTGGGAGAGTTCTTGCAGCTCTTTCACAAGCCCGGGGTCATCGGCGGCACCGGTTTCCAACACCCGAATGCGCTCCAGTAACAATGCCTTGGCGGTTTGTATACTCTCCTTGTAGGCGGCATCCTTCTGAATGTAAAGCTCCGTCATCTCATCCCGAAAAATTTCGTTCGTCATCTTGGACCGAATCGATGCGATCCCCTTTTGCGTTAGAAACCCCACCTTGGGATCGTCCGACCACGCCATCATGTGTATATGCGGATGGTGTCCCTCGTCGTGATATGCCGCATACCAACGAAACTTCTCCGGTGGAATACGCATGGCCTCCGCAATGGAGTGGCTCTCCTGCTTCAATAAATTCTGCCATGTGGCTGCTTTGTTGTACCCCAGGCGCTCCGCATCCTCCCGCCGCAGGGAGAAAATGAAGGTCCACACTTTTCCGGCGTGAGTCTCCAGTTCATTCTTTGCCGCCTTGAGATCCGTGACATCCGCCGTACTGAATAGCCCGTGACCGCCGTGCTTTTCCACCCGGGGCCGGTTGGCGATGTAGGCCATGTATCCGCTCTCGGATTCCAATTCATGCAGATGCGTATCCAACGCAGCAGCAATAAACGCAGACGCCGTACCCCGGTTGGGCGTCTGTAAGTAGTCGCTGTATTCGAACAATTCCTTTGCGCCCGGGAAGTCCTTCACCAGTTTTATGAGGAACTGCATCTGTTTTTTGGTCACCGGCTCGGTGCTTTGAAGGACCTCCACGCCGTCTCGCTTGGCAACATACTCCATGTATCTTGCCGCACGGCCTCCTTGGATGTACCCGCTTTTCTGTATCAGCCGTGCCATCGGTTACTCCTCCCGGTGAAATAGCAACACATCCCTAAAAGAGATGTTGCCATGCGTACCCGCCACCTCCCGGACGCTGCTGCCGCGCATTTTGTTGTACTCGTCCCGGGGCATGTCTATGTCGCCGCCCAGCAGGTGGTTGGTCATGTTGTGCTCCACCACCAGCTTGAACAGCATCTTACCCAACCTGTCGCCGAACACGCCCAGTGTGCCCTCCAGCATCTCCTGTAGTGCGTGGGACAGATACGCACTTGTCCGCTCGGCGTGCAGACGACCGCAATACTGCCGCAGCGCCTTCTCCACAAACTCGTTGCGGGTGGGACAATTATCCAGCTTATAGAATGCATCCACCTCTTGCCACACCTCGTCTGACAGCCAGACAGAGTGTCGGCTTTTTCCGTTTTTATCCATTGAACTGCACCTCCTTCCATTGAGTGTCAGAGCCTCCCAAAGGCCCTGCAAACACGGGACAAACGGGCATTTTTACAAGAAATAGCGCCAAAGCATAATCGCCGCCGCATGATCAGCGTCAATTTCAAAGTGCTGCAAACCTCCGTGGCAGTCCGCACTGCGGGCTGCCGTAAGGGCCAATGGCGCAATAAAGCGCCAAAGGCTTTCTCCTGCCCCGATTTCGGCGCACCGAAAATCGGTCCGAAACCGCTCAAAAGCCCTGGGGGTGCTATCTTCACCCGCTTTCGCTCCGGCGAGGTCACACAGTGGCTCACAGGGGCGAAGGCGGGGCTTCTGCGGCCTGTTTGGCCAGCTCGTCGATCATTGCTTGCATGGAAATTCTCTCCTTCTCAGTTCGTGTTTTCAAAGCGGGGCAGCAAAAAAGGCCCCGTCCCCTGCCGGGCCATTTCTGGCCGGACAAAAGGGACGAAGCCTTTGCAAATCCAATGCTCCGCGGTACCACCCGGTTTCCGCCCTGCACAAAGAAGGGCGGCTCTCAAACGCCGTAACGGGGCGCGCCGTCCTGCCCTAATAGAAGCCGTTCGGGCAGGCCGCTCAGGAGCGAACTTCGGCACACACCCACGCGGAAGCCCTTTCAGCCGGTGAAGCTTCTCTCTTTGCTGTGGAACTGCGTGCGTACTCTCTCCGTCGCTGCGTTTCAAGATATTCAGGTTTCATAACCGGATATCATCTTACCACACTTTGGGCCTGTTTGCAAGCCGGGGCGGCACTTTTTCCCTGAATTTTACGGTTTTGCTTGTGTTTTGGCCGAAAGTATGGTATTGTAAGCGTAACGTTTTACTGAAAGGAGGGTACACCCAGATGGGTTGGAATGGCTGCATCTTTTTCAAAAAAGGTCAGATTTAATACGTTCCGGCTCGAAGTGTACCCTTTTGTCTCTTTCAGCAAGACGTGGAGCATGATTTTCAGCGCCGCGCAGCTTTGCTGTGGGGCGCTTTTGTTTTGCCTGAACCCCTCAGACTCGCTTCGCTCGTCAGCTCCCCTAGTAGGGGAGCCTCTGGCGAAACCGGAAATTCTGCACGGATTGCCAAGGCCTCCACTATTAGGGGAGGTGGCAATGCGTCAGCATTGACGGAGGGGTTTCGTCACAGCAAACTTTCGTTAGCAAGGGTACACTTTCTATTTTGAAATTTCACAACGACAAATAGAAAGGGTGTTCCCCATGAACCATAAACGTAAACTCAATTTGAAAAAGCAGCTTGCCTGCATTTACACTGCCGATCTCTTCTCCGGCCTGCGCATCACGGATGCGGTATGGGTGGCCCTGCTGGCGGCCCGGGGCTTCTCCCTGTGGGAGATCGGTCTGGCCGAGAGCGTGTTCCATGTTGTCAGCCTGCTGTGTGAGGTGCCCAGCGGCATGGCGGCAGACCTGCTGGGCCGGAAAAAGACCCTCGTGTCCGGCGGCGTGTGCATGGTCCTGCAAAGCCTGCTGATGGCCTTTGCGTCAGACCTGTTCACCATCTGCTTTGCCATGGGGCTGAACGCGCTGGCCATGACCATGTTCTCCGGCACCTCCACGGCGCTGGTCTACGACAGCCTGAAGACCGAGGGCCGCGAGGACGAGTACATCCAAGTCTCCGCCAACAGTTCCCAGATCGCCATGCTGGCCAACGCCGTGGGCTCCATGGCCAGCATCCTGAACCGGTTTCTCGGCTACGCGGGCTTTTATCTGCTGAACGCCGGCTTTGAGGGTGCTTCCGCCCTTGCCAATATGCTGCTTGCAGAGCCCATCGTCACTGAATCACAGGCCAGCCGGGAAAAGCACCCGCTACACGCTCTGCCCGAACAGTTCCGCCAGCTGGTGCGGGACAGCCTGCATGTCCTGCACACCTGCCCAATGGCGGTGAAACTTATCGCATCCAGCGCCCTCATCAGCGTGCCCAGTTACCTGACCAAGATGTTTTTGCAGCAGCGGCTCGTTGAGCTGGGCTGGCCCACGGAGCTGCTCTTCCTTCCCCTGCTGCTGGGCAGTCTGGCCTGCGTAGCGGGCACCGAGATCGGCCGCAGAGTGAGATGCCGCTCCATGCGGCGGCTCTACACAGCCTGTGCCCTGCTCTGCGGTGTGGGCACTCTGCTGGTAGGTACTGCGCCCGCCTGGGGCGGCATCCTGGGCATGATGCTGGTGCAGGGTGTGCTGGAGGTCTATCTGCTCCACGAGAGCCAGAAGCTGAACGATGCCATCCCCAGTGACCAGCGGGCCACCCTCATCAGCGTGGACGGCATGGCCTACAGCCTGCTGATGATCCCCGCAAGTCCTCTGGTGGGTGCCGTCGGCGATGCCTTCGGGCAGGCCGGTGCAGGCCTTGCCCTGCTGGGCGGGGTCATCGTGCTGAGCGGCGTGGCGCTCTTGGGGAAAAAGCCGCAGGAATCCTGATACAGCAAAAAGCGGATGCGTTCCGGTGGGAGCGCATCCGCTTTATTATTTTGCTCAGAACCGCCGCCAGGTGTCCGGCATAAAGAACACCAGCATGGGGAAGATCTCCAGACGGCCCGCCAGCATGTCAAAGATCATAACCAGCTTGGCGGGATTGGAGTAGCTGCCAAAGTTCATCATGGGGCCCACCTGGGCAAGGCCGGGGCCGATGTTGTTCAACGTGGCGGCAATGGCGGTGAAGTTGGTCACCATGTCAAAGCCATCCAGACTGATGAGGAAGAAGGATGCCGCAAAGATGAAGATGTAGGCGGCCACATAGACATTGGTGGCGCGGATGGTCTCATGGTTGACCACCTTGCCGTCCATCCGGACAGGGGCCACCACCTGCGGGTGAAGGGCCTGCTTGAGCTCCTTGCCCACAGTCTTGCCCATCAGCAGGAGACGGCTGACCTTCATGCCGCCGCCGGTGCTGCCTGCGCAGGCACCCACAAACATCAGCATGACAAGGATTTCCTTGGAGAGGGTGGGCCACAGGTCAAAATCGCAGCTGGAAAAACCTGTGGTGGTAATGATGGAGCCCACCTGGAAGGCGGCGTGGCGCAGGGCCTCGCCCAAGCCGTTGTACATGCTGTAAATGTTGGCCGTGATGATGACCACAGCCACACCAATGATCACAAAGTAGGCGCGCACCTCCTCGCTGGCGGCAGCGCGGCGGAAACGGCGCATCAGCAGCAGGAAATAGGCGTTGAAGTTCACGCCAAACAGGATCATAAAGATGGTCACGACCCACTGGATGTAGGGCGACATGCTGGCAAAGCTGTCATTGCGGAAGCCGAAGCCGCCGGTGCCCGCCGTGCCAAAGGAGGTCAGCAGAGCTTCAAACACCGGCATCCCGCCGAACAACAGGAACACGAACTCGATGACAGTCAGGCCAAAATAAATGCCATAGAGGATCTTTGCCGTGGACTGCACCTTGGGCACCAGCTTATCCACTTGGGGACCGGGGCTTTCGGCTTTCATCAGGTTGACATGGGAGCCGCCGGTCAGAGGCAGCAGGGAGAGCAGGAACACCAGAACGCCCATGCCGCCGATCCAGTGGGTGAAGCTGCGCCAGAACAGGATGCCCCTGGGCAGGTCCTCCACGGCGGGCAGGATACTGGCACCGGTGGTGGTGAAGCCGGAAACGGTCTCAAACATGGCATCCACCGGGTTGGGGATGCTGCCCGTGAGCACAAAGGGCACCGCGCCCACCACACTGATGAGCAGCCAGCAGAGCGCCGTGGTGGCAAAGCCCTCCCGCATATAGAAGATCTGGCTCTTGGGCTTGATGCGGTGGAGCAGAGCGCCCGCCACCGCAGAAAGCACTGCCGTGAGCAGGAACACGCCCAGCACCATCCATTCACCGTAGATCAGGCTGGCCATGGCAGGCAGCAGGAGCAGCGCGGCTTCGCAATAGAGGATGTAGCTCAGCAGCCGCAGAACGATCGCATAATTCATGCCGCGCCTCCGTTAATCTTCCACGATGTCCCGCAGGTCATGCAGGCCGTGCTCCAGCGTGACCACGATGACGCTGTCGCCCACCTGGATCTCATCGCCGCCGCGCGGGATCTTGATCTCGTTGCCGCGGGTGATGCAGCAGAGCAGCAGGTTCTTTTTCAGGTGGAGCTGGCTCAGGGGCACACCGGTGGCGCGGCTCTTCTCATGGACCGTGAATTCCAGCGCCTCCACACGGTCGTCCAGAATGCGGTACAGGGTCTTGATGTTGCTGCCTGCCTCGTTCTGCAAAGCGCGCACATACTGCACGATGTAATCGCAGGTCATGTACTTGGGGTAGACGATGCTGCCCAGATCAAGCCCGGCCAGGATATCGTCAAATTCCAGGCGGTTGATCTTGGTGACCAGCTTGCCGTTGGAATGCTTCTTGGCAAACAGGGTCAACAGAACATTTTCCTCATCGATGTTGGTCAGGGCCACAAAGGCCTCGGTGGAGGTCAGGCCCTCGGAGAGCAGGAACTCGCGGTTGGAGCCGTCCTCACACAGGATCTGTGCCTCGGGCAGGGCCTGGGCCAGCACATCGCAGCGGGCAGGGTCCCGCTCCACGATCCGCACCCGGACATGGTTTTCCAGCAGCTCCTGGCTCAGGTAGAAGGCAATGGCACCGCCGCCCACGATGAGGGCATTGCGCACCGGGCGCACGGCCAGATGAATGCGCTGGAAGAACTCGTGGGCCTTTTCCTGCGTTGCAAGAAAGGTGACCTGATCGCCGGTCTGGAGCACAAAGTTACCGTTGGGGATGATGACCCCGCCGTCGCGCTCCACGGCGCAGACCAGGATATCGCTCTTGAGCCGGGTGGGGATCTCCCGGATGGCCACGCCGTCCAGTGCCTGTGCCTCGGTCAGGGTGAACTTGATCAGCCGCACCCGGCCTTCCGCAAAGGTATCGATCTTGCTGGCACCGGGGAAGCGCAGCAGGTGGGAGATCTCCCGCGCCGCCGCCATCTCCGGGTTGATGATGGCCGAAATGCCGATCTGCTTTTTGATGAAGTCCAGCTCATGGCTGTAGGAGGGGTTGCGCACACGGGCAATGGCGTGGCAGTGGCCCGCCTTTTTGGCAAACATGCAGCAGAGCAGGTTCAGCTCGTCGGAGCCGGTGACTGCAATGAACACGTCCGCCTCCTCGATCCCTGCCTCGGACAGCGTTATGATGGAGGAGCCGTTGCCGGTAATGCCCATCACGTCATAGGATTCGCTGATATGCTCCACACGGGCCTTGTTGGTATCGATGACCGTGACATTGTGGCCTTCCTCGCTGAGCTGTCGTGCCAGCGCTGTGCCGACCTTGCCGCAGCCCACCAGAATGATCTTCATAGAAAAATGTCCTTTCCGTCCCTCCCTCCTTGCGGGAAGGATGCTTTCTCAGTAGCGCTCCACGCCGTCCTTGGTGACCAGGGCGTAGACCAGCGGGGCCTCCTCGGGCTTTTCCGCACCATAGGCCAGACCGCTGCGGTACTCCGCAGCAGCGGCTTCAAACTTATCTGCCGCACCGTAGAAGGTGGCCAGGCTTTCGCCCTTGTGCACATAGTCGCCGCGCTTTTTGTGCAGGGTGATGCCGGCCGCAAAGTCCAGCGGGTCTCCCTTCTTCTGGCGGCCAGCGCCCAGCAGCACACTGGCAGAGCCGATCTTCTCGGCATCGTTGGCCACGATGTAGCCATCCTGCTCGGCCAGCAGCTCAAAGCTGGCTGCAGGCTGTTCAAACAGGCTGTAATCGTCCAGCACGCGGGTGTCACCGCCCTGGGCCGCAAACATCTCCTTGCACTTGGCAAAGGCAGAGCCGTCCGCGATCACAGCCTGTGCCATGGCACGGCACTCCGCCGGGGTACCCTTGCCTGCCAGCACCAGCATATTGGCGGCCAGCTGCAGGCAGACCTCGGTCAGGTCGGCAGGGCCCTTGCCCTTGAGCACGTCCATGCTCTCCATGACCTCAAGGCTGTTGCCGATGTTATGGCCCAGAGGAGTGTCCATATCGGTGATCATGGCGGCCACCCGGCGGCCATGGTGGGTGCCGATGGACACCATGAGCTTTGCCAGCTCAATGCTCTGGTCCACGGTTTTCATAAAGGCACCGGTGCCGGTGGTCACGTCCAGCAGAATGGCATCCGAGCCGGAAGCCAGCTTCTTGGACATGATGCTGGACGCAATGAGCGGGATGCAGCTCACGGTGGCGGTCACATCCCGCAGGGCGTACATCTTTTTGTCTGCCACGGCGATGCCCTCGCTCTGGCCGATGACCGACAGACCGATGCGGTTGACCTGTGCAAAGAACTCTTCCTGCGTCAGGGCCGTCCTGGTGCCAGGCACGCTCTCCATCTTGTCGATGGTGCCGCCGGTGTGGCCCAGACCGCGGCCGCTCATCTTGGCGATTTTGACCCCGCAGGCTGCCACGATGGGGGCGATCACCAGCGTGGTCTTGTCGCCCACGCCGCCGGTGGAGTGCTTGTCCACCTTGATGCCCGGAATTGGCGAAAGGTCCACCATGACGCCGCTGTGGGCCATCACGTCGGTAAGCTCTGCCGTCTCTTCGTCGGTCATGCCGCGCAGGTACACAGCCATCATCCAGGCAGCCATCTGATAATCGGCCACCTCACCGGACACATAACCGTTGACGATGGTCTCCAGTTCCTCGCGGCTGTGGGTGCCGCCGTCGCGTTTTTTGGCGATCAGATCATAAATGCGCATAACTTCACGCTCCTGTCGAAATAGTATGACATTGTAGTCTCAGTATAGCAAAATTCCAGTCAAAAGCAAGGTTTTTTCTGTAACTTTTGCCCATTTTTTAAACAAAAGGGCGCAGCTGCCCGAAAAAGCAGCTGCGCCTGTGAGGTTTGCGGAGAAACGCCCCGGATCAGCGGGAACCCTTGTCGTAGGGGATGCCCTCTGCCTTGGGGGCCATGCTGTTCTTGGACGTGAAGGCCAGGATGACCATGGACGCCACGAACGGCATCATGTTGTAAATGTTGCTGGACCAGTGCAGCTGTGCCAGGAAGGTGGAATCTGCAATGTTGGCCAGGCTCTTGAACACGGCAAAGAACATGGCAGCCCCAAAGATGTGGAAGGGCTTCCACTGGCCGAAGATCATAACGGCCAAGGCCAGGAAGCCTGCACCGGCCACGCCCACCTCAAAGTTCCAGGTCTGCACCGGGGGCACGATGTAAGCCATGCCGCCAATGGCACCCAGGGCTCCGGACAACAGCACACCGGCGTAGCGCATCTTGTAGACGTTGATGCCCACCGAGTCGGCTGCCTGGGGGTGCTCACCGCAGGCCCGCAGACGCAGGCCGAAGCGGGTCTTGTACAGCACCACATAGCTGATGATCAGCAGGATGATGCCCAGCGGAACAAAGACGCTGAGCTCCAGCCCGCCGATGCTGAACAGGAAGGGCTTATTGGAATAGTTCAGCTTGGCGCTGCCGCTGTCGCTGAAGTATTTGGCGATGACCACGGCAATGGCGGTGGCCAGCAGGTTCAGGGCTGTGCCGCCGATGGTCTGGTCCGCCTTCAGGTTGATGGAGGCAAAGGCCAGCAGCAGGCTGTACACCATGCCAGCCAGGGCCGCCGCCAGAATGGTGAGCAGCACCACCAGGAAGGGAGACATGTCGGCGGGCAGCAGGGTCAGGGTAAGCACACCTGCCACACCGCCGATGACCATGATGCCTTCCAGCGCAATGTTGATGATGCCGGAGTGCTCACTGAACATACCGCCCAGAGCCACCAGCATCAGCACGATGCCATACAGCAGCGTATATTTGATCAGAAGCAGCATATCACTTGCCCTCCTTCTTGGTTTCGGTCTTGGCCGGAGCGGGCTCTGCGTTCACATTGGTCTTGTCGGCATTCTTGAACAGCAGGCCGTGGATCTTGCCGCGGAACAGCATGGAGAATGCGCACAGATAGATGATGATGCCGCTGATCAGGTCCGAGATCTCCGTGGGGTAATACTTGGTGGACAGGAACGAGCCGCCCACCGAGATGTGCGAGATGAACAGTGCCGAGAAGATGGTGCCGATGGGGTTGGAGCTTGCCAGCAGAGCAACGGAAATGCCGTTGAAGCCCATGGCCGGCAGGCTGGTGGAGTTCAGCGGGTTCCACTGGGACACGTTGGACAGGAAGTACAGGCCGGCACCAAAGCCTGCCAGCGCACCGGCAATGGCCATGGAGAGGATGATGTTCTTCTTCTCGTTGATGCCGGCATAGCGGGCAGCGCTCTTGTTCAGGCCGACGGCCTTGAGCTCATAGCCGAAGGTGGTCTTGTTCAGCACCACCCAGATCAGGATGGCCACCGCCGCTGCCAGGAAGATGGCAATGGTGGTGCTGTTGGTCTGGAACATCTTGTTCAGGCCGAAATCCGGGATGATGGACTGGGCAAAATCAGGGTTCTTGCTCAGGTTCAGGGTACGGGTGTTCCGCACGTCGTACATGGGGCCGGTGCCGTTCTGGTAGATCAGCTCATTGACCAGATACAGGCCAATCCAGTTGAACATAATGGAGGTGATGACCTCGTTGATGTTGAAGTAGGCCTTGAAGAAGCCGGGGATCGCGCCCCAGATGCCGCCCAGCAGGGTGGCTGCCAGCAGGCAGACGAACCAGGGCATCTTGAGCATAATGGCGCAGTACAGGGCACCGTAGGCACCCAGCGTGTACTGACCGGCAGCACCGATGTTGAACAGGCCGGTCTTAAAGGCAAATGCCACCGACAGGCCGGTCATGACCAGAGGTGCTGCGTTGGCCAGCTCCTTGCCGACGCCGTAGGGAGCGTCGTGGAAGCCGCCTTTCAGGATGCGCACAAAGCCGTCGCCCCAAGCGTGTGCCGGGTTGATGGCCAGCAGCACCAGAAAGCCCACGATCAGACCGATGAGGATGCACAGCAGAGCCGCCAGCACACTGGTGACCGAGCTTTGCAGACTGCTGTGGGAAAGTTTTTTCTTGTCCATTTGTTACTTAGTCTCCTTTCCCTGCTTGCGTGCACCGGCCATATACAGGCCCAGTTCCTGCACGGTGGTGGTCTTGGGGTCAAACTCGCCCACGATCTCGCCCTCGTACATTACAAGGATGCGGTCAGAAAGGTTCATCACCTCGTCCAGTTCAAGGCTGACCAGCAGCACGGCCTTGCCCTTATCGCGCTCGGCCACGATCTGGCGGTGGATGTACTCAATGGCACCCACGTCCAGACCACGGGTGGGCTGCACTGCCACCAGCAGCTTGGGGTCGCGGTCGATCTCGCGGGCAATGATTGCCTTCTGCTGGTTGCCGCCGGACATACTACGCACGGCGGTCAGACTGCCCTGACCGCTGCGCACATCGTACTGCTCGATCAGTCTGTCAGAGTACTCGCGCACCTTATCGGCACGGATAAAGCCACCCTTCTGGAACTCCGGCTGCCAGTAGCGCTGCAGCACGATGTTGTTTTCCAGACTGAAATCCAGCACCAGACCGTGCTTGTGGCGGTCCTCCGGGATGTGACCCATGCCGTCCTTGGAGCGCTGGCGGATGCTCTCGTGGGTGATATCCTTGCCGTCCAGCGTAAGCTTGCCGCTAGACAGCTTGCTTAGGCCGGTCAGGCCGTAGATAAACTCGGTCTGGCCGTTGCCCTCGATGCCCGCCAGACAGACGATCTCGCCTGCGTGTACCTTGAAGGACACGTCCTTCACCACGTCCTTCTTGCGCTGGTCATTGTGGATGGTAACGTTTTCCACGTCCAGTACGGTCTCGCCGGGGTGCGCGGGCTGCTTTTCCACCTGCAGCTGCACGTCACGGCCCACCATGCGGCGGGAAAGCTCTTCCTTGGTAGTGTCCTTGATATCCACCGTGCCCATATACTTGCCCTTGCGCAGCACAGTGCAGCGGTCGGCCACAGCCATGATCTCGTTGAGCTTATGGGTGATGAACAGGATGGACTTGCCCTCCTTCTTGAACCCGCGCATGATCTCCATCAGTTCGTCGATCTCCTGCGGGGTCAGCACAGCGGTGGGTTCGTCAAAGATCAGGATCTCGTTGTCGCGGTACAGCATCTTCAAAATCTCTACGCGCTGCTGCATACCCACCGAGATATCGCTGACGAGTGCGTCCGGGTCCACCCGCAGGCCGTACTTTTCGCTCAGCGCCATCACCTTTTTGCGTGCCTCGGCTTTCTGCAAAAAGCCCATCTTGTTGGGCTCCACGCCCAGAATGATGT
>ERZ827488.2462-NODE-2462-length-17877-cov-78.544439_pt1 | contig 17877 bp, 14 predicted proteins | sample MGYA00519771_ERZ827488 | MGnify/ENA primary metagenome ERZ827488 (study PRJEB31778, sample SAMEA3449323) | human gut metagenome | biome: human gut; feature: human-associated habitat; material: faeces | place: United Kingdom | collected 2010/2012 ... | reverse complement strand
CTACTCGGACTTCTGCAATCGCGTGAAAAACGGATGGTTATTCAGTGGACATTATCTAACACAGTATTTCAACCCACAGATAGAAGCAGCGAATTACCCGCCGTTTCTATCCGACTTTGGCATTTTATCATCTTTTCGCTGACGTGTCAAACCATGCTTAATAGTCTTGCGTTTTAATTATCTAATACAGTGAAAATCAGTCCTTGACTTATGCACTATCCTGTGCTATACTGTTCTTGTCACCTGAAAGGAGGTGGAATTTTCACGATTCCCGTTCGTTCCCTACGACCTGTCACTTGCCCACATCGGCAAGTGTTGATTTTAGCAAAAGTATGAGGAGGTGAACCAATGTCCATCAAAATGGAGGTGTGGGGCGACTACGCGTGCTTCACCCGGCCTGAAATGAAGGTTGAGCGTGTCAGCTATGACGTTCCCACGCCCAGTGCCGCCCGCGGAATGGTGGAAAGCGTATATTTTCATAATGGCCTTCGTTGGATAATAGACCGTATCTACGTCTGCAATCCCATCCGTTTCATCAACATTCGACGCAACGAAGTACCATTCAAGGTTTCCCGTGACAAAATCCTGCGTGAAGCCAACGGAAGGGCTCGTTCCTATATCAATCGAAAAGAAAAAACACAGCAGCGCGCCACCATGATGCTCCGCGACGTACACTACGTCATCGAAGCGCATTTCGTAATGACCGACCAAGCCAATCCTTCGGACAATCCCGGCAAATTTCAGGACATCGTGAAGCGGCGTCTGCGCAGCGGTCAGGCGTACATGCAGCCGTATCTTGGGTGTCGGGAATGCACGGCGCATTTCCGGCTCTGGGATGGCGGCGAAATCCCCGCCATCGACGAAACGAGGGATTTGGGCTATATGCTTTTTGATTTGGATTATTCCGACCCGGAAAACATACAACCGATGTTCTTCCGCGCGCAGATGGTGCATGGCGTGATTGATTTGACAGACTGTGAGGTGGTGAAATGATTCTGCAGTCGCTCGTGCGGTGCTATGATTCGCTCGCCGCACAGGGCAAATTGGAGCGTCCCGGCTGGTCGGTCGTCAAGGTGCAATGGGGCTTGTATCTGACTGCTGACGGGCAGGTGGAGTCGGTGGAAATGCTCGGCACAGCCAACGAGAAAGGCAAGCTGATTCCGCGCACAATGTTCCTGCCAACCCCCGCCAAACGTACCAGCGGTCACAAAGCAGCCAGTTTTTTGTGTGACAACGCCAAATACTTGCTCGGCATTACTAATGAGCCATACAGTGGTACAGGCAAGGATCCCCTCAAAGATGCTGAAATTTGTTTCCGCACAAGCGCCAAGAAGCATCATGCGCTGCTGGACGGCATATCCTGCCCGATGGCGCAGGCGATTCTCCGCTTCTTCGACACTTGGCAACCCGAACAGGCAATGCAATTTCCTGCCCTGTCGGATCATTTTGACGAGCTGTGCAAAAGTAGCAATTTAGTTTTCTGCATGACCGACGCATTCGGCGTGACCACGATGTCACAGGATATACCAGAAATTCAAGCAGTTTGGGACGAAGCTGCGAACAGCAGTACGGAAGATAATATCACGCGAGGACGTTGTCTGGTCACGGGCGAACTGGATACCATTGCGCGCCTGCACCCTGCTATCAAGGGGATAACTGGTGCACAGCCCTCTGGCGCATTACTTGTTTCCTTCAACAACAATTCCTTCGAATCCTACGGTCGAGAGGAAGCACAAGGCTTGAACGCCCCCATCGGAAATCGCGCCGCCTTTGCCTACGGCGAAGCGCTCAACTACATGCTGCGCGTGAAGGACTACCACAGTCTGCTTGGGTCTACCACGCTCGTTTACTGGGCGGAAACGGCGCAATCAGCTTATAGCGACTGCTTTGCCGCCATGTTGGGAACAAATAACGACATGACGCAGAATATGCTGGACGGCATCATGAAAGCCATCCGCCTTGGGCAGGATATTCAGTGGAAGAATGTTCCGCTGAATTCCAGCGTTCCCTTCTACATTCTTGGATTGACACCGAATACGTCCCGCTTGTCGGTTCGTTTCTTCCTGCAAGGGACGTTCGGCGATTTTGCCGCGAATTTGGCGCGTCATCAGGAGCGCTTGAACATCATTCGCCCTTCCTATGACACGCGGGAAACACTTTCCGCTTATGCACTGCTTAAAGAAACCACTCGTAATTCCGATGACGATGATGCTGCAAAAAATGAAAGTGCGAAAAAGCACATGTCTAAAAGGAAGTCAGAAAATGACGGTGAAAAAAAGTCGCTGACTTTTTCAGACATTCTCATCAGGAATTTGCTTTGCGCGATTCTCAACAATACGCCCTACCCTGTCGCGCTGCTGACGCAAACCGAATTGCGCATCCACGCGGAACAGAAGATTAACCGCGGCAAGGCAGCGATTATAAAAGCATGGCTGCTGAAAAACGGCAGTAATCCGCAATACAAGGAGGTCATCGACGTGCAACTCAATGAGCAAACAACCTATGTGCCGTATGTGCTTGGGCGTCTTTTCGCTGTACTGGAAAAAGTACAGCAAGAAGCTTATGAAAGTGCTGGGCGCAAAATAAACCGTACCATTCGAGATCACTATTTTGGTTCTGCCTGCACAACGCCCGGTATCATTTTTCACATTTTAATTGACCGTATAAACAGATATTATCTTCCGAAAATTTCTTCCGAAGGTCTCCGAATTGTCCGCGACAGGCAGATAACCGAATTGATGGGCATGATTCATGAAAGCTATCCCGCGCGCCTGAACCTGCAGGATCAGGGCATTTTCCAGCTGGGCTACTATCACCAGAAGCAGAAGTTCTTCACGAAAAAGGAGGAAAACAGCAATGTCTGATGTGATTCGCAACCGGTATGATTTCGTGGTGCTGTTCGATGTGCAGAACGGCAATCCCAACGGCGACCCCGATGCCGGCAACATGCCCCGTACCGACCCGGAAACGGGTCTGGGGCTGGTGACGGACGTGTGCATAAAGCGCAAGATTCGCGACTATGTGGCAACCGTCAAGGAGGGCGACCCGCATTTCGGCATTTACATTCAGGATGGAATCACGCTGAATCGTCGTGACAGAGACGGCTTGGATGCCTGCGGCTGTGGCAATCTCACAGATGACGACCAAAAGAGCAAGAAAAAATTGAAATCGACCGACGAGAATATTGAAGTCAAGTTGCGCGACTACATGTGCAGCCACTACTACGACATTCGAACGTTCGGCGCAGTCATGACAACATTCGTCACAGCGAAGCTGAACTGCGGTCAGGTGCGCGGTCCGGTACAGCTGGGCTTTGCCCGCAGTATCGACCCCATCGTGCCACAGGAAATTACCATCACCCGCGTCGCCATCACCACGGAAAAGGATGCCGAAAAGAAGGATACGGAAATGGGGTGCAAGTACATCGTCCCGTACGGGCTGTACCGCGTGGAAGGCTTCGTATCCGCGAATCTTGCGCGCAGGGTCACGGGGTTCAGCGAAGAAGACCTCGAACTGTTGTGGGATGCCATCCTCAACATGTTTGAAAACGACCATTCCGCCGCGCGCGGCATGATGGCAGTGCGCAAGCTCATCATCTTCCGCCATGAGAAGGAACTGGGCAACGCCCCCGCGTGGAAGCTGTTTGAACGCGTGCGTGTAGCGCGCAAGACGGATGTAACGGTTCCGCGCAGCTTTGCGGACTACGAGTGGACGGTGGATGACGCGAATCTGCCGGACGGCGTCACCTGCGAAGTGAAGGGGTGACGCAGCAGGACGCGACCCTCTCCGCCTTGCAGCATTACGCCTACTGCCGCCGCCAATGGGGATTGATTTTTCTGGAGCAGCAGTGGGCAGAAAATGCGCACACGGCGGAGGGGCAAGTGTTCCACCAAACGGCGCATCACGGCCCGGAAGCGGAATTGCGCGGCGATACGCTGATTCTGCGCGGACTGCGGCTGGAATCCGCCCGCCTGCACCTGCACGGCGTCAGCGACGTGGTGGAGTTCCACCGCAGCCCCGGCGGTGTTGCGCTGCACGGACGCGAAGGGCTGTGGCTGCCGTACCCGGTAGAATACAAAAAAGGGTCAGACAAAACGCAGGATGCCGACGAGGTGCAGCTGTGCGCACAGGCGCTCTGCTTGGAGGAGATGCTCTGCTGCGCCATCCCGGAGGGCAGCTTGTTTTATGGCGAGTCCCGCCGACGGACGCGGGTTGCGCTGGATGAATCCCTCCGTGCGCGGACGTTGTCGCTTCTGGCGGAACTGCTGGAGAATCAGGCGCGCGGACATACGCCATCCGTTCGGGCGCACAAGGGCTGCAATGCCTGCTCGCTCAAGGATGTATGCGTTCCGCGGCTCAGCCGAACCGGCAGCGTCCGCGCCTACATACACGCCCGTATTGCGGAGGATTCGTCATGAGAAAGATGCTGAATACGCTGTTCGTGACGACGGAAGATGCGTACTTGTCGCTGGAAAACGAGAATATCGTCGTCCATGTGGGCGAGGAAAAGCGCGCACAGTATCCCCTGCTGATGCTGGAGGGCATTCTGACTTTCTCCTACAAAGGCGCAAGTCCAGCACTCATGGGTGCTTGCGCAGAGCGCGGTATTGGGCTGACGTTTCTGACGCCGCGCGGGCGATTTTTAGCACGCGTCTGCGGCAGCGAGCGCGGCAATGTTCTGCTGCGCCGCGAGCAGTATCGGCGCGCCGACAGCCTATCCGCCAGCTGCCTGATTGCACGGAATTTCATCTTCGGCAAGGTATACAATCAGCGCTGGGTGCTGGAGCGTACCATCCGCGACCACGCCTTGCGCGTGAATGTGCAGGCACTCAAGGATGTTTCCGCTGCGTTAGATGCCAAGCTGCCGCAAATTGAATCAGCGGTTGATTTAGATGTGCTGCGCGGGCTGGAAGGCGACGCATCCGCCGATTATTTTTCGGTATTCGACGAAATGATACTGACTCAAAAGGCGGATTTCTTGCTGAACGGCCGCAATCGCCGCCCGCCGCAGGACAACATGAACGCCCTGCTCTCCTTCGCCTATGTGCTACTCGCCAACGACTGCGCTGCCGCGCTGGAAAGCGTCGGGCTGGATGCCTACGTCGGCTTCATGCACCGCGACCGTCCGGGGCGCACGTCGCTCGCCCTTGACCTGATGGAAGAACTGCGCGCCCCGATGGCAGATCGCCTCTGCATCACGCTGGTGAACAACCGTGTGCTGCAGGACAAGCACTTCGACCGGCAGGAAAGCGGCGCCGTCTTCTTGAACGATGCCGGGCGCAAGCAGTTCTTGACCGCGTGGCAAAACCGCAAACGCGAAGAAATCACCCACCCGTTCCTGAAAGAAAAAATCATGTGGGGGCTTGTTCCCTATGTACAGGCGCTGCTGCTTGCGCGCACCCTCCGCGGCGACACAGACGGTTATCCCCCATTCCTCTGGAAATAACCCGAAAGCGAGGCGTTCCCGATGCTGGTTCTAATCACCTACGATGTTTCCACCGTCGATGCAGACGGCAAACGCCGCTTGCGGCAAGTCGCCAAGCGCTGCGTCGTCCACGGTCAGCGCGTGCAGAATTCCGTATTTGAGTGCTCTTTGGATGCCGCGCAGTACAAGCTGCTTCAGGCGGAACTTCGGCAGCTGATTGACCCGGAAAAGGACAGTTTGCGCTTTTACAACCTCGGCAATCACTACGAAAGCCGGATTGAGCACATTGGCGTGAAGACGAGCTACGCCCCGGAAGGGCTGCTGATGCTGTAAGGGCGCGCCGCGCGAATCGCCCGTGCGAAGCGCAAGCCTCCAGCCTTTTGCAGGGAGGTTCGCACCGGATTTCGCGGTTTTTCCGGCAAAATTACCGCATTTTCGGCTAAGCTGATTCTCAAAAGGACTGTTTTGTGGTATACTTTTTGTGCAAAGCCTATGATTCTGATCGACAGAATTGTTACTTTGCGCAGTCGCTCCCCGTGCGGGGAGCGTGGATTGAAATTTGAATGGTTTAATTGGAAACTTATTATTTAGCGTCGCTCCCCGTGCGGGGAGCGTGGATTGAAATGCTGTTTGGGAAAACGTGCCCGGAGCCTTCTCTTCGTCGCTCCCCGTGCGGGGAGCGTGGATTGAAATATCGCTCTGAAATGCCTGAACCCGTGGGATTGCCAGGTCGCTCCCCGTGCGGGGAGCGTGGATTGAAATCATGTGCTGTCTGCCCAATCTATCTTTGTTTTTGTCGCTCCCCGTGCGGGGAGCGTGGATTGAAATGTCTTCGCTGGTTTGAGCATCGCACTCATCGCCGGTCGCTCCCCGTGCGGGGAGCGTGGATTGAAATATGCGCAGGAGTTTGAACAGCTTCTTTTCGCCGGTCGCTCCCCGTGCGGGGAGCGTGGATTGAAATACAAGCTGACGGACACCATCAAAAACATCGACAGTCGCTCCCCGTGCGGGGAGCGTGGATTGAAATGCACAAAAACGCCCGCAGGAGCGCTTGCACGTCGTCGCTCCCCGTGCGGGGAGCGTGGATTGAAATATAGTTCTGGATTGTTATCTCTGCGACATTGGCGCGGTCGCTCCCCGTGCGGGGAGCGTGGATTGAAATCTCCCACGGCGTATTCGCCATTTCTTCTGGTGTCGGCGTCGCTCCCCGTGCGGGGAGCGTGGATTGAAATGCCGAGTACGCGGCAGAGTGGCTGCCGACGTACAGTCGCTCCCCGTGCGGGGAGCGTGGATTGAAATGCTTTGCAATTGTGGTACAATTGCCATCTGTCGGTCGCTCCCCGTGCGGGGAGCGTGGATTGAAATTCCTCCCAAGCTTGTACAGCTTAGCTATTTTTTCGTCGCTCCCCGTGCGGGGAGCGTGGATTGAAATCCATTCACGCTTTGGCGTAATCTTGCCTTTTCGAGTCGCTCCCCGTGCGGGGAGCGTGGATTGAAATTCAAACTCCTGCGCATGAACGGATATTTGTGCAGCGTCGCTCCCCGTGCGGGGAGCGTGGATTGAAATACAAGCTGACGGACACCATCAAAAACATCGACAGTCGCTCCCCGTGCGGGGAGCGTGGATTGAAATAAAATCAACGTCCTTGTCAATGTCTAGTGCAAGCGTCGCTCCCCGTGCGGGGAGCGTGGATTGAAATATTTTCGCCGCTGCGTTGCGGATTTGAAGCGGTGGTCGCTCCCCGTGCGGGGAGCGTGGATTGAAATTGCTTGCGCTCACAGCATCCGCGAACAGCGCCTTTGTCGCTCCCCGTGCGGGGAGCGTGGATTGAAATCCCTATGCGGAAATGGAGGTGAGTATGCCTTGCTTGTCGCTCCCCGTGCGGGGAGCGTGGATTGAAATCAATTCTGCCGTTGTGAAGTACGCGCCTGGTTGAGTCGCTCCCCGTGCGGGGAGCGTGGATTGAAATGCGCACTCCGCCAAAATCGCTATGTACTGCCGCGACGTCGCTCCCCGTGCGGGGAGCGTGGATTGAAATTCCAACTGCGTCACGGACGCGCCGGAGATACCAGTCGCTCCCCGTGCGGGGAGCGTGGATTGAAATACGTCGGATAGGCTAAACGCCTTGATTGCCTCCGTCGCTCCCCGTGCGGGGAGCGTGGATTGAAATCTTCTCGTGTCGGCTCTTTTTCCCAGCACCGCCGTCGCTCCCCGTGCGGGGAGCGTGGATTGAAATGCGGATTGCGAATGGTGAACGCAACGTCACGCCGGTCGCTCCCCGTGCGGGGAGCGTGGATTGAAATATTAGGCGCAAGGGCGAAAGCTGTTGCGATTACCGTCGCTCCCCGTGCGGGGAGCGTGGATTGAAATATCAGCCCGCGCGCAACAAGGTCGTTGCGCTTTTGTCGCTCCCCGTGCGGGGAGCGTGGATTGAAATTGTGTTTGGTTTGTGATAGTGCCTGCGCCGATACGTCGCTCCCCGTGCGGGGAGCGTGGATTGAAATATGCTGTTGCTGGACATGGAATCCAGCGCGTACGTCGCTCCCCGTGCGGGGAGCGTGGATTGAAATTGCGTAGGCTTTCACATGGACCAGCAGCCATTGCGTCGCTCCCCGTGCGGGGAGCGTGGATTGAAATGTTGATTTGGCGAGAACGCCGTGGGAGGACGAAGAGTCGCTCCCCGTGCGGGGAGCGTGGATTGAAATACGCAGGAGGAAGCAGAAGCCTACTTCTCACACGGAATGTCGCTCCCCGTGCGGGGAGCGTGGATTGAAATGCCGTTACCTCGCTCTTGTACGTCGGCAGCCACGTCGCTCCCCGTGCGGGGAGCGTGGATTGAAATTACGTCGCCTCGCTGCAAACAAGCAGCGTCAAGATGTCGCTCCCCGTGCGGGGAGCGTGGATTGAAATCCAAGCATTATCTGCATTGCATAAAAAGATGATGTCGCTCCCCGTGCGGGGAGCGTGGATTGAAATATGGCGTATGCTGGGGCTACTGGAATCTCGACCACGTCGCTCCCCGTGCGGGGAGCGTGGATTGAAATTTTTCGGTTTTTTGCAAACTTTTTTGAGCAAAAGGTCGCTCCCCGTGCGGGGAGCGTGGATTGAAATGCCATAAGTTACAAAACGCGCTGGCGCTTTCGTCGTCGCTCCCCGTGCGGGGAGCGTGGATTGAAATGCGAAATTGATAGTCACGGGGCAGACCATTTTCGTGGTCGCTCCCCGTGCGGGGAGCGTGGATTGAAATCTTGAGCCTATCTCCAAGCATAAAAAACACCTCAGTCGCTCCCCGTGCGGGGAGCGTGGATTGAAATGTCTTTTTGGGACTGAGCGTCGCAATCATCGCCGCGTCGCTCCCCGTGCGGGGAGCGTGGATTGAAATAGCTTGTCGAGCTGCTTTTTCTGCGCTTTGACGGTCGCTCCCCGTGCGGGGAGCGTGGATTGAAATCTGATTTCATGGCCGCTCGTCAGCTCGCCGGGATGTCGCTCCCCGTGCGGGGAGCGTGGATTGAAATAGCTTTCGCACAACCTTCCCGCGGTCGGTCAGGAGTCGCTCCCCGTGCGGGGAGCGTGGATTGAAATGCTGACAGCAGTGGCGCAGCATACCAGAATTTCGTGTCGCTCCCCGTGCGGGGAGCGTGGATTGAAATTGGGCGTGCTGCCGGAGCTGCTGAGCGCGGGCAGTCGCTCCCCGTGCGGGGAGCGTGGATTGAAATGGCGACGCGCTCGGTGTTGAGGTACTGCGTCATTTGTCGCTCCCCGTGCGGGGAGCGTGGATTGAAATGACCCGCTGATAGAACAGGTGAAGTCTCTTTCCGGTCGCTCCCCGTGCGGGGAGCGTGGATTGAAATAGCTTCCGCGCGCTCTGACGAATGGCGAAAATCGTGTCGCTCCCCGTGCGGGGAGCGTGGATTGAAATCGTCGTTGGCGGTGTATGTGCTAACGCTGACGCGTCGCTCCCCGTGCGGGGAGCGTGGATTGAAATGGAGATTCCCGTGATTCTGGCGATGTCCGCCATGTCGCTCCCCGTGCGGGGAGCGTGGATTGAAATCATCACGGCTTCAGTCGCTCCCCGTGCGGGGAGGTCGCTCCCCGTGCGGGGAGCGTGGATTGAAATTGCTTGCGCTGCGGCTCTCGAACGGGCTGAGCCGTCGCTCCCCGTGCGGGGAGCGTGGATTGAAATTACGGCGATGTAGGTTGCCACCTCGTTAATCAGGTCGCTCCCCGTGCGGGGAGCGTGGATTGAAATCTTGTACTCTTCGCGGGCTGCAAGGGCTTCGGATGTCGCTCCCCGTGCGGGGAGCGTGGATTGAAATGCTGTTACCTTGATTTCTCGCGTCTGCTCCAAAGTCGCTCCCCGTGCGGGGAGCGTGGATTGAAATAGTAGGCGCAAGGGCGAAAGCTGTAGCGATTACCTCGTCGCTCCCCGTGCGGGGAGCGTGGATTGAAATTCCACGCAGGACGGCGCATTCTCGGCACACCACGCGTCGCTCCCCGTGCGGGGAGCGTGGATTGAAATCTTGTAATTTTTAGGGTCGCATGTTGCGAATGTTGCGTCGCTCCCCGTGCGGGGAGCGTGGATTGAAATTTGCTTGAGGTAATTTTTTGACTTACCTATAACATGTCGCTCCCCGTGCGGGGAGCGTGGATTGAAATAGTTTAGGTTGCAAGCGTGGGGGGGGAGAGGCGGCGTCGCTCCCCGTGCGGGGAGCGTGGATTGAAATTTCCTCCCCACGCTTGATGATGTCGTCGATTTCCTCGTCGCTCCCCGTGCGGGGAGCGTGGATTGAAATTCCCATATGTGATATAGTATTGTCCGCCAACATAGTCGCTCCCCGTGCGGGGAGCGTGGATTGAAATGGAGACCATAACCAAAGAAGGAAACAAAAAATGTGTCGCTCCCCGTGCGGGGAGCGTGGATTGAAATATACGCCCTCCATAAAATAGAGGCAGGGTTACGTCGCTCCCCGTGCGGGGAGCGTGGATTGAAATCAAGAACATTGCCCTGATTTACGTCTGCCGTTGCCGTCGCTCCCCGTGCGGGGAGCGTGGATTGAAATTGCTTGTAATTATTGGGGTCAGGGCTTGGGGCGTGTCGCTCCCCGTGCGGGGAGCGTGGATTGAAATGTGTTGCTCATGATGAAGCCCTCCTAAATATTTGGTCGCTCCCCGTGCGGGGAGCGTGGATTGAAATAGAGGGGGGAACACGCACGCGAACCGGTATTTCGTCGCTCCCCGTGCGGGGAGCGTGGATTGAAATCAGCGGCTGTATATGTAGGTACAAAAATTCCTAAGTCGCTCCCCGTGCGGGGAGCGTGGATTGAAATGATATTGAAACAACTCGCCTTGAAGATGATAATGTCGCTCCCCGTGCGGGGAGCGTGGATTGAAATTGGAAAATCGCACAGAATCGCCTCAAAAGTAATAGTCGCTCCCCGTGCGGGGAGCGTGGATTGAAATAGAGGGGGGAACACGCACGCGAACCGGTATTTCGTGTCGCTCCCCGTGCGGGGAGCGTGGATTGAAATACAGGAGGGAACCACAAGGGTTAAGCGGAAATTGTCGCTCCCCGTGCGGGGAGCGTGGATTGAAATTCTGCGGGTCGGTCATAATCTGCCAGTAATTGACGTCGCTCCCCGTGCGGGGAGCGTGGATTGAAATAAGACGCAGTGCGACCGCGGTATAATTATTGGCTAGTCGCTCCCCGTGCGGGGAGCGTGGATTGAAATAAGCGCCGTAACGGTGTTGTACTCCGTCAGCAGATGTCGCTCCCCGTGCGGGGAGCGTGGATTGAAATACCCGCAGCGTTTTTACTGGATTTTTTGCGTACGTCGCTCCCCGTGCGGGGAGCGTGGATTGAAATATAGGAAACTTCTTATTTAGCATAACATCAGGGTAGTCGCTCCCCGTGCGGGGAGCGTGGATTGAAATTTTTTTGTCGGTGTTACAAGTCGGAATCCCTACGCGTCGCTCCCCGTGCGGGGAGCGTGGATTGAAATGCTGGCGCTTGCGCTATTGTCCGCCGGGTTTTGGTCGCTCCCCGTGCGGGGAGCGTGGATTGAAATTACAAGCTCAATTGTCTCCCGGCGCACATAGTCGGTCGCTCCCCGTGCGGGGAGCGTGGATTGAAATTCGTAAACGATGATGTTGTACATGGCTTTCCTCCGTCGCTCCCCGTGCGGGGAGCGTGGATTGAAATAGCGTGTGTATAATATAGTCAATCTTGCGAATGCGTCGCTCCCCGTGCGGGGAGCGTGGATTGAAATCCGCAAACGTTGTTTCGCCCGAACCAATACCGGCGTCGCTCCCCGTGCGGGGAGCGTGGATTGAAATGCGTTTGGCGGCGTCACCCTCTGCCGGGTCAAAGTCGCTCCCCGTGCGGGGAGCGTGGATTGAAATAGAAACGCCTTGACTCCATAGAGGAAGCCCTTAAGTCGCTCCCCGTGCGGGGAGCGTGGATTGAAATTTTTCCGGTTACAACGCGATTATCACGGCGCGTTGTCGCTCCCCGTGCGGGGAGCGTGGATTGAAATACTCTCCAGCATTAATTGTGTTGTTGTCACACCGTCGCTCCCCGTGCGGGGAGCGTGGATTGAAATCAAAACGGATAGCCGGGAATTAATAGAGGCTTTAGTCGCTCCCCGTGCGGGGAGCGTGGATTGAAATCAAGTATTTTGCATTCCGACGGAAGAAATGACCGAGTCGCTCCCCGTGCGGGGAGCGTGGATTGAAATCTTTTTGTCAAAAGAATCTGCAAGCATGAACGCGTCGCTCCCCGTGCGGGGAGCGTGGATTGAAATTTCTTACCATATCGAGTACAACGTATTGCATTTCGTCGCTCCCCGTGCGGGGAGCGTGGATTGAAATTGTGTTGAGTTTGTGATAGTGCTTGCCGATACTCGTCGCTCCCCGTGCGGGGAGCGTGGATTGAAATCAGTGATAAATTCCGCTCTCGGCAGCGTCTCAATGTCGCTCCCCGTGCGGGGAGCGTGGATTGAAATCCATTTGCACGCATTGCATCAGGAGGGCGGTATGTCGCTCCCCGTGCGGGGAGCGTGGATTGAAATAGCATTACATCAGGATAACTTGACGAACGGTCGACGGTCGCTCCCCGTGCGGGGAGCGTGGATTGAAATATTGTCAGAATTTACCACATGGGCGAACCTCCAAAGTCGCTCCCCGTGCGGGGAGCGTGGATTGAAATAATACATCCGCAAGTTGCGGACAGTATTTTCCGGTCGCTCCCCGTGCGGGGAGCGTGGATTGAAATAATACATCCGCAAGTTGCGGACAGTATTTTCCGGTCGCTCCCCGTGCGGGGAGCGTGGATTGAAATAAACATTGCGCGAACGGTCGAACCGCTCACAAATTGTCGCTCCCCGTGCGGGGAGCGTGGATTGAAATATACTCGATGCCCTTCTTCTTTGCCGCCTTGAAGGTCGCTCCCCGTGCGGGGAGCGTGGATTGAAATAAAGACCGCCCGTCTTTGCATTAAAACCGTGTACAGTCGCTCCCCGTGCGGGGAGCGTGGATTGAAATGGTTTATGAATCGTGTACTGGTCAACGCTGTCGCGTCGCTCCCCGTGCGGGGAGCGTGGATTGAAATGCTCGCTGTCTCGTGGTCTTGATAGTCAAAATATGTCGCTCCCCGTGCGGGGAGCGTGGATTGAAATACCCCATGCAGTTAGATGCGCACCCCCACGAAAACGTCGCTCCCCGTGCGGGGAGCGTGGATTGAAATCTATAATAAAAAAATAATTGTCATTTCCCCAACGTCGTCGCTCCCCGTGCGGGGAGCGTGGATTGAAATCACCATTCGCCCGTTTAGACCGCTGATGCTTGTCGGTCGCTCCCCGTGCGGGGAGCGTGGATTGAAATACTTTCCAGCATATCCTGCGTAGTGGTTACACCGTCGCTCCCCGTGCGGGGAGCGTGGATTGAAATTATGCGCAAAACTGCAGTAAAAGCGCTTGAAAAGTCGCTCCCCGTGCGGGGAGCGTGGATTGAAATTTGTTACACTATCTGCTACTGCGCCCGTGTGGGGTCGCTCCCCGTGCGGGGAGCGTGGATTGAAATGCCAATCAGCGCCCACGCTTTGCGCCGCTGCTCTGTCGCTCCCCGTGCGGGGAGCGTGGATTGAAATCAGATGCTCACAGTCAGCGCGGCGTGTTCGCCCTGTCGCTCCCCGTGCGGGGAGCGTGGATTGAAATAAGCTGCCGGTAGTTGGTTGTCATCCGCGCCGTGTCGCTCCCCGTGCGGGGAGCGTGGATTGAAATTAACGATGAACTCGGCGAACTATCTTTTTTAACGGTCGCTCCCCGTGCGGGGAGCGTGGATTGAAATCTGTTCACGCCAGCGTTGCAACGACTTCGGAAGGCTTGTCGCTCCCCGTGCGGGGAGCGTGGATTGAAATTCGATTGCCCCGTTTGCCTCCTTCTCTGCGTTTGTCGCTCCCCGTGCGGGGAGCGTGGATTGAAATTTCCAGCGAACGATGCTGCGCTCGTAGTCGCCATGTCGCTCCCCGTGCGGGGAGCGTGGATTGAAATTCTTGGATGGCTTGCCGCTAATTGCGGCGCATGTGGTCGCTCCCCGTGCGGGGAGCGTGGATTGAAATCAGCACCTCATCAATCAATTCTGCCGTTATGAAGTCGCTCCCCGTGCGGGGAGCGTGGATTGAAATTGCGATGTCGATACCGTCCCGCCCCTTCGCCGCTGTCGCTCCCCGTGCGGGGAGCGTGGATTGAAATGCCGAACAGGTCTGCCATACTGCACACAAAGATGTCGCTCCCCGTGCGGGGAGCGTGGATTGAAATGCGAACTTCATAATTCTTACCTCTTTCTGTCGGGGTCGCTCCCCGTGCGGGGAGCGTGGATTGAAATGAGCTGGTATGCGTTAAACGCAGTGTAACTGTTGTCGCTCCCCGTGCGGGGAGCGTGGATTGAAATGTAGCCTCCCCGCGCCCTCATGATGCTCTGCGCGGGTCGCTCCCCGTGCGGGGAGCGTGGATTGAAATATTACATCGTCGATGCCTCGGAACTTAAAACCCTGCGTCGCTCCCCGTGCGGGGAGCGTGGATTGAAATATTACACGCGCATTTCCCCTCACGTGCGCCTTTGTCGCTCCCCGTGCGGGGAGCGTGGATTGAAATCAGCAGGGCGGTAAAGTAGTCAATGCTCTGCTGGGTCGCTCCCCGTGCGGGGAGCGTGGATTGAAATGTGGATATACTTCTCCTTCCGTCTGGAAGCTGCCGTCGCTCCCCGTGCGGGGAGCGTGGATTGAAATCGAGACACTAACCCGACGCTGGAAAGCGTCAAAGGTCGCTCCCCGTGCGGGGAGCGTGGATTGAAATCGCAAGATGTCATCTATGCCTTGGTTGACGCCCCGTCGCTCCCCGTGCGGGGAGCGTGGATTGAAATCGCTGGCGGATGACCTCGTTCTCCTGCTCCTGCGGTCGCTCCCCGTGCGGGGAGCGTGGATTGAAATCATCACGGCTTCATACGCGTCGTATGCCTCGCTGTCGCTCCCCGTGCGGGGAGCGTGGATTGAAATCGACACGTCGCGCTCAATTGCGCTTTGCAAGCACGTCGCTCCCCGTGCGGGGAGCGTGGATTGAAATCCAGTCTCGATTAGACTGTAAGCCTGTACCGTGATGTCGCTCCCCGTGCGGGGAGCGTGGATTGAAATGGTTGCATTGCGAAGCAGCACATCGTTGACCATGTTGTCGCTCCCCGTGCGGGGAGCGTGGATTGAAATTGTGCGGTCTGCACCCATGCCGACGCGCTCCCAGGTCGCTCCCCGTGCGGGGAGCGTGGATTGAAATACATTCCCTGCCATAAGCGTACATATCTTCTACGTCGCTCCCCGTGCGGGGAGCGTGGATTGAAATCTCCGTGCGGTTTCCGCACTTCTCATCGGCTCGCATGTCGCTCCCCGTGCGGGGAGCGTGGATTGAAATAACGCCATTCTGCCGCAGCAGCTTCGCCATCTCGGTCGCTCCCCGTGCGGGGAGCGTGGATTGAAATCTACATCTTGCAGGATTTTTCGCGCCAGCGTCGCGTCGCTCCCCGTGCGGGGAGCGTGGATTGAAATGGGCAGGGTCAGCACCACCGCCTTTTGTGCATGGGTCGCTCCCCGTGCGGGGAGCGTGGATTGAAATCGGGCTTGACCAACTGCGGCGCTTGCGCCGCGCCCGTCGCTCCCCGTGCGGGGAGCGTGGATTGAAATCACGCCATGCGGAAGTCCATGTCCTCTGCGCCGGTCGCTCCCCGTGCGGGGAGCGTGGATTGAAATGCATTGCAACTTGGTTGCAATTAGTTGCAACTACGTCGCTCCCCGTGCGGGGAGCGTGGATTGAAATTGTCTGCTCGTGCCGCGCTTTGTACCCGCGGCACGGTCGCTCCCCGTGCGGGGAGCGTGGATTGAAATACTTTCTAACATTTCCTGCGTAGTGGTTACACCGAGTCGCTCCCCGTGCGGGGAGCGTGGATTGAAATACCGTCGCGTCGTTGGTGATGAACACCGCGTTCTGTCGCTCCCCGTGCGGGGAGCGTGGATTGAAATAACAAGTCTGACTATTACCGCCAACGCGCACAGGTCGCTCCCCGTGCGGGGAGCGTGGATTGAAATTTTGCGGCGGGCGTGAATGATGTCTCCGATTCCGTCGCTCCCCGTGCGGGGAGCGTGGATTGAAATCGGGAGGTCGAGGCATTCCGCCTTCGTCACGCGGGTCGCTCCCCGTGCGGGGAGCGTGGATTGAAATTCCACGTTGCAGAGGAACAAGACATCAGCGTCTGTCGCTCCCCGTGCGGGGAGCGTGGATTGAAATACGCCAGCCATCCGAAATCCGTAAGCGGCAAGAAGTCGCTCCCCGTGCGGGGAGCGTGGATTGAAATTCATTGTGCCGCAAAAAGCAGCAAAGTGCCATCGCGTCGCTCCCCGTGCGGGGAGCGTGGATTGAAATATTGCAGCCCCGATAATAAAGGCCAGCGTTCCGCGTCGCTCCCCGTGCGGGGAGCGTGGATTGAAATTGACACGTCGCGCTCAATTGCGCTTTGCAAGCACGTCGCTCCCCGTGCGGGGAGCGTGGATTGAAATCGGCCGGTTCCGCTCCCGGCTCTCGTCAGGCGAGTCGCTCCCCGTGCGGGGAGCGTGGATTGAAATTTGCAGGCCTTCCCGCGCCCTTCGCCGCCCTTGGGTCGCTCCCCGTGCGGGGAGCGTGGATTGAAATGAGATTGCATTTTTGTTGGTGCTGTGCGGCCCGGGTCGCTCCCCGTGCGGGGAGCGTGGATTGAAATCCTGCTGTTCCGTGCGCCCGTTCCGGCCGGCGCAGTCGCTCCCCGTGCGGGGAGCGTGGATTGAAATCTCTTCGGAGTATCGTTCATCTGCAACCCTGTACGTCGCTCCCCGTGCGGGGAGCGTGGATTGAAATACAACCATCATCACTCCTTATTGATAAATGCGCGTCGCTCCCCGTGCGGGGAGCGTGGATTGAAATAGCTTCCGCGCACTATGGCGAATGGCGAAAATCGTCGCTCCCCGTGCGGGGAGCGTGGATTGAAATTCCAGCGCAAACGCGCGTCAGGAGCGCGATTTGATGTCGCTCCCCGTGCGGGGAGCGTGGATTGAAATACGCCCTGGATTGCCGTCTGCGTCTTGCAGCAGCGTCGCTCCCCGTGCGGGGAGCGTGGATTGAAATCGCTTGACGACATCGAAGTCTACAAATGGCGCGGTCGCTCCCCGTGCGGGGAGCGTGGATTGAAATGTCAAAGACAGCGCCGTGCGGATTCAGCCCGTCGTCGCTCCCCGTGCGGGGAGCGTGGATTGAAATACATCAAAGGTCATGCACACCACTCCCCACCATGTCGCTCCCCGTGCGGGGAGCGTGGATTGAAATTGCATGTGGTATACTCCTTCCATAGTCGTTGACTACGTCGCTCCCCGTGCGGGGAGCGTGGATTGAAATCGCCGCCCGAAGGCAGATGTCCATCAAGGTCTGCGTCGCTCCCCGTGCGGGGAGCGTGGATTGAAATCACGCTCTTGCCCATGTCCATGAACGGCGCGCAGTGTCGCTCCCCGTGCGGGGAGCGTGGATTGAAATAACGTAACCCGCCCGAATGACCCGGTTGACGCGCGTCGCTCCCCGTGCGGGGAGCGTGGATTGAAATATTCCAAGCCGGAGGAGCCAGCAGCGGAAGGTGTGTCGCTCCCCGTGCGGGGAGCGTGGATTGAAATTCGTCGGAGTAGGCGAGCACCATCGCCTGCTTGACTGTCGCTCCCCGTGCGGGGAGCGTGGATTGAAATGGCAGCAGTGAACTTGGCGCGGCGGTGGCTGCCGTCGCTCCCCGTGCGGGGAGCGTGGATTGAAATGGCAAACGTTAGAACGCGGTTTCGCTGCTTATAGCAATTCTCAAAAATCCAGTCAATAACCATCAGCAGTAAACCAGCCGAAAC
>ERZ827488.2449-NODE-2449-length-17962-cov-4.038030_pt1 | contig 17962 bp, 11 predicted proteins | sample MGYA00519771_ERZ827488 | MGnify/ENA primary metagenome ERZ827488 (study PRJEB31778, sample SAMEA3449323) | human gut metagenome | biome: human gut; feature: human-associated habitat; material: faeces | place: United Kingdom | collected 2010/2012 ... | reverse complement strand
ATCCTGGGAGGCGTATGCCTTGCCTTCAGTATGGGAATCTACCAGGCGTATCTGCCGTTTGCCATTTTGCTGTGCGTATATGTGATCCTGCTCTTTTTTATGGAAGAGAAGGGCTGGAAGACGAAAGCGTTCTATGTACTTCGTTACCTGGGCATGGGAGTTGCCGGAGCCGCATTGTATTACGTAATCCTGCAGATTCTGTTGAAATTACAGGGAAAGGTGCTGGATACCTATCAGGGGATCAATTCCATGGAGCAGGGAGGTTCCGGTCTGGGGCTGTTTGCAACGATCCGGGGAATGTATGTTGATTTTCTGGCATTTACGGTGCATGGAAATGTGCTGGTGAACAATATTTTCTCTTTTACGGCCTGTGCGGCACTGGTGCTTCTGGTGGCTTATCTGCTGGTGAGAAGCATGCTGCGAAGAAAATGGTGGAAGAATCCGGCATTTTTCGTTATAATAATTCTGTTGGCGGCGGGACTTCCGCTTTTGACCAATGTGATTCTGGTGATTTCTCCGAATCTGACCTATCATTTGCTGATGCGGTATCAGTGGGTATTATATCTGATCCTGATGCTGGCATTTGTGGACAGATATGCGTCGGAGGACGGGAAAACAGATATCGGGATCCAGTGGGTGGCATTACTGGCGGCCGGAATCCTGGTATTCAATTATGGAGTATCGGATAATATCGGATATTCCAATCTGGAGAAAAAATACGAGAAGACCTATGCGTACTGTGTACGTCTGCTGGACAGGATCGAGCAGACGGAAGGGTACTATCAGGGAATTCCCATTGCATTGGTGGGTGTCATCGGGTATGATGAATTCCCCACTACGGATATTACCGGAAAAGTCACGGACGGTATGATCGGTCTCAGCGGAGACTATCTGATCTATAAGGGAGCGGATTATCAGGCATTTATGCAGAACTATCTGGGCGCAACCCTGAATTTTCTGGATCCGGATACTGTGGGTGAGATTTATATGACGCAGGAATACATTGACATGGATACTTTTCCGGGAGCGAATTCCACCAGGGTTGTGGATGGAATCCTGTATGTCAAGACCGAGAACTGCGGAAGGGATTAGAGGATGTCATTATTATCGATTGTTTTACCGGCATATAACGAAGAACAGAATATTGCCAATACCGCAAAAGTACTGGGGGAACTGCTGGAACAGCACGGGATCGATTATGAGCTGGTATTTATCAGTGATGGTTCGAAGGACGGAACCTTTGAACGTATTAAGGAAGAATCGGCCAAGAATCCGAGAGTACGGGGAGCGGAGTTTTCCCGGAATTTCGGAAAGGAAGCTGGAATTTTTGCAGGCCTGGAGCTGACTACGGGGGATGCGGTGATCGTTATGGACTGTGATCTGCAGCATCCGCCTGAGGTGATTCCACAGATGTGGGAAAAATGGCAGCAGGGTGCCGAGATCGTGGAAGGTATCAAGGCCGACCGCGGTAAGGAGAGTCTGGGATATAAGTTGTCTGCCGGACTTTTTTACAAGATCATGAGCAAACTGATCAAGATGGACATGAATGCTTCTTCCGATTTCAAACTTCTGGACAGAAAAGTAGTACAGGTCCTGTTGGAACTGCCGGAGCGCAATACCTTTTTCCGGGCGTTGACCTTCTGGGCAGGGTTCCGTACGGAGACTGTGGAATATGAAGTACAGGAGCGGAAATACGGACAGAGCAAGTGGTCCTTCTGGAGTCTGATGAAATATGCCATTACCAATGCCACTTCCTTCAGCACACTGCCATTGCAGCTGGTGACGATCATGGGCGGGGTATCCATCCTGTTCAGTGTGATCCTGGCGATTCAGACCCTGGTGCGCTATCTGATGGGAACGGCGGTGGAAGGTTTTACCACGGTGATCCTGCTGATCCTCATTATTGGCGGATTTATTATGTTAAGCCTTGGTGTGATTGGCCATTATATTGCCAGAATCTATGAAGAAGTCAAGGGAAGACCGAAATATATTATCAGTCATGTGACGGAAAATGTGCCTGGGACAGCCGTAGGAAGTTGGAAGCGGGAACATAGAGAAAGCTAAAAGACAGTAGAAAAGAGGATGTGTTATGAGAGAGATTGATATTAAGTTTAACGTACCGCCTTATGTGGATAAAGCAGCAGATTACATTCAGGAATGTGTAAAAAATCAGAAGATCTGCGGAGATGGAGAATATACGAAAAAATGTAATGCCTGGATCGAGGAGAGGACCGGAGCCGGTAAATGCCTGCTGACGACCTCCTGCACCCATGCGACAGAACTGGCAGCACTTTTGTGTAACATTCAGCCCGGGGACGAAGTGATCATGCCTGCTTACACCTTCGTATCCACCGCAGATGCCTTTGTACTGCGCGGTGCGGTTCCTGTGTTCGTGGATATCCGCCCGGATACCATGAACATTGACGAGACACTGATCGAGGATGCCATCACGGAGAAGACGAAAGCCATCGTTCCGGTGCATTATGCCGGTGTGGCCTGCGAGATGGACACCATTATGGACATCGCAAAAAGACATAACTTAAAGGTAGTAGAGGATGCCGCACAGGGTGTACTGGCATCTTACAAGGGAAAAGCACTGGGAACCATCGGTGACTTCGGTGCCTACAGCTTCCATGAGACCAAAAACTACAGCATGGGTGAGGGCGGAGCACTGCTGATCCGTGATAAGAAGGACGTTGAAGAAGCGGAGATCATTAGGGAGAAGGGAACCAACCGCAGCAAGTTCTTCCGGGGCCAGATCGATAAATATACCTGGGTAAATTACGGATCTTCCTATCTTCCCAGTGATATGAATGCGGCTTATCTCTATGCACAGCTGGAGATCGCTGATGAGATCAATGAGGCAAGACTTGCCTGTTGGAACCGCTATTATGAGCAGCTGCTTCCCTTAAAGAAAGCGGGGAAGATCGACCTGCCCACCGTACCGGAAGGCTGTGTGCATAATGCGCATATGTTCTACATCAAGGCAAGAGATCTGGAACAGAGAACAAGATTTATCAGCTATATGAAGGAGAACGGTGTGCTTACGGTATTCCATTATATCCCGCTGCATACTTCTCCCGCAGGACAGAAGTTCGGTCGGTTCCACGGCGAGGACCGTTATACTACCAGAGAGAGCGAGCGCCTGGTAAGACTTCCCATGTACTATGGGCTGACACTGGATCAGGTGGATTTCATCTGTGGACTGGTGAAAAACTTTTTTGAATTAGAGGAGCAGTAACATGCAAAAAATTGGCAGAGCGTCTGCACAGGTTGCAGGCAGATTTCTGTTCCTGGGTGTCTCCGTGCAGATTCTTCTGGGAATCTGCTGGGGCGTCAGATCCTTTGGAATTTTTCCGGAATTCGGCGATAGCTACACATGGCTGAAAGCGTCAGAGACACTTGTGTGTGATGACTACATGGGGATCGGCTACCCTCTTTTTCTGATGCTTGTAAAAGGGATAGAATCCATAAGTTCTATCCCTTATACTTTTTTTGTATATACGGTACAGATCCTGATTGCATTTTATGCCGGTGTAGTATTTTTACGGGCATGCGGAGTGACAGGGAAAAAGATATTTTTGTGCTGGGGAAGCCTGGCGCTTCTGACCTTTCCCTGTGCCATGCAAAGTCATCTGGCCGTATTGCCGAATTCTCCGGGATATTCCTTTTTACTGCTGGAACTGTCGGCGGTGATCCGGATCCTGCGGCAGGATGCTGTGGCGGAGGATGGTGAGACGACAGCGCCGGCCAGACCGTTACATGGTCTGTTCGAAGCCGGAATCTGGTGGGCGCTCAGTACACTGTGTGTGGTGGAGAATCTGTATCTGGGGCTGGTACCGCTTATTGTTCTGTGGCTGATACATCTGTGGCAGCTGCGGAGCAGAAAGACGGAGAAAAAGAGAGTAGGCCGGGAACTTTTGCTCCTTCTGGCAATGGCGGGAATTTTATTCACGCTGGTGCCCATGTGGCAGACACCGGGCAGCTATGGGAAGGCGGAGAATACGGTGAGCGCCGCCATGATGCGCCGGTTCAGCTGGACGCATATGAGAGAGGAAGAAGAATACGATGAATGGCCGGAACAGCTACGTACCTGGATGACCTGGAAAGAGATGAGGAATGCCGGGTATTATGCGGGAACCATGGAGTCCGGCATACAAAAGACGTTGGAGGATCGTTTCGGCAAGGCGGAAGCACAGAAGATATTCAGAGAGTATGCCGAGTATCATCTGAAGACGTATACTTCCGACAATATCCATCAGATCGCCTGGGATTGCCTCGGATATGCCATGCCTACGGTACTGTTGCAGCTGCTGTTGGACGGCAGGGGATATGACTCCTTCTCTGGCAGAAATGTAGACATTATGATGACGGGAGATCCAAGGCTGACAGAGCTTTTGTTAAAATACAGCAGCTGGTGGTTCCTGTCGGGAATCGCTGTTGTGGTCGTGAGCGGCATGATATGCGGGATCATTGCCATGCTCCGACAGAAAAAAGAAAAAACAGTACCGGACAGAAGCCTGTTCTGGAAGATATCAGGAGTCTGTGTGATCACTGCGGCAGGCATGATCCTGTGGTATACCATGCGGGATGCCGGATGCCTGGATTACAAGAACGGATTGCTGCCGGGTTCTCTGTGGCTTGTGGGAATGATCCTCTGGACCGATAGGACCATAAGCGCCGGAGATACAGAAGACAACCCGGAGAAATAATAGAATTGTGACAGCAGAAACGCGGGAAGGAGGAACCATGACGAAGATGACAACAAAAGTGAAAACGCAGAAATCAGAAAAAGCCTGGTTCTTTCTGGGAGCGTTGGCAGTATTTTTTATGGGAGTTCCGTATCTTGTATTAGGGAAGGACTCTGTGTTCGTGTATCACGATCAGCTGGACGGTGAGGTGATCGCCTATCTTCTGCAGGCAAGACATCTGTGGGATGGCAGCGGTGTATTGCCGGAATTCATGAACGGTGCAGCAAAAACAGCGCTTACCATGCCGGCCCCCGCCTGTGTGCTGTTATACCGGTGGCTGCCTGCGGAACTGGCACTGGCCTGTATGCAGGTGGCTGGCAGCTTTGCCGGATATCTGGGAATGTTCTGCCTGCTTGGATGGGCCGGAGAAACATCGGAAACACTGCGGAGAAGAAAAGGGCTTGTCGGTTTCATAGCCATGCTGACCGGATGTATGTATGCGTATCTGCCGTTTTTGCCGGTGTACGGGCTGTCCCAGTATGGATTGCCGCTGTTAATGTATTGTGTACTGCGACTGGGGGAAAAGGACAGACCGAAGAATTTTAGGATTCTCTGTTATTTTTATGTACTGCTTTTCGGATGTAATTCTTCCCTGGTGTTATCCGGTTTTGCTGTGCTGGGAATCTGGGCGGTATGGGAGATCGTCACACTGGTGGACAAAAGGAAACAGTTCTCCGCCGGACAGGCTGCAGCCTGGGGGATTTTGCTGCTTACGTATATCGTTGAGAACGGTTCGTTATTGCTTCAGCTGTCCGGAGGACAGGGAGAAGAGATTTCTCACAAATCGGAATATCTGCTCAGCCCGGTGGACTTTTTCAGTCAGTTGAAAACAAACCTCCTGCAGGGAGGACAGCACAGTGTGGATTATCATGGACTGATCCTCGTGGTGCTGTTGATGACAACAGTTGTTTTATTTTTTCTAAATCGGGCAACGAAGAAGGACATAGCGGATAAAAAGAATGTACCTGAGGGCGGAGAAAAACGGTTATGGAAAGCCGTGGGCCTGTCACTGGCCGTTATTGCAGGCTTTGCGGCAGTGGCCGCACTGTGGGACAGCAGTATCGGAATCGCTATCCGTTCCAGTCTGGGTGCTCTGAAGGGCTTTCAGGCCAACAGAGTCCTGTGGCTGAGTCCCTGCCTGTGGTATTTTATTCTGGGGTGCAGCCTGTTATTGCTGACGGAACAGCTCCCGGAAAGAGACACAGGAGCGGAGAAAACAGGGAACGGACGCAGGAACGGTGTGATCCCGGGGATCATCGTAATGGCCGCAATGCTTCTTACCGTGGCAACAGCCGGGAAGATTTTGCTGGAGAGCAATCTGAAGCCCAATCTGCAAAAACTGGTGAACCGGAATTATGCAGCCATGAGCTTCCGGGATTATTATGCCGTGGATGTGCTGGATCAGGTACAGGAGTACCTGCGGGAGAATACCGGGGAAGAACCACAGGATTACCGGGTCGTAAGTCTGGGGATCGATCCCGCTGCGGCATTGTATCATGGATTTTACTGTCTGGACGGCTATTCAAATAACTATTCTCTGGAGTACAAGCACCGTTTCCGGGAGATCATTGCACCGGAGCTGGACAAGAGTGAATATCTGGAAGACAGCTTTGACCATTGGGGGAATCGTTGCTATTTGTTCAGCGCGGAATGCCCCGGCTATTATACGATCGAAAAAGGCGGCTTTTATTTTCAGGACTATACGATCGATGCGGAAAGTCTGAGGCAGCTGGGCGGAAGCTATCTGTTGTCAGCAGCCTATATCGATCACAGTGAGGATACCGGTCTGGAACTGATGAGGCCGGAGGCCTTTGAGACAGAGAACAGCTATTACCGCATTTATCTCTATCGGGTAATGGATAATGAATAATAACGGAGATGGGAAGATTCCTATGATTGGACAGGAAAAACGGGATAAATGGAAAAAAATCCTGCCGGAACTGCTGGCAGTTATATTGTGCCTGGTATTGATGGGTGCGGGAGTCAGCCGGAAGGAAGGCTATCACATGGACGAACTTCTGAGCTTTGAACTGGCAAATGCCAAGTATAATCCCTGGATCGTACCTACCCAGCCGGAAGGGCGTCTGGCCAAATTCGTGGACGAGGAGATCGAGGGGGACAGTGCGGGAGAGACTCTGGAGAATCTGAAAAATACAGTAACAGATGTGCTTAGGAACCGGGGAAACAGCAAGCTGTTGTCTTATAAAGCAGATGTCTATGAGGAACCGGTCTGGATCACGGACCGGCAGTTTCAGGATTATGTTACGGTGGATCAGAAAGATGCCTTTGATTACCTGTCGGTTTATTTTAATGTAAAAGATGACAATCATCCGCCGGTACATTTTATGCTGCTGCATACCATGAGTTCTGTCTTTCGGGGAACATTGTCACCGTGGCTTGGATGCAGCATCAATCTGGTCTGTCTGGGAATTACATTGTGGCTTTTACTGCGGCTGGGGAGACAGCGGGCAGATGTTTTTTCCCTGGAAGGAAAGGGAAGACAGCTGGGGATCCTGGCGGTGCTTCTCTATGGAATGAGTACCGGAGCACTGGCTACGGTGCTGCTGATCCGTATGTATGGACTGCTTTCCTGTCTGTGTGTCGCCCTGTTTTCCGTCCATGTGGAAAAATGGAAGAATAACGGGTTTGACAAGAAAAACAAGGGTCTTATCGCTATTACGGTGCTGGGTTTCCTGACACAGTATTTTTTCCTGTTTTACTGCCTTCTGCTGGCGGCGGTTACCGCAGTGATCCTGCTGTACCGGCACAGGAACAAAGAATTATGGTGCTATATCCGGTCCATGGTGATCGCTGCAGTGATCGGACTGGTATTGTTCCCTTTTGCAATTTCGGATGTGTTCTCCAGCGGAAGAGGGACGGAAGCTCTCGGCAATCTGGCCTCCGGATTTGCCGGTTACGGACAGAGACTGGCTGCATTTGGCAGAATTCTGGCGGATCGGACAGTGGGAGCACCTCTTCTGACCTGCGGATGTGCCGCCGGCGCAATCCTGCTTCTGGGAAAGCTGTATCTGAGATTCCGGGCCGGGAAACAGGAACAGAAAGGTGAAAATTCCGGAAGAGATGCGGCCTGGATGCTGATGGTGCCGGTGGCCGGATATTTTCTGCTGGCATCCCGCATGTCACCGTATCTGGTGGACCGCTATATTATGCCTTTGTTTCCGTTTGTGGCATTGCTGCTTGCTTTGCTATTGTGTCTCCTTGGAAAAAAACTGACAGAGATCTCCGGATGGAAAGAACAGATCGTGGGAGGCATGCTGGTGCTGTTGCTCGTGATGGTACAGGGGCTGCGGCTTGCGGCCTATGATGGGGAATACCTCTATCAGGGATATGCCAGACAGGAAGCATTGGCGGAAGAATATGAGGAGTTCCCATGCATCTGCGTTTATGCGGGAGTGGGCTATTATCAGAACCTGCCGGAATTTATGCATTACACCAAAACTTTGCTGGTAACGGCAGAGGAACTGAAGGAACGTAAGGATACGGAATCCATGGAGGCACTGGACCGGGTGATCGTATTGATCAAGCCGGGTGTGGATAAAGAAGCAACAGTGTCTGTGCTCCGGGATAAGTATGGTTATACGTCGGAGGAACTTCTGCTTTCGGAAGGCGTGCACGGAGATATGATATATATGTTTTCCAGATAAGGAATGAAATGATAAGAAGACAGAAATGAGGTTGAAACATGATCGCAGTTCGTTTGCTGTGGCTTGCCGTTCTGCTGGTAGCGATACCGGCATGGGTGGGAAATTGTTTTTTAAATGTGGATAAACCCTGTAGAAATCCGGTATTTCTGTGGATTAGCGGTCAGATGCTGCTATGGGCGGGATTTCAGGTGATCTGTGTGCCGGTGATCCTGTTGGAAGGCCGTATGTGGATGGTGACCGTAGCTTATTGCGGCTACATCCTGGTGCTGCTGGCAGCGGCAACGGTCCGGTATTTCCGGCAGTCCCGTACTCTGCGGGCAGTCCGGGAAGCAAAGCCGGAGAAAGCAGAGATTATTTTGTGGGTGCTGGCTGGTGTGCTTTTGCTGGTGCAGCTGGTATTGGCAGTGCTGATGGTCTACGGTGATGGTGATGATGCCTATTATGTGGCAATCTCCGCAGCGGCAGAGGAATCCGGCAGGATGTATCAGAAGATCCCTTATACGGGAATGCATACGGAACTGGATGTGAGACACGGGCTGGCACCTTTTCCCATCTGGATCGCATGGCTGGCCCAGATGACCGGCATCACTACGGTGATCGTGGCGAAGACTCTGGTGCCGGTCGCTCTGATCTCCATGACTTACGGAGTATTTTATCTTCTGGGAAGCAGGGTATTATTCGCAGGAGAGGGCGCATACCGGAAGAAATGGGCGTTGCCTGCATTTTTACTCTGTACGGAAGTGCTGGTGCTTTTCGGAGATTATTCTTATTATACTGTAGAGAATTTTATGATTGCCAGGAGCAGGCAGGGGAAGGCTGCATTGGGAAGTATCCTGATCCCCATGATATTTTTCCTGCTGCTGACACTGCTTCGAAAAATACAGGAAGAACAGAAGATCCCTGTCGGTTTCTGGGTGCTGTTGGGATCTGTGATGACGGCCTGCTGTCTGGCCAGTACCATGGGAGCATTGCTGGCATGCATGCTGGTGGGAACGGCCGGGCTCTGTGGTGCGGTCAGTTACAGAAAATGGAAACTCATACTGCCATTGATCGGCTGTTGTATTCCCTGCATTGTGTATGCCGGAATGTATTTGCTGTTGGGATGATAGTACCGGAGGAGAAGAATGGATGCTTTAAAGCTGTTTCAGGAATATATGGGGACCGGACTGATCGTTCTGTGGTTCCTGGTGAGTCTGTTGTATCTGTGGCTCACAGAGAAAAGAAAATATATCCGGGTGATGTTTCTTTATGTGCCGCTAGTATTGCTGCTTGTCTTTTTTAATCCGCTGGTGGCGAAGATCGTCTCTCAGATGGCGGATGGGGAAATCTATTACCGGATCCTGTGGTTGTTGCCTGTGACACCGGTGATTGCTTTCGGTACGGTGCAGCTTTGTGGAAAACTCGCCGGTAGAAAAAGATATGTGGGGATAACGTTGGCTATTGTGCTGTTTACGATATCCGGCAGTCTGATCTACAGGAATCCCAATTTTCAGAAGGCGGAAAATGCGTATCATGTACCCCAGAGCGTTGTGGATATCTGTGATACCATTGAGGTTCCGGGCAGAGAAGTCATGGCGGCATTCCCGGGAGAACTGCTGCAGTATGTGAGACAGTATTCCAATGTGATTTGTATGCCCTACGGCAGGGACATTATGGTGAGCAAGTGGACGGTGCAGAATGATCTTTATGATGTTATGGAGCAGGAGGTCATTGATGCACAGGAGCTGGCAGAACTGGCCAGAGAAGAGGCCTGCGCCTATGTGATCCTGTCGGAAGATAAAAAACTGGTGGGGAAGATGCAGGATCAGGAATTTGAAGAATTCGGAAGAATGCACGGATATGTGATCTACAAAGATTCCACAGTGGATCTGTATTACTTTATGAAGGAATGAGATTTCAGGGAAAAACAAGTGGCTCCCGGAGCAGCAAAGTAACTGGCTGCTTCGGGAGCCTTTTTTGACCGGAATTATTTTTCCTGGGATGCATAATCCTTGGAATAGTAATTCAGGAAGTATTCAAAACGTTTGGCGATGAGCTTACGTCCTTTTACATTCAGGTGCAGATTGTCGACAAGATATTCATCGGCATTGTCTTCGGTAATGCTGCCGTACAGGTTATCCATGAAGGATACGCTGTGGATATTGGCGGAGTAACATTCCTTGATCACATAAGTGGATAAGACATCACGGCCGTTGTAAATATACATATCGGAGCTTACATAGTCGCCGTTCTCATCCACAGCATATGCATAGGTCGGAGACATGACGATAATGCGGATCTGGGGGTAATAGTTCTGCAATACTTCAATGCTGGCCTCCAGATTGCCGGTAAACTGCGTGGGATCCGTGGGATTCTCATCACTGTACATGGCATTGCCGGACAGATAATCGGTAGCATCATACATAATGGCAACGGTGTCGATCGTGTTGAAATCCAGAGTTTTCAGTGTGTTGATTACTTCCTCTGCTTCGGCCGGTGTCTTGTCGCCCAGAGCATTGGCTGCATCGGTGTAGTAGCCATCCAGAGGAACCCCAACGGCCAGGTTCACCAGCCAGTAGAGACAGTAAGCATCCATGGGGGCAACGGTGGGGTCGTAGTTTAACTGCTGTGCAGCAAGGTAACTTCCGCTGATGGAACAGTTATAAACGGTGGTATCGGTCTCTTTGGCGATCAGATTGGCCAGATTGTCGGAAGAGTCCCTGTCATCTGCGAAGGGAGCATTTCCGAAGACAACGATATTGGAAGCATCATTAATGATCATCTGACCGTTTTCGTCGGTCAGGGGAAGGATGGAATCCCAACTGTCGTCGTAGGAACCCTGTCCGTCCTTGAAGATGTCGGACTGGCTGATCCTCTGTCCCCAGTGTGTGACGCGGTATCCTACCACGCCGACAACAATAAGAAGCACGAGAGCAAACAGTACGTGAAAATTCAGAAAGCGCCGGATACCGGCAGGGGCCGCAGACTCTTCGCCCTCAGGGATTTCTTCATCGGCATCTACGTAAAGGTCTTCTATGTCGTCATCGGGATCGGTATGGAAATTGTGCACAGAACCGGAACGAGTATTCCCGGAATGGAAATTACCAGAATCTGTGTCTTGCATTGTGTCGTTTTCCAGATCTACAATCTCAATATCCGGCATGTCATTCACAGAAGATGCGTGGATATTATGGTTGTTATTGTTTCGTTTCATGTATTCTCTCCGTTTCAGGTAATTCAATAATGTAGTGGTAAAAAGAGTTATATTGATTTTACTATTATACGAAAAGAAAGTCCATAATATTAGAAAGATTTAAGAAATTCTGAAGAAATGGGTGAATGCCTTGATGTGGGGAAAATACAATGCTATAATGTTACGGAATTATTACACCGAGAATTATGAGCAGAAGGGATAGATCAGATGAAAAAATTATTTAACCATACAAAACGTCCGGACCGTAACTGGGAAGAAGACGTACAGGATGGTTACGATTGGGACGAGGAAGAATATACCGGAGAAGAAGACGGCGAGGAATACTATGCCGATGAAGAAGAGTATCCGGAAGAGACTGACGGCGAAGAGTACTATGTCGATGAGGAAGAGTACACCGGAGAAGAAGACGGTGAGGAGTACTATGCCGATGATGTGGAGTACATCGAAGAGAGTGACGATGAAGAGTATTATGCCGACGAGGATTACGAGGAAGAGCCGGCTCCCACGGGCAGGAGAAAGACCGGGGGCAAAAAGCAGGGCGGAATCGCTGTAATCTGGACAAAATTCCTGAACCTGAGTACCATGGACCGGATCATGGCAGCTACCGGAGTGGCGGTACTGATTCTGGCTATCGTGACCGGAAGTGTCTATGCCAGTGCCCGGGCAGTGGATGGACAGGTATCGGAGTTCGTCAGCGTGGGAACACAGCTGGACGGCATCCAGATGATCGGTGAGCAGGGACTTCTGGCAGTGGCAGACGCACAGATGGCAAAGATTGCGGCAGCCAATGCGGTAGAAGAAGATCCGGAAGAACAGAAGGAATATGAAGAGGCAGAGTACACCAACGGCGGTACGGTAGAACTGGAGCTGGTCTCTGTACAGAAGGATCTGAAGATCAAATTTAACAATAAAAAGACCGGCAAGCTGATCTCCAACGTACCCTTCAGCGTAACCATCACAGATCCCAACGGCAAGACCGAGACCTGGACTGATGACGATATGGACGGTATTATCTATAAAAAGGGTATTACGCCGGGGAATTACTCCGTAGCGGTAAACGCACTGACGGATGATAAATACAAGGACTATGTTCTGCCGACAGCAGCACAGAAAGTAGAAGTAAAGAAAGATATCGCCTATAAAAAGGTCGATGTCTCCAATGAGATCAAGAAAGAATCTGAGATCAATGCTGCAAAAGAGGATACACAGATCAAGGATACTACTGTAGAGTCCACACTGCAGGATACTGTGCAGTGGGTGGCAAGTACCGCAACTGCCAATACTTATAAAGAAGTATCCAAGGATACCATTACCAATCCGGAGACCGTAACGGTGGCTTACAGCGGTAAGTTCCTGCGGATGGCAGAAGTGTCTCCTACAGCAGAACCTACAGCGGAACCGACAGCAGAACCTACAACAGAGCCCACAGCAGAACCTACAAAAGAACCGACAGTATCCCCGACTGCAGAGCCCACAGCGACTCCGACAGTAACCCCGACGGCAACAGCAACCCCGGCGGCAACAGCAACCCCGACAGCGGCCCCTACGGCAACTCCTACAGCGACTCCTACGGCAACCCCTACAGCGACTCCGGCGGCGACAATTACTCTGGATAAAACGGCAGTGACGACTTATCCGAAGGCAACGGATACAGTTACCGCAAAAGTCAGCGGAAGTGGAACCGTAAGTGCGGCTTCCAGCGATACCGGTATAGCAACTGTGGCTGTAAGCGGCAAGACCATTACTATCACCGGTGTGAAAGCGGGAAGTGCTACGGTAACGGTAACGTATACAGAAGGCAGCAACAAGGTGGAAGCCAAGTGCACAGTAACAGTAAAGGCTTCCAATGCGAGAGAAGATAAAACTACCAGGCTGAAAGACAAGAGCGGTGTACAGCTGTATGTACAGGATGGTGACAGCTATCGTGAAGCAGTCAATGCGGATTACTTTACTGCCTCTAAGTTCTTTATCAAAGGTGATGTGAAATACACCGGATGGCAGACACTGGACGGAAAGCTTTATTTCTTTACAGCGGATGGCAACAAGGTTACCGGAGAACAGGTCATTCAGGGCGCAAAATACAATTTTGCCAGTGACGGATCTCTGGTAGTTGGCTCCGGCACCATGGGAATCGATGTGTCCAAGTGGAATGGAAAAATTGACTGGAACGCCGTGAAGAATTCCGGTGTCAGCTACGTGATCATCCGTGTGGGTTATCGCGGTTCCTCTCAGGGAGCACTGATCGATGACCCTACCTTCAAGACCAACATCAAGGGAGCTACGGCAGCAGGACTGAAAGTGGGTGTATACTTCTTTACCCAGGCAGTGGATGAGGTCGAGGCAGTACAGGAAGCCTCCATGGTACTGGACCGTATCAGCGGTTACAAGATTTCCTATCCGGTATTCCTGGATGTGGAAGGAAGCGGCGGAAGAGGTGATAAGATTGATTCCGCTACCAGAACGGCAGTATGTAAGGCATTCTGCAATACCATTCAGAATGCAGGATACACCGCAGGTGTGTATGCCAACAAGACCTGGCTCAGCCAGAAGATGGATGCAAGTGCACTGAGTGGCTACAAGATCTGGCTGGCCCAGTATGCAGCAGCACCCACCTACACCGGACGCTATGATCTGTGGCAATACAAATCCACAGGAAAAGTCAGCGGCATCAGCGGCAATGTGGATCTGAACTTAAGCTACCTGGGATATTAACATCAGCAATGACCAGCCGGTGAGACTGCTTGCAGGCGGAACCGGCTGGCCATTAGCTGATGAAACACACATGAGCATGTAGGACGATAGTCCGGAATGCGAATGGGTGTTACGGATCCGAGAGCACGAAGTGCGGAGGAGCCGTGTTAATACCCGGCGCTAAGAATGACGATAGTCCGGAATGCGAATGGGTGTCACGGATCCGAGAGCACGAAGTGCGGAGGAACCGTGTTGATATCCTGCTTGTTTTATGGTAAAATATCCCTATCTATAACAAAAAATGTGCGCTGTGCGCAGAACGGAGAAAAAATGAGAACTTATCTGGTAACAGGAGGGGCCGGTTTTATCGGTTCCAACTATATTCATTACATGTTTAAAAAATACGATAATAAAATCCGTATCATCAACGTGGATGCACTGACCTATGCAGGCAATCTTGAGAATCTCAAGGACGTGGAGAAGCGTGAGAACTACACCTTTGTCAAGGCTAATATCTGTGACAAGGATGCCATCAGCAAAATTTTCGCAGAGAATGATATCGACCGTGTGGTACATTTTGCGGCAGAAAGCCATGTAGACAGAAGTATCCGCAACCCGGAGATCTTCGTACAGACCAATGTCCTGGGTACTGCAGTGATGCTGAACTGTGCCAAGGCAGCCTGGGAGCTTCCCGATGGCAGCTTCAAAGAAGGCAAGAAGTTCCTGCATGTATCTACAGATGAGGTCTACGGATCTCTTCCCGATGATGACAGTGCATTCTTCTATGAGACCACTCCGTATGATCCCCACAGCCCTTACTCCGCAAGTAAGGCAAGCTCGGACATGCTGGTGAAGGCATATATGGATACCTATCATTTCCCTGCCAACATTACCAACTGCTCCAACAATTACGGTCCTTTCCAGTTCCCTGAGAAGCTGATCCCTCTGATCATCAATAATGCATTGCATGGCAAAAAGCTTCCGGTCTACGGTGACGGTAAGAACGTCCGTGACTGGCTGTATGTGGAAGACCATGCTAAGGCTATCGATATGGTACAGGAACAGGGAAGACTGTTCGAAACCTACAATGTGGGCGGACATAATGAGAAGCAGAATATCGAGATCATCCACATTATCATTGAGACTCTGCAGGAGATGCTTCCGGATTCCGATCCCCGCAAGGCACATATTAACAACGACCTGATCACTTACGTGGAGGATCGTAAGGGACATGACAGAAGATATGCCATTGCACCGGACAAGATCAAGGCAGAGATCGGCTGGTATCCCGAGACCATGTTCAAGGAAGGCATCCGCAAGACCATCGCCTGGTACTTCGAGCATGAAGACTGGATGAATAATGTGACCAGCGGTGATTACCAGAAGTACTACAATGAGATGTACGAAGAAAAGTAAAGAATACCTGTTAAATGGGAACGATGAACGTCGTTCCCATTCGGTGTGTTAAAAAACAAGTAAAAAGAAGCCCGAAAAGGGCGGATCGGAGGACGAAATGAAAGGAATTATACTGGCGGGAGGTTCCGGAACCAGACTGTATCCCCTGACAAAAGCGATTTCCAAGCAGATCATGCCGGTGTACGATAAACCCATGATCTATTATCCCCTGTCAACACTGATGCTGGCAGATATCAGAGAAGTGCTGATCATTTCCACCCCGAGAGATCTTCCGGTATTCAAAGAGTTATTAGGAGACGGCAGCCAGCTGGGCATGCGTCTCGAGTATGCGGTACAGGACAAACCCCGTGGACTGGCGGATGCCTTTATCATCGGTGCGGAATTCATCGGTAATGACAGAGTAGCGTTGGTGTTGGGAGATAATATTTTCTACGGACAGAGCTTCTCCAGAGTACTGCGTACCGTAGCAGCAAGAGAAAAGGGAGCTACCATTTTCGGTTATTATGTGCGTGATCCCAGAGAGTATGGCGTGGTAGAGTTCGATGAGAACGGCAAGGCACTTTCCATCGAGGAGAAGCCGGAGCATCCCAAGAGCAATTATGCGGTTCCCGGACTGTATTTCTATGACAATGCTGTAGTGGAGATCGCAAAGAATGTAAAGCCCTCTGCAAGAGGAGAGATTGAGATCACCAGCATCAACAACGAGTACCTGAACAGAGGCAGTTTACAGGTAGAGACACTGGGAAGAGGCTTTGCATGGCTGGATACCGGCAATCATGATGCCCTTCTGGATGCGGCAGATTTTGTGGCGGCTTTCCAGAAGAGACAGGGTCTGTACATTTCCTGTATTGAAGAGATCGCTTTCAAGCGAGGATTCATTGACAAAGAGCAGCTGCTTGCTCTGGCAGAGCCGCTGCTTAAGACGAACTACGGAAAATATCTGGTAGAGGTAGCAAATGGACTCTAAGCTGCGGAAAATGGCGATTCTGGCCTCCATGGCGGTGATCCTGCTGGTGGCACTGCTGGTCATGTATGTCAACAGGGAGCAGTTTACGGCAGCTTCCGGACCGCCGGCATCCGGCACTCAGAATGCCGGAGCGGGTGACAGTGCATCTCCGGCGGAAAATGGCGATCAGGCAGAAGAGACGGTCTCACCGGATGGTCAGATCGGCAATGATCTGAAGGCATTTTTAAAAGATAATACATTTTTTGATCAGGAAGTAAATCCAATTCTGGAAGCTGCAAAGGATAACAGCAACCGTCTATCTCTGGTAGCCACCTCCATAGAAAAGGATCTGCGGATCCAGATCGTGGACAACGAAGGAAGTCCGGTGACCGGGGAGAGCTTCTACGTACGACTGGACGGATTGGGAGATTACAAGGATCTGGATCAGGACGGTATCATTTACATTGGAGATCTGGATTCCGGAGACTATTATATTGAGCTCCTTCCCATTGAGGGATATAAGGTTCCGGTCAGTGAGACAAGAGTTCACGTCAAGGATAAAGTGGAGTATCTGGCCATTGACGATATTTCCTTGTTGATCAAGACGGAGGATGAAGTGGATGCAGAAGCCGAGGACAGCGCCGTGGCAGGTGCTCTGGCAGATGCGGACAAGACAGAGATCCAGAAGCTGCAGACCACGTCCGGTAATGCAAAGGTCGGTATCGATGTCTCCAAATGGAACAAGGAGATCGACTGGGATAAGGTGGAAAATGCAGGAGTGCAGTTTGCCATTATCCGTGCCGGATACCGCGGTTCGGTAACCGGAAGCCTGGTGGAAGATCCCATGTTCGTGACGAACATGAAGGGTGCACAGGCCGCAGGAATTCCGGTGGGCGTATACTTTTTCACCCAGGCTGTGGATGAGGTAGAAGCGGTACAGGAAGCTTCCATGGTACTGGATCGTATCAGCGGATATAAGATTTCTTATCCGGTATTTCTGGATGTGGAAGGCAGCGGCGGAAGAGGAGATGCTATCGACTCCGCTACCAGAACCGCAGTCTGCAAGGCATTCTGCAATACGATCAAGAACGCGGGATATACCCCGGGAATCTATGCCAATAAGACCTGGCTGAGTTCCAAGATGGATGCCGGAGCACTGAGCGGTTACAAGATCTGGCTGGCACAGTATGCGAAGACACCTACCTACACCGGAAGATATGATCTGTGGCAGTACCGTTCCAACGGTAAGGTCAGTGGTATCAGCGGAAATGTAGATCTCAACTTAAGCTACTTGGGATAT
>ERZ827488.2446-NODE-2446-length-17984-cov-6.861509_pt1 | contig 17984 bp, 10 predicted proteins | sample MGYA00519771_ERZ827488 | MGnify/ENA primary metagenome ERZ827488 (study PRJEB31778, sample SAMEA3449323) | human gut metagenome | biome: human gut; feature: human-associated habitat; material: faeces | place: United Kingdom | collected 2010/2012 ... | reverse complement strand
TAAAAATATTTTATATTTTAACAAGGGTTAAGCTGTAAGATTGTATATAGTTACCTAGAGTTTTTTCCACCGGCTGTAAACTGCTGAAGAGTATTCCATTTCTTATCTACACAAGTGATGCCGCCCCCATCTGTACTAAGCCATAAATGCTCATTCTTATCAATAACAATTTCTCCGATATAAGAATAATATGAGTTTATCTTTCTCCCATAGTCATAATGTACAAAAGTATCATGTTGAGGGCTGAAATAATTAACTCCTCCATAGTAACTACCTACCCAGATAGTTCCGGCAACATCTTTATACAATGCAAAGATAGAGGGATGATTCAGCCCGCCCACATATTGGGGAATTTGAATGAGAGAATACTGTTTGTTACCAATACTGTAGCGATGAAGTCCGTCAAAAGTACCGAACCATATATTTCCCTCGTTATCTTCTACAAAATCACGAATCTGTTCGCTACTGATACCTTCCGAAGTTCCCGGCAAATAAGGAACTTTCGACAATTGTTGTTTGTCGTTCATTCGATATAATCCATGCATGCGGGTACCAATCCATAGCTCTTTTTGAGAACTTTCAAATATGCGATAAATCTCCACCCCTTCCAATAGTTGCTTTTGCTGATATGTACGGCGATCAATCAGATAAACTCCGTTATATGTCCCGATACCAATCTGATCGTCCATCATGGTCAGGCAACAAATACGTGAAGTGATATTCGTTTTTAATACAAAAGTTGGTTCTTTATCTGCTTTCAAACAAAATAAAGAATCATGTTTCATATACCACACTTGTCCTTCGGACGAAGTAAGCGCGGTGATAATACTTTCATTCGTGAGTCGGGAGAATTTCTCTGTTTGTATGTCATATTTGATTAAATTCTTATCAATTAAGAAATATAGATTATCCAAGCTGTCACCAACGATAAACGAAACTTCATTGCCCAACCAGACCGGTGGTTCTTCACCTACAGATTTTATCCAGCCTTTGAATATTCTTACACGGTTTCCATCATATTGGCTTATTCCTTCCTTTGTTCCAAACCACATTCTGCCCAACCTATCCTGATAAATAGCCATCACAGAGGGCTGTGTTAAACCTTCCGACAAACCAATATGTTTGAAATATTCAGCATATAATGGCAAAACAAAGAAAAAAGAAATAAACAACAGTAATAAATGACGTAACTTCATATTATTTTTTATTTGGTGTTGTTCTGTTAATCACAAATTAATCGCTTAAATATACTAACAATTTGCAATATTCGAAAAAATACTGGACATAAACAACATTTTTATAGGCGAATCAATCTATAATCCTGCCTTTACGATTCTAACAAAGGTTTTCTTCACTTATGTCAGATATAATAAAAAAGGTTGCAAATTTTATAGAAATTCACAACCTTTACTCTCAATTTTATAAGTATCAGAAATATTCTACTTTTAGCACATAAACAGGAAAAGAGTCTTTAGTAGAACGATGTATATTACTTATTTTTAACCCGTCATCATCCAATTCCCAGTCTACCTTCTTATGATTCTCCAATAATGTAACTTTCCTGATTTTATCCTTTTCCGAAGAAAAGGAACGCAATGTATAAGAAGCTTTAGTAACATGACGTACGATAATATATACACTTTTACCTCTCATGGTGAAGCGGACATCAGGTACAATATCTTTAGGAGTTCCATCATATACTGCATCGTGAAAAGGTTTCTGTTCAGTATCTTCTACTCTATTTACCGTAAAATCTTCTCCAAAGATACGCCAGGGAGTTGTTCCATAAATAGCCTCGCCATTACTCTTCAGCCACTTATGAAAAGTTTTCAATATTATATCCGTTTGCTCCGGAAAACATCCTGCTTGGTCTGGTCCCACATTCAACAATAAATTTCCACCTTTACTGACAATGTCTACAAAATTTCTGATTAATATATCCGGCTTTTTATAAACAGTATCATAACGATTGTACCCCCAGTTCTTACCCATCGTCAGGCAAGCCTCCCAAGGTTTGTTATTTATGCTGTTAGAAAGTTTCTGTTCGATAATTGAATAGTCTCCTAATCCGTTCCCAATGCGACTATTGATTAAACACCCCGGTTGCAACGAATGAATCAATTCACGTAATTCCTTACTCTGTTGCCTGGTAACCAGTTCAGGCGTATCGAACCAGATAACTGCTATTTCACCGTAATTCGTAAGTAACTCTTTTAATTGTGGTTTTACTTTGCGTTCAATATAAGCCGGTAACTGCTTGCTATCTTCATCCGGATAATCCCAAGTATTGCTGCGGCCTGCTTTTACAGGCCAGTTAGTAGGAACATCCGGATCTTCCCAATCACGTCCTAATGAATAATAAAGTCCCAGCTTGATTCCCTCTTTTTTGCAAACTTCCGCCAGTTCTTTTAAAGGATCTTTGGCAAAAGGAGTACACTTCACTATGTTATAATCACTGCAAGCTGAATTATACATGGCAAATCCGTCATGATGTTTAGTCGTATATACCAAATATTTCATTCCTGCGTGCTTGGCAGCCCGTACCCATTTCTTCGCATCAAATTTTACCGGATTAAAATCTTTGGCTATTGTTGCATATTCTTTTAACGGAATACGCTCATAAAGCATAAAGTGTTCGCCACCTTCGGTTGGATGGCCTTTCCATTCACCGGCTGTCTGAGAATATAATCCCCAATGTATAAACAAACCGAATTTTGCATCTTTGAACCAATGCAAATTGTCTTCGGTAGTAGCCATAGAATAATTGGATATAACTGTCAAAAGAACAATTACTATAAAAATTCTTTTCATACAAAACTTATTTTATACAACCATTAATGCCAACGTAAAGAACTTAATCCCAATTTCAAAGAAACATCCGGATTACGTTTATAATAATCTAATACCTCTTTAAGTTCCTCATCTATTTCGTACAATTCATCGATCACATATAAAGTTCCCGAAGGATTGTAAGCTTTATTGTAATCCGAACGTTTCTTATCGGGTTCATATTCTGTACCTACAAATTCAAGGTGAGTATATTTCTTGGAATCCAACAGAAAAGGTTTCCAGAAAACCACACTATTCCGAATAGAAGCTCCCCAATGTACATCCTTCTTATAGAAAGCTTCAGCAGCTTCATAACCTTCATACATCGCCTTCAAATGACAAAGACGAGCGAAGAACAATAAATCATAAGCATGATAAGCAAAAGCATCACGACCGAGTAAATCCGTAGTCGTTCCGTTAGGAAACAGGTTACCCTTCACCCAATCGTCATATGAGGAACGGAATTTATCGACTATAGCCTCATCTTCCAATACCGTGCCGAACAGATAAAATTGATATAACAGACAAGTACCCCAGTTATTGACCCTCAAGTCATTATCTTTAATAAATACCTCCGCCCTCTTACGTAGCCAGGTATCAATCAATTCCCGGTCAGACTGTCCGATTACTTTACGAATCAATGAATAACCTTCGACAGCAATATTATATGATTCTTCATGAATATTTCTTTTCGACAAGGCAACATTGATTTCAGACCATGCTTTCAGATATTCAACCGCTTTATTCAGATACGTCCTATCCTGTGTAAAAGCATACGCGAGACATAATTGATGAATAGCTTTCATTTCATTACTAATGTCTATCTTATCCGGATTTTCATCAATAGATTTAACCGGAGTCGTTTTCCGGTTACTCTCTACAATATTTTTAGCGGGAGTTTCTATCTGTTTGATATACCAATTCATCGGAAAAGCGGTATTATCAGCCTTCTCCAATGCTGTTTTCACTTTATCATAGTTTTCACGTGTGAGCACGACATTCGGAAACATTTTATCCACGTCCGAGGTTTGAGCCTTTACACAAGACATCCCCCATAATAACATACATATTAGAAAACATTTTCCTTTCATCCTTTTCCTCTCCTTCCGTTCTTATAAAATTTCAATATCATCTATGTAACATTTATACTTATTTCCCTCGGCCAAAGTGACTCCCGAACTATACGTCGGCAGAATGACTATGCCTGCTATACCATTCTTCAACTGTGTAGCGGCAGCACTGTATTCTCTTTTACTAAAAACAAACGTATATGTTTTCCATGCTCCTTCTTCTTTGAAATCAACCAACGAATTGGTTAACAAAACTCCTTCTTCCTGCTCGTAATCATTCACCGAATTAAACCTTCCTATCAGTTTAACTCCTAATTGTTGAGATACTGCTTTGGAAGTACCCTTCCACGTTTCTTTTCCTATCACATTGGCAGGTTGATAAATTCGGAAACGGATTCCTCTTAGTTCATCAATATCTACTGTTTCGGAAAAACGGAATTTCAAACCGTAATTCCGGGCTTCCATCGAAGTATATTCCAGCACTTTGGAGGAAGTGTTTTCTTCACTCTGAACCGGATTATCTATCACTATATGGGAATATGCCCAACGCGGATAATAATCGTCTATCTTACTACTGCCTGAATTGCCATAACGAAAGAAATAGGGGGTTGTATCATACGTTTCAAAGTCGGCGAATAAAGTACCTTTATCGGGAAGAGGATCTTCTTTATCATCTTTCCCTTCGTTAGAATCAACTGCAGGATCATCGCTTGAACAGGATATAAAAAGTCCCCATAATATAATGAAAAATACATTGTAGCTATATTTCATAATTTACTTTAGATTTTAGTTAATGCCGGAAATTCATGTTTTAAATATAATGAGGGTGCCTTTCCTCGAATTGAACTGACACCCTCATCGGTATATACTCGTTATCTCATTCCAAATTTACCACCCTGTGTTCTGTACCAGTTTATGGTTTTTGAAAAGTTCGGTATTCGAAATCGGATAGAAATACATTTTATCCTGAATATTGTAAGTGGCATGCAAAACTTTCGTATATTGAATAGTACCGTCAGTTTGCTTAACTACTTTCACTTTATAAATATTCTGCATATTATCTAATTCTTTCCAGCGACGAAGATCCCAGAAACGTTGTCCCTCGAATGCAAATTCTACACGGCGTTCGTTTCTCAATCGTTTCAAAAAGGCATCTTTCTTCATATCGGTAGGATACGCCGGCATTTTCACATCTCCACGATTACGTACTTGGTTAACTGCATCGCGTGCACTCAGGCTATAAGAACCTGTGTAGTCAGGATCACCATAAGCATTTACCATTGCTTCTGCATAGTTCAACAGAATTTCTGCATAACGGAACAAGATCCAGTTATGCTGCTGGCTGGTAGTAGTTTCACCCGGTTCAAAAGTGACACTGTTATTCACATATTTTCTCAAGTAATATCCGGTAGTCGTGGCATTTTTTATAGGCTGACCGTTCTTACCTCCTTCAAACACTTCTACCGGGGTCGTTTTAGGCCATGCCATACCATTATATACTACGGTCATTCCCAGACGCGGGTCACGATTCGCATACGGGTCTTTAGCCATTTCTGCATTACTCCAGTCAAAAGCTGTACCATCTGTCATTTCATAAGCACTTACCAAGTTTTCTGTCGGACAAGTGGTAGTAGAGCCTTTAGTAACTCCCATCGGGAAGTTTGCAGACTCAAAACTTGTACTTGCTCCCGTGGGACGGCACATGATGACTTCTTTACTTTGGTTATTGGTAGCACCGTACAAATTAGAATATTTCGGGTCCAGACTATATCCTAAAGTACCGGCCTGACTGATAAGATCGTATGCTGCCTGAGCGGCATTTTTCCATTTCTGCGTATCATCGGCAGAATACAAAGGGCTGGCAAGATACAGAGATGCACGAGACTTCAATGCAAGAGCCATACCTTTAGTAGCACGTTGCAAGTTACCTTCTCCACCAGGCATATTGTTATAATTAACAGGCAATTTGTCATTAGCCAGATCAGTACATTCACTGATGATGAAGTTCAGGATAGTAACTGCATCCGAAGGTTCTGCTTCGTTGGCTTCTTCCTGTGTCAGTGTCTTCGTTATCAGAGGTATATTCTGATAACGTTTCACCAACTCAAAGTAATAGAATGCACGCAGAAAGCGAACTTCATGCTCATAATTCAGGTAACTTTTATAATCATCAGCAAAACCGTCGGAATATTTCCATTCATCGAACGTCAGTCCGACACAGTTCTCAAGATAGAAGTTAGCATCATGAATAGCGTTGTAGTAAGTACCGAATACGTCATTGACCGTATAATTGGCTGACCACGTACCATTGACAAAACGTTGGATAGCAGATGATTCGTAAACATGGATAGCATCATCCGTAGCTGCGTCTTGCATAGCTCCCGATGTATTACAGAAGTCATGCGGCAAATAACTATATACCTGTGTAGCCAGTTGTTTCACACGGTCCATGTTATCCAGAATTTGTTGCTTTGAATAATAATCTGTTTCGCTGCAATCCATAAAATCACAAGCTGTGTACAGAGGAGCGGATGTAACCGCAAGCAACAAGGCAATATGTTTGATTTTAAAATACTTCATGTTCATTTTACTTTTTAGAATGATAAGTTAACACCAAAAGTATACTGAGTCATGGTCGGATGATTTGTTCCGATATTTTCAGGATCTAATACTTTAATCTTATCTACACAGAAAAGGTCGTGACCGCGCGCAAAGACTTTGGCACCTTTGATGAATTTACTCTTCTTCATCATTTCCTGTGAGAAATTATAATAAAGTTCCAATGTACGCAATTTCATATAAGACGCATCAGCCACCCACAAGGAGTTAGTCGTATAGTTATTGGCGGAACCTTCTGAAGTCAGACGCGGATATTTAGCATTCGGAGTATCCGGAGTCCAACGATTGTTATAATATTCGGTAGAAATAGTACTGTTACTAATCAAAGGCCAATACACACTTGAAGTGTTCAAAAGACGGCTCTGATTTCCCGTTCCTTGGAACAAAGCATAGATACCGAAACCTTTATATTCCAGATTCAAGTCGAATGAGTAATAGATTTCCGGCATAGCACTGTATCCTAAAGCTACCTGGTCATAAGCGTCAACAACTCCGTCATTGTTCTGGTCTTTATACTTCAAATCACCCGGACGAACATCTGAAAGGTTTTGTTTAACACCGCGGTTGTCAATCTCTTCCTGACTCTGGTAAATACCTTCCACTTCATAACCGAAGAACTGCCCCAAACGCTTGCCTGTACGTTTCAAGTAGTCATGAGGGCGATATTCTTCGTTCTGGTTAATAATCTTGTTACGGTTGAAAGTCAGCATACCGCCAATTTGATAATTAAAATCACCGATTTTATCCGCCCAGCGTACGCTTGTTTCTACTCCATAACTATTCACAACTCCATTATTGATATTGGGAGCTGTCAAACCAAATATAGAAGACACGGCATTATCTCCGCTTACTAAAATATCCGTGCGGTGATCGTAAAAACCGTCAATAGTAACAGATAACTTGTTGAAAGCTATGAAATCGAATCCTACATTCAATTTGTGAGACTTCTCATAGGTCATGTCAGTGATACCCAGTTGAGTAATTTTCATACCACTGATGCTTGCCGGATTTTTTCCGAAATAATAACTTCCCCCTGTACCATACACATCAAGATAAAGGTCAGTACCATAATCAGCACGTCCGGAAATACCGTAGGAAGCACGAAGTTTCAACAGGTTTAACCAGTCGCTTTTCAAGGCAGCTTCTTCCGACATAATCCATGCGGCACCTACCGATGGAAAGATTCCCCATCTATGTCCCGGTTCCAGAATGCTGGCGGCAGAACCGGATAAAGATGCGTCCAGTACATAACGATGGTCATATACATAATGGGCCTGTGCCACTACATCCATAAATGCCTTCGAGTTGTTCTGACCTTTGGCATTTGTTTTATCCATATTGTATTGCAGAGTTGCAACCAGACTATGCTTATTCCAGTCCTTAGCATAGTTGGCATAGGCCCCAAAATTGAAATGATTGACCGAAGATCCTACACTTTTACTGAATGAAAGAGTACCTTCATTACGTAAAGTATTATAAGTAGTTTCTCCGGTTTCCCAATTCATCGTTGCTTGTTCATATCCGAAGTTCATGGTATTGTTGTCCCAATAAGAAGCACTGTTGTCCAAACCTACCTGAAAGCCTACTGATAATCCTTTCACAAGAGCACTCAAATCTTGATTCAATTTCATATCAGCATACATATTACGGGTTTGAGAGCGAGCATAGCCTCTACCGGAAATACTTGCAATCGGATTGTTGGAATATACAGTTGTACCACCCCATACATTGCGAGACGTTTTTACAGGAAATGCTCCAGAAGGAACTTGATACAATGCACTGAAAATGTTCGATGTCGTTTCTCCCGGACGGTTATGTTCGGAGAAATTTCCAAACAGGTTCAGCTGTACGGTAGTTGTAGGACTGACAGTAATATCCAAATTGGTACGAATATTCAGTTTTGAGTATTTGAACTGAGTGGAGTAACCGTCATTATCACTTGTCGGTTCCAATATACCATTATCATTCAAATAATTCAACTGAGTGAAATAACGTACAAATTCTCCACCACCTCTTGCCGAGAAGGTTACATTGTTTCCATAACTATGATCTCGTAATGCTTCGTCCCACCAATCTACATTCGGATATACATCCGGATTACTTTGAGTTCTGAAAGCTTCCAGTTCTTTAGCCGAATAACGTGCCGACAATCCATCGTTGGTCAATCCTTCATTCAAAGCTTTGGCATAAGTATATCCATCAACAAATTCCGGCAGACGTTGTGGGGTAGCCATATTGAATTGATAAGAGAAATTAATCTCCGGCTTACCCATCCTTCCACGTTTCGTTTTCACCAAGATAACACCATTGGCACCTTTCATTCCGTAAAGAGCCGTAGAAGCTGCATCTTTTAAAACAGTGACAGACTCTATTTCATCAGCACTTATTTGATCCAGTGAACGTTCAAAACCGTCTACCAACACTAATGGAGTAGTAGAACTGCTGGTTCCATATCCGCGTACTCTCAATGTTGCAGCGTCATCCCAGGCATTACCGGAATTTTGCAACACTTGCAATCCGGGAATCAAGCCATAAAGCATATTAGAGTTATTGATGCTTTTCTTATGCGAAAGTTCCTCCTCACTTGCTACTGCAGTTGCCGTAGTCGATTCTTTCAGATTGAAAGAAATGCCGCGTCCATACTCTATAGCCACTTTACTTTTGCGTGCAAACAAGCTGTCCTGTTCCTGAGCTACAATAGCTACCGGAGAACACAACATACACGCTACTAATAACTTGATACTTTTTCTCATGAGTATATTGTTATTTCTATTTTCTGTTAATATCATTAATTAATTATTCCCAACCCGGATTCTGAACAAGGCCATATCCTTTATTGATTTCTACTGAAGGAAAGGCGCTCAAGCACCATCTAGGTTCGAAACCGCTAGTCCACCATACACGCGGATATTTGGTCAATTCATATGGAACAAATTTATATTCGCCTGTATCTTTATGTTTATATACATGCAAACCATGTAACTGCTTCTCAAAAACATTATAAAGCTTCCAACGAATCAAATCAAAGAAACGAACTTCTTCGTAACCGAACTCACAAGCACGTTCACGCAATAAAGCTTCACGAAATTCTTTTTGCCCCAATCCTTTTTTAAGTCCAGGCAAGTTTACACGAGCACGTACTTTATCAACAGCATCGTATGCTTGCGCATTGGGAGAACCATTATACTCATTCAACGCTTCTGCATAACTAAGATAAATTTCTGCTAAGCGCAGGAACGGCCATTGTATAGGACGGTTTTTCCATTCCGTATTCCGATCCAAACCCCATTTACGGCATGCCAGTCCCGTACCCAAACTCAATACATGCGTGCTTCCACCTTGTGCCCAGTCTGCTCCCTGTGGATAATTTACAGGATCACTAGCCAATGCTTCTGTCAATGCAGCTGTTCTACCATTGTATTTGTCTCCATCCAAAATAAATGTTTCATATAAACGAGGATCACGATTCAAAAATGGATTCTTAGCTTGTTCAGGATTATCCCAACTAAAATCAGTACCATCGCTCATCTGGAACATATCAAAGTATTCTTTAGTAGGACAATAACCTCCCCAACGAATAGAATTGCTTAATATCGAATTAGCGTTGGCATTTAATATATTTCTTCTAACAGAAATTAAAGTTTCTGTTGTCCCACGATCATAATATGCACTAGTATATGCCCCACGAACATCAGATGTACCATTATCACCAACTTCTACTAACTTATAATAACCATTTTGATTCAATGCAGTGAAAAACTCTTCACAAGCATTAATAGCATCTTTCCAACGTTCTTTATTATATCCACCAAACCAAGTCATCAAACTAGATGAAGCTTCTCCATCACAGTAGGGAGCATTATCATTGAATAATGGACTGGCTACAAACAGTAAAACACGTGCCTTAAGGGCCATAGCTCCAGCTTTTGTCATGCGACCATCCCAGTTTGCCAAATCATTATCTGATATTCTCCATGGAAAATCAGGACAGTTAATAGCATCGTTAAGCAAACCTATGATAAAATCTACCGTAGCTTGTAAAGTGGCCCTCCCTGGTAGATTCACATCTTCAGGGTCAATAGCGTGATCTACAATAGGCAAAGCACCAAAGTGACGCAACATATGAGAATAATAAATAGCAACTATCATTTTAGCTTCCGCTTTCAGGCGAGATTTTTCAGTTGCATCCATATCAGGTACACGGTCAACATTTTCATAAAGAAGCCAAGCGTGACGGATACCTGTCCACATATGCGAATCAGCATCGTTAAAACGACATTTAGTTCTCTGTCCCGTAGGATATGAACTTTTTCTATCTTCTATAGAAGCATTATAATTACCCGGATAATAAACTTTAGCTAATCCAGAATAACCTACGTTATCATAGTTCAAATCTGTCAAACCTTCAAGAGTCCCCAACCACATTTGCGTCCAATAACCTGAAGTTTCCATTCCATAAGGAAGATATTGATAACTCTTCCACAAGATACGACGGGCGTATTCTGAAGTGGAAAAAATAGTATCAATCGTTACATCTGAACTAGGTGGCTTTTGCAAGAACTTGTCTCCGAAAGCCAAGTCTTCGCAGGAAACCCCGACAAACAAAGTACCCATCAAAAGGGTTGTATATAATAATTTTCTTAATGACCTCATGATTCTACATTATTAAATTAGAAACCAACTTTTAATCCTACATTTACGACTTTGATAAGCGGATAGGCTGTTCCATCCGGATTAGCTTCCGGATCACTTACTTTCAATTTGTCGAAAGTCAGCAGATTGTAACCTGAAACAAAGAGCCGAAGTGAACCAATGTGCGCCTTCTTCATTAATGAAGAAGGAAATGAATAACCAAGCTCTATATTTTTCAAACGTACGTAAGATGCATCTCTTAACCACAAATCAGAATCCTGATAATTGTGTGATTTACTCTTAAAGGAAAGCGCAGGTGCTTTAGCAGAATTTCCTTTCTCTGGTGTCCAGGCATCTTCAATCATGTATTTCATGACAGCTGAATTATTACTTTCACCAAACGGTACCCGATACATAGAACTCAAAAGACGAGAAGTTTTGAATGCGGCAGACCAAGTCATACTAAAATCAAATCCTTTCCAAGAGACGCCTAAATTCATACCAGCTGTATAAAGAGGATATTTCGGATAACCGATATCTCTTACATCTTTTTCATCAATTTTTCCATCTTTATTCAAATCTTTGTATTTTACATCACCAGCTAAAGGTACATAACCAGAACCTTGGTCAGGAATCCCTCCTTCAATATTTCCTTTCAGATTCTCATAATTGGCAGCTTCTTCTGTAAAATATCCATCAAAAACATAGCCAAATTGCTGACCAACAGGTTTTCCTTCAGTTTGCATCCATTCATAGGGGTATGTAATCTCATCGATAAATACAACCTTATTCTTGGCGTAGGAAAGATTAGCTCCGATGTTATAACGCACCTCATTGATACGATCTTCCCACTTTAGATTGATTTCATAACCCTTATTATCAACTTTACCAATATTTGCAATAGGCAAGCTAACTGCCAAGTAATCGGGAGTTACAGTTCGTGCCTTTAATATATTTTTACGATGTTCAACAAAATAGTCAAAGTTTAAACTCAATCGATCTTTGAGAAACTTCATATCAACACCATAGTTTTGCTTAGCCGCTGTTTCCCATGTGACATTAGGATTCCCCTTCTTAGATTCTACCGCTCCGGCAATATTAGTTGAAGTATTTATACCAAAATTATAACTTCCTGAGCTAATCAAATATTTATCAGGTAAATATAGAAAACGGGAATAATCACTAACACGATCATTTCCTACAATACCATAAGAACCACGAATTTTAAAGTAATTAATTACCTTCTTTATTGGCTGAAAGAAATTCTCTTCTGAAATAATCCATCCCAATGATCCAGCAGGGAAAAGACCAAATCGTTGTCCCTCTGCAAAGTTTTCAGAACCATTATAACCTAAACTTAAATCTAGCAAATATTTAGTTTTATAATCATAAGTTGCACGTCCTACCAAACCAACATAACTTCTTGGAATACCAATAAATTCTGATGGACTACTACCTTCATAAGGATAATAAGTCATAGATTGATTATACATAGCTAGTGCAGACACGTGATGATTTCCAAAATCACGCTTATAGTTTACAGCAGCCTCTAAATACCAGTTTCTTGTTTGACCTGTACTTTCAGAATATCCCAGCTTTTGGTAATCCTGACTCTTTTTATATATCAGCTCATTATTTGTATTATAAATCGCTTCATACTTATTGGCACGCCCTTCCCGACGCTTTGTGATAGTTACACCACTGTTGTATGCTCCTTTCACATGTACCTTTAACCCTTTAGTTAAAAAATCCAATTTTTGATCTAATTGAAAATCAAAGTTTAATGTGTTTTGAGTACGGTTATTATATCCTTTCCCATAATAAGTATTTAATGCATCATAATAATTACCAATAGAAAAAAGATCAGTATCCGATACTACCCATTTACCATCTACAATACCTGCACCAGCAAAAGGAACAGCGGTATAAATATCCCGAAATAAGTATTTTAACTGCGTGTAAGTACCATTATTGTAATTTGGTTCTTGTTTATCATTAAGATAACCTCCTAAATTAATCTGCATAGAGGTTGTCGAGGTTACATTAATATCCATATTAATACGGTAGTTATAACGATTATACTTAAATCCTTTATCATTACCGTTTTCTTCAAATGTTTTAAAGAGTCCATCTTGAGTAAACACTCCTAATGAAGCAAAATACTTAACTCTTTCCGAACCTCCTGATATATTAAAATTATGTTGTGTTTGTAAAGCTGATTTCTTAATCAACATATCTGTCCAATCAGTATTTGGATACACAAGAGGATCACTATTGGTACGGAATTTCTCAATTATATCAGAAGAAAAAGCTAGTTGATCCTCTGAGACACCATCATGTAGTTGAGCATTATTATAAGCATTTGCATAACCATAGCTATCTGCAAATTCCGGTACTCTTGAAGGCATTTGCCAAGCATAAGTAGTTGAAAAATTTACTTTTGCTTTTCCCGATGTACCACGTTTGGTTGTAACCAGAATAACACCATTTGCACCTCGTACACCAAATACGGCAGTAGCAGAAGCATCTTTCAATACTGTTATACTTTCGACTTCATTCGGATCTAATTGAAAGAAGGAACGTTCTACACCGTCCACCAACATCAAAGGCTGAGATAAGTCAGTACTTAAAGAACCGACACCACGCACATACAAAGTTGCATCATCGGCACCAGGCTGTCCACTAGATTGCACACTGGCCAAACCTGTGACCTTACCGGTCAAAGCATTAGCCATACTTGCAACTGGAGATTTTAATAGTTCTTCATTATTAATAGAAGAAAGAGCACCAGTCACAGTTACTTTCTTTTGAGAACCGTAAGCGATAATTTGTACCTCCTCAAGTTCCTGAACATTCTCATTCAATTTAATTTTCAGACTTCTTTCTCCTTTATAATGGATTTCTTTATTTTCATATCCAATATAAGAAACCATAATAGTAGCTCCTACCGGAACTTTCAGCTTAAAATTACCGTCTGTATCGGTAATTACTCCTGCACTCATGCCTTTTACTGTAACAGTTGCCCCAATCACAGGACCAAAATTATCAGTAACAGTACCAGTAACTTCAATTACCTTCTTTTGTTGTGCTATATCTTGGCCCGTCGAAAAGGAAATAGTTTCCATTTCCGTTGAAAAAGCCGCTTGCCCTACAGACAATGTGGCTGCCAATAGCCATATTCTACAAGGTATTTTCATAGAACTGACTCGTCTTTTCATACACTTTTAATTTTTTAGTAGTTAATAATAAATAAAGGTTAATAACAGAATACTTGTCATGTTAAATACTTAGATAGAATCTTACTATTTGATGGTAAGCGAATTGTTGAATGTCTTTTCATACGTAATAGATTTTATTGTTGTTTAACTTTTCGCTTCAAAGGACGCGTTTTATTTTAAATTATATCTGCTAGAATTTTCCTTTATAACTGCACAAATTGTATACGGACGATTTATATTATACCCGGACAATTTATATACATCGAACAACATCCGATATAACTACCTGATTATAAATACAATTACCAGTAAAAGCACATTTTTCCTCCAACTATAATTTAAGTGTTAAACGTAACCGGATAGACTAAGAAAAAATAAAAGGAACACCTTATTAAAGTTGTGCTCCTAGCTACAAATACTGTAATGTGATGAAGTATTTTCCTATGGTTGAAGCATGAAAAGTCGAGAAGTCATTCGCTCTTTTCCTTCCAATTCAATTCGGTCTTTGTATATTCTAACAATGCCGAATGAATTTTTATCCGGAGTTTCAATCATACCTTCTACAGTATTACATGGAATATGATCGAAGTATCCAAAAGCTCCCGAATGATGATGGCCAGAAAATATAGCTTTTACGCAATTATAGCGATTAATAACATCTAATATTTCCATATTATTTAATGCAGTAAATTGACTTCTGGGATATAACGGATGATGACAGAAAATCAATACGTTTCTATTTTTCTTTTCGCTTTTCTTCAAAAGGTTGTCCAGCCACTGCAATTGCCGGCTGCTTACGCCTCCATTCCACCTAGCGCCTTGAATTTCTTTATTTACTTTAATCTGATTCTGTATTCTCAAAAGTTCCTGCTCTTTTGCTGTTCCGACAACATTTGAATAAGCTGCTATTTCGTTTGTATTCAGAAATACAAACACCCAGTTCTTTTTCATAAATGAATAGTATTCTGAAGGCATTTTAAGCTTCTTATATAATACTTTATTATCTGTAATACCTTTATAATCATGATTTCCAGTAGTATGGAATATTTTTTTGTTTAAATGTTTCAGACATATTAATACTGAATCTAAATCTTTTTGATCTCTATCAATGATATCACCCAAATTAACTGTAAACTGTACCTTTTGATTATTAAAATAATCAATACTTTCATGTAATTTACCTAAAGAGTTTCGATAAAATCGAGTTTTTCCAGATTCACAGTCAGCATATTGTGTATCTGCAATCAAACCAAACACGATAAGCGGAGGACTACTTTGAGCAAAAATATTATTTAAGGAGAAGAATATACCTACTATAAATACGGCCCATGAAATATTAATGTTTTTCATTACTTAATTTTATTTGATGTTCATACTTAGTTTATCTCATTCAAATGCCTATTAAGTATTTTTCTATCCATTTATTAACCCATAAGCAAAGGTAGAAAAAAAGATACTGAAATGCAAAAAAAGAATTGAATATCATTTCATATACTAAATTTAATCAAATATAGAAATCTTGAATGTGCTGATTAATTCATCAAACTCTTCTTCTTAATATCGAAGATTAATAAAAGAATTTGCTTTAAAATTTAATATCTCTTATCTTTGCTATATCATAACACAAGTATGTATATACTAAATCATTATACAATGAAAACATTCATTCAATGCATAATCTTTGCTATTCTGACATTTACCAGTCCTTTTCTCGATGCTCAAGAGAAAATAATTGCATGTCCGAATGAATTACAACAAGAATGGGCAAATGCTGAAATAGGAGTTATCATTCACTTTGATATGCCGGTATTCCACCCCGACTATAATTGGCGACAATTTGGTACCCATCCTTCACCATCTACATTTAATCCTTCTTCCCTTGATACCGATCAATGGATACACACAGCCAAAAGCCTTGGAGCCAAATATGCAGTGTTAGTAGCCAAACATTGCAGCGGTTTTTCATTATGGCCAACAACGGCTCATGAATACAGTATAAAAAATTCACCTTACAAAAATGGAAAGGGAGACATTGTAGCCGAATTTGTCGCTTCTTGCCGAAAATACGGAATTAAACCAGGAATCTATGCCAGTACTACCGCTAATGGTTTTCTACATGTCGACAACCCTGGACTTGTCAAGAAAGGAAGTCCGGTCACCCAAGAAGAATATAACAAAATAGTAGAGACACAATTGACCGAACTTTGGAGTAATTACGGAAAACTGTTTGAAATATGGTTTGATGGCGGCGTACTCTCTCAGCAAAATGGAGGAGCTGATATATTGACACTTATTCAACGTTTACAGCCCAATTCCATTGCATTTCAAGGCCCTTATGGATATCCGAATTTAATCCGCTGGGTAGGTAATGAAGAAGGTAACTCTCCTTATCCCTGTTGGGCAACAGCCGATGCAACAACTTCCGCTGATGGCGTACAGAAGATAAAAGGCTTATACGGTAATCCACACGGAAACTACTGGTGTCCCGGAGAAGCTGATTTCACACTACGCCGTAATGACTCATTCCAAGGTGGTTGGTTTTGGCGCGCTAATGAAGATCATCTGATATTTTCTACTGATGAGCTTTTACTTAAATATGAAACCAGTGTAGGACGTAATACCAATATGCTGCTTGGTTTAGTAATAGATAAGAACGGCTTGGTTCCTGATGCTGATGTAAAAAGAGCGAAAGAATTCGGTGACATTATACGAAAAACATTTTCAAAACCTATCCGAAAAATATCAGGCAAAGGATACGAACTATCTATCCGGTTAAACAAAGAGACCAATATAAGCCGTATCGTATTGTCAGAAGATATAGCATTTGGAGAAAGAGTTCTGAAATATAAACTAAAAGGTCTGTGTAATGGAAAATGGATACAACTTTCTGAAGGAAGTTGTATCGGTCATAAACGGATTGAACATTTTCCAACTCACTCCTTATCTGTTGTAAAGTTGGAAATAGAAGAAGCTAAAGATAATCCGGTCATAAAGTCTTTCGCAATATATTAACACTAAAAAGAAAAGGAGAAACTTGACAACAATAAGTTTCTCCTTTTCTTTTTAGATATTTCTTTCAAAGATATCCAGTAAGTAAACCAAAATAATTTCTTATAATCCCAACTTTGCCGAAATCTCCAACATTCGTTGAATCGGCTTCACTGCCTTTTCTGCTACTTCAGGATCCACCGTAATTTCCGGCGATTCATTCTTCAGACACTCATACAGCTTCTCTAACGTATTCAACCGCATAAAGCTACACTCATTACATCCGCACGTACTATCATTAGGAGGAGCCGGAATAAACGTTGTCTGCGGACATTTCTTCTGCATCTCATGCAGAATGCCCGATTCGGTAGCTACGATATATGTGTTTTCGGGATGATTCACAGCGTACTTCAGCAATGCAGCCGTAGAACCTACCACGTCCGCCAGTTTCAGCACCGTACTCTTACATTCGGGATGTGCCAGTACCAATGCTTCCGGATGTTGTGCTTTCAGTTCCACGATCTTTTCAACCGAAAATTGTTCGTGTACATGGCAGGCTCCGTCCCAAAGAAGCATATTCCTGTTCGTAACTGAGTTGATATAATTTCCCAGATTCCGGTCCGGACCA
>ERZ827488.2434-NODE-2434-length-18082-cov-3.609142_pt1 | contig 18082 bp, 20 predicted proteins | sample MGYA00519771_ERZ827488 | MGnify/ENA primary metagenome ERZ827488 (study PRJEB31778, sample SAMEA3449323) | human gut metagenome | biome: human gut; feature: human-associated habitat; material: faeces | place: United Kingdom | collected 2010/2012 ... | reverse complement strand
CCGACGGTCAGGATATAATCCTCCCAGAAGGAAAGTCCTGCCACTAAAAAAGCGTTGAGGATCAGAGGTGTAATGGTATTTCCACTTAAAAAAATGATCGTGCGGTGAAAGAGGAACATCGCCTGTGAAAGGGCATGAATGCCATCCCCCTTTGCCTTGTAGGTTTCTGCTAAAAGCTGCTCTAACTTTGCAATATCCTCTTGGGTATGGTGTGCGGCTAATGCTTCCAGAGCCGGACATTCCAAAAAAGCGCGTACATCTAAAAGACTTTTTGCAGTCTGTGGATTCAGATAGCCACCATTATATTTCATAATAGCCATCAGTGTGTCGAGGTTGCCGTTTTGTGCATAGTCAGCCACCGTAACACCTTTTCGACTGACCACATCTAAAAAGCCAAGACGGGAAAGTTCACGGATCCCTTCGTGAACAATGGTTTTGCTGATGTTCATTTCATCTGCAAGTTCGCGTTCCGTAGGCAGTCGTTCCCCTGGTTTTAAGGCACCGGAGAGGATCATTCCTTCAATTTTTTGTATAAAAAGCTCCTTAATGGAAGGAGCGACGATTTCTCCAAATTTCATAAGACACCTCTTTTGTATTGACTGGTCAGACCAGGACCATACAAAAAATATAGCATGTACAAAATATTTTCGCAATAGAAAAAAGCTGAAAAAGTTAAGTTGAAAGAAAGTTGAACTAAGGAAAACGCACAACCTTCCGATAAATAAGATAACAACGATTTATTGAGAAGCCAGGGACGGTAGATAAAAAGAAGAGATTCTTTTTGTGTACCGTCCTTTTTTGTTTTAAGTGAAAGAGGAGGAAAAGAGATGGTCGTACAGTCGTATCGGAATGCGAAGCGAAAGATATTACAGAAAACGGGAAGAAGAGGTCAAGAGTCTGCAGCTTTGGGGAACCTCGAAAAACGGACAGGATGAGCTTCAGATGGGGAATACCCTAAAAGAAGGCGGCGTGGATGCAAAAGAGATTGCAGAAGCTAAAAACACGGTAAAGAGCAGCAGAAATATTCAAAAGCAGGAGGGCTCTGAACTGAAAAAGAGTATCCATCAGATCCAGGCAGAAGCGATCCAATACCTGTTAGACCTCTTTTTCGGGGATGGAAAAGGAAAACATACAGCGTTGGATATGCTTGGACAGACAAATGCGCAGGCATTTGGAGGAAGCTATCAGGAGATAAGCTATTATTCAGAAGAGGAGACAACTTCCTATCAGACCGAAGGAACGGTTAAAACCGCGGATGGCAGGGAAATGTCGTTTCAGATCAAAGTGGAAATGTCCCGCTCTTTTACTTCTTATATGGAAAAGAGAGTGGACTTTGGTGCAGCAAGGTTGTGCGATCCTTTAGTCATCAATTTAAACAGCTCCACCGCACAGGTGACAGATCAGAAATTCTATTTTGACTTAGATGCAGACGGAACGGCAGACCGGATATCCATGCTAAAGAGTGGAAGCGGATTTTTAGCACTCGATAAAAATGGAAACGGAAAGATCGATGACGGTTCCGAGCTGTTTGGCACGCAGAGCGGAGATGGATTTGCAGATTTAGAGGAATATGACATCGACAAAAACGGCTGGATCGACGAGGCCGATGAGATTTTTGATAAACTGCGTATCTGGATACGGGATGAAAATGGCAATGACAGGCTGATCAAATTAAAGGAAGCGGGAGTAGGTGCGATCTGCTTAAAAAACGCAGATACACAATTTTCCTTAAATTCCCGGTATTCTAACCGGACAAATGCCTATATCCGGAAAACAGGAATCTTTCTATATGAAAACGGTGGTGTCGGGACCGTACAGCATCTGGATCTGGCACAGTAACCGGAAGTCATGGCAATTCTAACTTGTATTTTTGCGGAAATGATACTATAATAAATGCATATTTATACAAGGAGGACTTATTATGAGAAACATGAGAAAGGCTGCAGCAGTTCTGTTGGCAACAGGAATGGTATTTGCATTGACAGCTTGCGGTGGAAACAAAAAAGTAGAGAATACAGTAAATTCCATTGATGACTTAGAGGGAAAGAGCATCGGTGTACAGCTTGGAACAACCGGCGATATTTATGCATCTGATTATGAAGGTGACAAGGCAGGCACTAAGATTGAGCGTTATAATAAAGGAACAGATGCTGTACAGGCATTAAAGCAGGGCAAGATTGACTGCGTCATCATTGATTCACAGCCGGCAGAGGCATTTGTAGAAAAGAACGACGATTTACAGATTTTAGACGAGCCGTTTGCAGACGAGGAGTATGCAATCTGTATTTCAAAAGACAAACCGGAGTTAACAAAAGAGTTTAACAAAGCATTAGCAGAGTTGAAAAAAGACGGAACACTGGATTCTATCGCAGATAACTATATCGGTGATGACACAAAGGGCAAAACCCCATACGAATCACCAAAAGACATTGAGTATCCAAATGGAAAACTGGTAATGGCAACTAATGCAACTTTTGAGCCATATGAGTACTATGATGGTGATAATATCGTAGGTATTGATGCAGATATCGCAAAAGCAATCTGTGACAAGCTCGGATATGAGTTACAGATCGAAGATATGGAATTTGACTCTATCATTGCAGCAGTACAGTCAGGAAAAGCAGATTTTGGTGCGGCAGGAATGACTGTAACAGAGGATCGTCTGAAAAACATTGACTTTACAGACAGCTATGCAAAAGCAAAACAGGTTATCATTACCAGAAAGTAGAGCAGAGGGCTGACAAGTGAGTGGTTTTAAGGAAAGCTTCTATCAGAATTTTATTGAAAAAGACAGATGGCAGTATCTGTTGACCGGTTTGGAGAACACATTACTGATCACCATATTTGCGGTTTTGATCGGAGTAGCCATCGGTTTTCTGGTAGCGATTATTCGTGCGAGCCATGATAAGAATGGTTCATTAAAAATATTGAATTTTATCTGCCGGGTGTATCTGACGGTAATCCGTGGAACACCAACCATGATACAGTTGATGATTACATACTACATTATTTTTGCTTCCGTGAATGTGAGCAAGATCTTTGTGGCAGTATGTGCATTCGGCATTAATTCCGGTGCCTATGTGGCGGAGATTGTGCGTTCCGGTATCATGTCCATTGATCAGGGACAGTTTGAGGCGGGACGAAGCCTTGGCTTTAACTATGTGCAGACCATGCGCCTGATCATTTTGCCGCAGGCATTTAAAAATGTCCTTCCGGCACTTGGAAATGAAATGATCGTGCTGTTAAAAGAGACATCCATCAGTGGATATGTAGGAACGATGGATCTGACCAAGGGTGGCGATATTATACGAAGTACCACCTATGAGGCATATCTGCCACTGTTTGGAGTTGCGGCAATTTACCTTGTGATCGTTATGCTGATGACAGCAGGTGTCAATAGACTCGAAAGGAAATTGAGAACAAATGAACGTTAATGAAAATGCGCTGATTCAGGTACAGGATTTAAAAAAATCTTTTGGTACGCAGGTGGTATTAGACGGGATCACAACAGAAATCGACCAGGGAGAAGTGGTAGCCATCATCGGACCATCCGGTTGTGGAAAATCTACCTTTTTACGCTCCTTAAATCTGTTAGAAGAACCGACATCAGGAACGATCCTGTTTGAAGGAACGGATATTACAGATAAGTCCGTGGATATCAACAAGATGCGTCAGAAAATCGGTATGGTATTTCAGCAGTTCAATCTGTTTCCGCATAAGACAGTAAAAGAGAATATCATGCTGGCTCCTGTGACACTGGGACTGATGAAAGAAGAGGAAGCTTCTGAGAAAGCAGAAGAACTCCTTGCCCGTGTGGGTCTTCCCGACAAAGCAGATGCTTACCCGGACAGCCTTTCCGGTGGACAGAAACAGCGTATCGCCATCACACGTGCCATGGCGATGAATCCGGATGTGATGCTGTTTGATGAGCCGACTTCTGCGCTGGATCCGGAGATGGTCGGAGAAGTACTGGAGATCATGAAAGAACTGGCACAGACAGGAATGACCATGGTAGTTGTTACCCATGAGATGGGATTCGCCAGAGAAGTGGCCACCAGAGTAATTTTCATCGATGAAGGAAAGATCCAGGAAGAGAATACACCGGATGAATTCTTTGCACACCCGAAGAATCCGAGACTGCAGGAGTTCTTATCAAAAGTATTGTAACAGAAAACAGGCAATGACCGGAAAAGGTCATTGCTTATTTTACTTACAGGAAATTACTTTCATGTAAAGAAAAAAACATTCCGCGAGGATACGCAAGGCACATTTTTGGTTCTCTATAGTTTGTACAAAAAAATAACAGATTCAGAACTGGATATTTATAAAACGACGAAAAATGGTAATTCATGTTAAAAGATTTGCATTTATATTGAAAATGCATAAACCCTGTGTTATACTTTTGGATAGTCTGATAAATATGTGAAAAAAAGTAATGAGAGAACAAAAGTAAAGTTCTCGTTTTCTGAGGGGGAAACAGAAAGATGTACAAAAAAGGCTCGAAGGGCTGGTTAAAACACTTTGATTTCATTTTGCTGGATATGATCTGTCTTCAGATCGCATTCCTGCTTGCCTATGTGATCCGTCATGACAGCGGCAGTCCCTACATAGTTCCACTATATCGGAACATGGCGATTTTTATGGAACTGCTGGATATCGTCGTGATGTTTTTCTATGAGACATTATCCAATGTTTTGAAACGGGGATATTTCAGGGAGTTTGCAGCGACGGTAAAGCATGTGCTCCTTGTGGAACTGTTCTCGGTGCTGTATCTGTTTACGATGCAGGAAGGTCAGGCGTACTCCAGAACCGCACTATATCTGACCGGTGTGATCTATGCGATTCTCACTTACATCGTCCGGATCATCTGGAAAAAAATTCTTCGAAGCAGGATGAGTGAAGGAAACCGTTCTCTGTTGGTCGTGACGACAAAAGATATGGCAGAGCAGGTTGTTCATAATATCCGGGAGAATAACTATGAACGCTTTGCTTTATCCGGTCTGGTAATTATCGATGATGATCTTTGCGGTACGAAAATCGCAGGCGTTCCGGTAGTAGCCAACGAAGAAAATGCAGCTGCTTATGTCTGCCGGGAGTGGATCGACGAGGTATTTGTCATTCCGGCAACCGATGTTCCCTATCCGTATGCTCTGATGGAACAGTTTACGGAAGCGGGTGTGACGGTACATCTGAACCTGGCGAAAGTCTCCGAGGCGATGGGCGGTAAAAAACAGCTGGTGGAAAAAGTCGGACCCTATACCGTACTGACAACCAGTATCAACTATGCATCCACAAAACAGTTGTTTATGAAACGAGCGATCGATATCGCCGGTGGTCTGTTTGGCTGTCTGCTGACTTTGCTGATCACTTTGTTCGTGGGTCCTGCTATTTACCTGAAGTCCCCGGGTCCGATCTTCTTTGCCCAGGAGCGTGTCGGTAAAAACGGTAAGAAATTCAAAATGTACAAATTCCGCAGCATGTATATGGATGCAGAAGAACGGAAAGCCGAGCTGATGAAACAGAACCGTGTCAGCGACGGCATGATGTTCAAGCTGGACTTTGACCCTCGTGTCATCGGTAATAAAATCCTGCCGGACGGAACGAAGAAAACCGGCATCGGTAACTTCATCCGCGTCACCAGCCTGGATGAATTTCCACAGTTCTTTAATGTACTGAAAGGTGATATGAGCATCGTAGGAACCCGTCCACCGACACTGGATGAGTGGAATAAATATGAACTCCATCACAGAGCGAGACTTGCGATCAAACCGGGAATTACAGGTATGTGGCAGGTTAGTGGCCGAAGTGAGATCACGGACTTTGAAGAAGTCGTGAAGCTGGATACCGAGTATATCAGCGAGTGGAACGTCGGAATGGATATCAAGATACTCTGGAAAACAGTTGTCTCGGTGCTCAAGCGGGATGGATCGATGTAAGAAGAAAGATGCAGTTTGTTCCGGAAAGAAAGAACAAACTGCATTAGAATGCAAGTAGATAAGTTATAAATATAACAACAAATGCGAAAGAAGATAAACATCACATATTCGTGGTGGGAGAGGATATATGGAAGAAAAACTCAGGGTGGCGATGTTCGGACAGAAACGCCTTTTGCGAGAAGGTGGAATCGAAATCGTTGTAAAAGTTTGTAGTGTGAGGAGAAAATTTTATGCAGCAGGTGGCAAATAAAGAAAACTTTAAAATTTGTTTAGTGGGCTCGTCAGGTGGTCATTTGACTCATTTATATATGTTAAAGCCTTTCTGGAAGGAGAAAAATCGCTTTTGGGTTACTTTCAATAAAGAGGACGCAAGAAGTCTTTTAAAGGGCGAGAAAATGTATCCTTGTCATTATCCTACCAATCGCAGCCTTAAAGCATTGATTAAAAATACTGCTATTGCGTGGAAAGTACTGCATAAGGAAAAACCGGACTTAATCATTTCTTCCGGTGCTGCGGTTGCAGTTCCGTTCTTTTACCTTGGCAAATTGATGGGAGCAAAGCTTATTTACATAGAAGTATTTGACCGCATTGACAAGCCAACCGTAACCGGTAGATTGGTATATCCGATTGTGGATAAGTTTATTGTGCAGTGGGAAGAGCAAAAGAAGGTTTATCCAAAGGCTATCAATTTAGGCAGTATCTTTTAGAGGGGAAAAAGATGATATTCGTAACAGTTGGAACACACGAGCAGCCGTTTAACAGGCTTGTGAAAACAGTAGATGAATTAAAAAGAGACGGAGTAATTACTGAAGACGTTATTATGCAAACTGGGTTCAGTACATACGAACCGAAGTATTGCCAGTGGAGCAAGCTGATCCCTTACGAACAGATGATAAAAAATGTTGAGGATGCACGCATTGTTATCACTCACGGAGGTCCTGCGAGCTTTATTATGCCTCTGCAAATCGGAAAAACACCGATTGTTGTGCCTCGTCAGCACCGGTTTGATGAACATGTGAATGATCACCAGGTGGAGTTTGCAAGAAATGTCGCTCAGAGAAAGGGAACCATTATCCCGGTTGAGGATATAAGCAAACTAGGAGAGGTTATCAAAAATTACGATGAGATTGTTGCTAAGATGGGGCATGGAATGAGCAGCAATAATGAGAAATTCTGTATTGAATTGGAAGAAATAGTAAGTGATTTACTGAGATAATATAAAAGAAAACGGTGGAGTATGATGAAACATGCTTTTTTAATTATTGCACATAATAATTGGTGGCAACTGAAAAAGTTAATAGAGTGCTTGGATAGCGATACACATGATATTTATGTACACGTAGATAAGAAAAGTAAAGATTTTGATGAATCCTACTTTAAAAATTCGGTAACAAAATCATCTTTAAAATTTTATCGTGAATTTGAAGTGTATTGGGGAGGATTTTCACAGGTACAAGTAGAAATGTTCCTTTTCAAACAAGCATACACTAACGGTTATGATTATTATCATATTATTTCCGGAGCTGATTTACCACTAAAAAACAATGAAGAAATTGATTCTTTTTTTGAGAAAAACAAGGGTAAGGAATTTATTCTTTATGATGAGGATGCATTAAAAGGAAATCCTGAAATAACCAGAAGAGCTAAATACTATCATTTTCTTCAAAACTATAGACGAAGATATGCAGAAAAATGGAAGAACAGTTTTTTCACGTTTTGCGAGAGAGTTTCTTTGGTTTTACAAATCGTTTTTGGTGTTAATAGAGTCAAAAATTTGGACTGGGAAATGAAATATGGTTCGCAATGGGTAAGTATTACTGATGAACTGGTTAAGGTTATTCTCGCAAATGAAGAAAAAATCACAAGCGTTTTTTCATATACAAATTGTGCGGATGAGTTATTTATCCAAACAATAGCATATAACTGCGGATTCACGGATCATATCTTTCAAACATCTGGCAAACAGGCGGCAAATCTTCGCTGCATTGATTGGAGCAGAGGACAAAACGGAAATCCATATACATACAGATTAAAAGACATAGATATGTTGATTCCGAAAATCGGGGGGGAGGCAGAGAAAATCTCAATTTATTTGCCAGAAAATTTTCAGAAACTGTTGATAAGGATGTGATAGATGAAACTTTGTCGAGGTTAAAAAACGGAAGGAATTAATATATGCCTGTAGGGTTGAAATTTCAAAGAAAGCATAGATTTTTAGGATATAAATTAAAATATATTTATTATTTCATTGCAAGAAGAGATATCCTTCAAAAAAAGAACTGTTATGGAAAAAGTAATTCTGACAAAATAATTTATATTGTTAAACCGGATTACCAGGATGGAGTGGAAGGGCTACTATCACTAATTCATAAACAGGTCATATACATAGATTACGCAAAGAAAAATGGATACATTCCATTCGTTGATTGGAAAAATTATAAAACGCAGTATTATGATGGAAAAAATAATGTTTGGAACTATTTTTTTAAGCAACCTTCCGACATTAAAGAAGAGGAAGTTTACAGTAGTAAAAATGTTTATCTGTCAGGGTGGACATTAAAAGATGTTAATCCTCTGGGACTGTTTGAATCGGAGATTTTTTTTAATAAAAATCTTGAAAAAATGAGTTATGAGCTCTTAAATAAAAATTTATATTTTAGTGATGAGGTTTTAACTCTTGTAGAAAAAGAAGCAAAGGCTCTTGATATAGATAATTGTATTGGTGTTTATGTCAGGGGAACAGATTATGTAAAATTGCGTCCTTCCGGTGAATATGTACAGCCAAATGTGAAGCAAGTGGAACAGCAAATTGAAAAGTTTATCGAACAATATCACGTTTCTGTTTTTTTAGTTACGGAAGATGGAAATATTTATGATGATTTAAGAAATAAGTTTGGAGAGTACATCAAAATCGTTTCATATGATTCATTTATCTATGATTATGATGGCAAAGACGTTCTGAGCAGGTCGAATGTCTTGGAAGATAACAAAAAACTTCGTGGACAGAAATACTTAGTAAAAATGATCCTGCTTTCCAGATGCAAATATTTAATTAGTTCCATAACGCAAGGATCTAAATTCAGCTATGCACTCAATGGTGGAAAATATGTTGACGAATATGTTTTTGATTTAGGTCTATATGATTAAGAAAGATTGTGGTGAATTTTATGCTATTCAGTGTTGTTGTCCCTGTATACAACGTAGAAAAATATTTAGATGAGTGTGTAAACTCTATAATAGAACAGTCAAAAGTAATTGATAATGATCTTGAAGTGCTTCTGGTCGATGATGGTTCTACAGATAACAGTGGTAGCATTTGTGATAGTTATGAAAATAAATATCCAGATTTAATTCGAGTTTTTCATAAAGAAAATCAAGGATTATTAGCGACCAGGCGATATGGTTTTAAGAGGGCCAGCGGAAAATATATTGTGAATTGTGATTCTGATGATTTATTAGAACCTGGTATGTTACTGAAATTAAAAAAAATAATAAATAAGTATACTGAGCCGGACGTTATATTATTTAATTACAACTATATGATGGGTGACTCTAAGAAAATTGCTTATAAAAATATTTTTTTTGTAGAACCAGATACAAGAGTAGATAAGAGCAGTGTTTTAGAGACTTTCTTGAAAGATCATAGTGTTGTAAGTTTGTGTACAAAAATATATAAAAGAAGTTGCATTGATGTTGATAAGGATTATTCATCGTTTTACAAAGTTTCAAATGGAGAAGATTCATTACAGAGCATTGAACTATATAATAAAGCAGAATCGTTTATTTATATAAATGATGCACTTTATGATTATCGTATTGGAAGCGGGATGACCCGCAGATTTGATAAAAATTATTATATTGGTTTTAAGACAGTTCTTGAGCAAATTAGGAACCAAAAGAACAGTTGGAAGATATGCGATTTTGAAAGATTGTTTGCAGTAAAAGTTATGCAGACGGTGGGACGTGCCATCACGCAGTCGCGATATGGTTTTTGGAAGTCATATCCACAACAAAAGGAGTATTTTACCAATATCCGCAATGATGAGTTGGTTGACGATGCATTAAGCTACTTAAAATCTATAAAAGGATATTTGCAAACGAATCATTATTATTTATTAACACTACTAAAATTCAGATTATATTTTCCTATATGTATGCTTTTGTACATAAAAAATACTTTGTGCCAAATTGGAAGAGGAAAGGGTAAATGAAGATCAAAAATAGCTCTAAAATAAACAAAATCAACCTCCTTTTTTCAATTTCATATGTATTATTTGTCTTTTCGCTATTCAATCGTGATGTGTCGAATATTGACGTTTTGTATCCATTGACGATACCGGCAAAGTATATAGCACTTGCTATATTGACAGCTGGAATAATGTTTAGAGTATATACTAAAAAGCAGATTCAAGTAGTGATAATTTTATTATGTGCAGATCTCTTGGTATTAATGAAATCTGGAGCATTAATATTTATTTTAATTAGCTTATTTGCCTTTTTTGCAAATAAATTAGATGACAAAGATATATTAAAAGTAGCATATTTTACATTGCTATTGTTCACTTTATGTGTCTTTATATTTTCAATTGTTGGAATTTACAATGACGAAATCACAAAAAGATGGATTGACAGTGCTACTCGACATTCTTTGGGTTTTTATCATAGTAACGTTTTACCATTGATATATAGCTATTTGGTTGGCTACGGGTTGTTAACCGGTATATTCAAAAAGAAACACTACATTATACTTTTAACTATAGATTTGGTAATTTATTACTTCTGTGGCTCAAGAAACTCGTTGTTTACGGCATTCTTATTAGTGTTAGGAAAATGGTTTATAGATTCAGTAATAGAAATTGGCAAATTTAAAAAAATAATTAATAGGCTGGTCGGTTTTGGGGCTAAGCTTATAGTTCCTCTTTTGGCTGTATTTTCCATTTTTATACCATTAATGTTGGATAAAGTTCCTGCTTTTAGAACGCTCGATTATATGCTTTCTTATAGATTTACGTATATTGCGAGTATGATTCAAAATATGGGGATCAGTTTAATTCCTAAAATGACAAATAAAACATATTTTGGAAATGAAATTGTGATAGATAATGGATATGCGTTTTTAATCATAAGGTATGGAGTTCTGATGATAATATTCCTAAGTATTCTTATCTATTGTGTGGCAAAAAAATATAAAAATAATACATTTGTCCTTTTTTTAATAATTGTAGTTGCATGTAGTAATCTGATAGATAATGATTTGATTGACTATAGTGTCCTGCCATACTTAATAATTTCTGAAAAATGTTTAATAGAAGGACTTAGAAGGAGAAGTGGATATGGAAGATCTCATAAGCGTAATAATGAGTACTTACAATGAATCAGTTTCCGAACTAAGAGAAAGCATTGAATCGGTTTTAAAACAAACATATTCCAATATTGAATTTATAATTGTGATTGATAATCCAAATAATGAAGAATTAAGTGAGTTTATTTATTCATTTGATGATTCTCGCATTCGTGTTATAAAAAATGATAGGAATATCGGTCTTGTTAATAGTTTAAATAAAGCTATCTGCCAATCAAAAGGAGAATATTTGGCAAGAATGGATGCAGATGATATTTGCGAAGCAAATAGACTGAAATTACAAAAAGATTATTTGGAAAAAAATAATCTCGATTTAGTCGGTGGAAGCGTTTGTTTAATTGATGAAAATGGAAATGATATTTCCAATTTACATTTTCCATGCAGGCAGTATTTAATTAAGCGATTTTTGAAATGGGGAAATTGTATTCCTCACCCAACTTGGTTGGTAAGAAAAGAAGTATATACAAAATTAAATGGGTATCGTGATGTCCCCAGATGTGAGGACTATGATTTTGTTTGCCGATCAGTGCAAAATCATTTTAAATTGGGAAATGTGAATGATTTTATTTTAAAATACAGAATCAGATCAGATAGCGTTTCAAACAGTAACAAGGTTGAACAGTATATTCTAAGAAGATTTATATCTGAAAATAGAAAAACAGGGGTTACGGAGCGAGAAATACGAGATTATTTAGATTCGGATTTATATCATCGTGAAATTGCAGAGTATGAAAAATTCCAGAAAATAAAAGAGAAAATTAAAACTTCTCCGAATATAGCTGATTTTGTTAAATTGTGCGAAAATGTCAATACATATTATTTGGGAATTGAAAAAGTATGTTTAAAGATAAGAAATTTGCTATAGCCTGATTTTAAAATAGATACGAGATTGGTGAACGTGGAGGACATAGATATGAAAATAGTGGTTACAGGAGCCAATGGGTACTTGGGTACTGGAATTGTAAAACAATTGTGTGATGATGGGAATGAAGTGATAGCTGTTTGTCATCATGATTCAGAAGAAATTGATAAACGTGCCAAGAATGTTAAGTGTGATATTTTTTCAGTAGAAAATCCTTTTTGTGAATTTGGAAGTCCGGATGTTTTGTTGCACCTGGCATGGAGAAATGGGTTTGTACATAATGATACTTCACATGTTATGGATTTGCCAAAGCATTTTGACTTTTTAGAAAAAATGGCAGCAAGCGGTGTGAAAAAAATTGCAGTGTTAGGATCTATGCATGAAGTAGGTTTTTTTGAGGGAAGTATAAAGGAAGATACACCAACTAATCCGGAAAGCTTATATGGTATATCAAAAGATGCATTACGCAATATGACAAAGCTGATTTGTAAAAATCATAATGTTATTTTCCAATGGCTCAGGGGATATTATATTGTCGGTAATACAGAGCATGGGTGCTCAATTTTTTCAAAGATAACTGCAGCTGAAAAAGAAGGGAAAAAACTGTTTCCATTTACGTCAGGACAAAATCAATGGGATTTCATTGACTATAATGAATTTTCGCAACAAGTATCGGCGGCAATTGAGCAAAATGAAGTTGTTGGTATTATAAATATATGTCATGGAAGACCTGAGAAGCTGGCTGACCGAGTAGAAAGATTTATCAGAGAAAATAATTATAATATTAAACTTGATTATGGTAAATTCCCGGATCGTCCATATGATAGCAAGGCTGTTTGGGGGGACGATGCAAAAATAAAAATTATCATGGAAAATAGAAAATCAAAATAAAGGGATTAGATATGTTATATAAAAAATTGCAAAAAATTTGGCATTATATAAAATGTGTTATTATTTGTAAGCAAGAGATCGGTTATGGTTCCAAAAGGAAGTTTAGAAAATTTGGAAAAAATTCTATAATTGCAAGGCCTTATTTACAGTTGTCAGGATGCCGAAATATTGAAATTGGGAATGGTACTACCATACTAAATAATAGCCGTCTTTCGGTTTATGGCAATGATAGTAATAAAGCCAATATAACAATTGGAAACAATTGTTATATTGGCTTTGGATTTTCAGCATTAGCTTCATCCAAAGCAAATATAACTATAGAAGATAATGTGTTATTTGCTTCAAATGTTATTGTGACAAATGAAAATCATGGTATGGATCCTGAGAGCACAGTGCCATACATGGATCAAGAATTAACGGCAAATGATGTGTTTATTGGTGAAGGCTCCTGGATAGGGGAAAAGGTTTGTATCCTGTCTGGTGTTTCTATTGGGAAGAAATGCATAATCGGAGCAGGATCAGTGGTCACAAAATCTATACCGAGTTATTCTATAGCAGCAGGCAATCCTGCAAAAGTGTTAAAAGTATATAATTTTGAGTCGAAAAGATGGGAAAAATATAATGAAGAAAATGGAGAAAAATAAAATTTATTTGCCATTGCAAGGAAGAATCGGAAATCAACTTTTTCAATATGCATTTGCAAGAAAACTACAATTAGAAATGCCTGATAATCCCACAATTATAATGGATGATTCTGACATTATCCGATGCAATTGGGAAAATTCCTTAATATATTATGATTTGCCGAATGTGGAATATATACATGAAAGCATTCTTGAAAAACGTTTTGTGATGTCAAAACAGTATTTTCTTAGAAAAATATACCGAGTTTTAACACGAAAAAAAAATTATATGGAAAAGTTTAGGATGGAAAACAAATTAAATCCTTTTTTTAATAAATCAGGACTTTTCTTCTGTGAAAATGGGTATATGGAACAGCATTTAAATATAAAAAAGCCGATTTACATTGAGGGATATTTCCAGTCACAAAAATATTTCAATGAAATTAAATCAGATTTGTTGACTTTGTTTGATGGGACACAATTTCCTGATTATGATAAGTATCCGGGACTTCACAAATTGCGTGAGCGAAACAGTGTTTGTATAAGCGTAAAGGTTGAGCATAATGTTGGAAGTTCCATGTACGATGTGTGTTCAATGAAATATTGGGAAGAAGCCATTCAATATATAATAAAAAATGTTGACAATCCGTTGTTCTTTATTTGCTCGGATAATGTAGATTATGTATTGGAGCATTTGATTGACGCTTCAAAATACGACTATGTAGTTCAGGATAAAAGCAAACCGGTCTATGTGTCGCTTGCAGCAATGAGTGAATGTAAGAATTTTATTATAGGAAATACTACATTTGGTTGGTGGGCACAGTATTTATCTAAAACGGATAACAAAATTGTTGTAGCTCCTTCCAAATGGATGTCGGTTGATATGCCAATTGATTTATATGAAGATGGCTGGCATTTAATTGAAGTATAGAGAATGTGAGGAATGTTTATGACAAAAAGCATTGGAATATTATATATATGTACAGGACCATATGTTTTATTTTGGAAGGACTTCTATGAGTCATTTGAAAAGAATTTTTTACCCAGTTATGAGAAAAGATATTATGTCTTTACAGATGCCGAGGAAATCTTTGCTGAGAACAATCTAAATGTAAAAAAAATAGCGATTGAGCCAATGCCTTGGCCGCTTATTACGCTTTTTAGATTTTCAACATTTTTGAAGATAGAAGATGAGCTGAATAAATGTGATTATCTCATGTTTTCGAATGCAAATATGATTTGTAATGAGATTATCACACCGGAAGAATTTTTGCCAAGAGAAAATGAAGTGCTATCTGTGACTGCACACCCAGGATACTATGGAAAAAATAAAATAGAATTTCCTTATGAGAGAAGAAAAATTTCTTCGGCATATATACCGTGGAACTGCGGAGAAAATTATGTGATTGGTGCGATGTTCTGTGGTACAAGTGATGCTTTTATTAAGATGTCAAAAACGCTCAAATATAATATTGAGGAAGATTTAAAAAAGAATATTATTGCAAAATGGCATGATGAATCACAGCTAAATAGATATATCGTTAATAAACCGGGAGTTCGTATCTTAGAGCCAATGTATTGCTATCCTTGTGGCATGGAAGTTTCATATCCTAAGAAAATATATGCTGTAAGTAAACAAGCAAAATTTGATGTTAAGTCTTTTAAAGGTCAGTATGCTAAGAGACAAAGTAGTGTAAGAAAATCTTTGGGCGTCTTGAAAAGAAAGCTGTTATTGAAAGAAAGATTTATGTATTTGATAGACGTTATCTCAGGAGCTCATATTGAGGAAATAAGTGATGAAGAATAAAAGAGCTACTTTAATAAATATATTTGCTGCACTTATTACACTCGGGGTCCAAATGTTTATTAGTTTTTGGTTATCCCCTTTTGTTGTAGGAAAATTAGGCGAAGAGGCATATGGATTTATAAATTTAGCTAACAATTTTGTTTCGTACGCCAGCCTTGTTTCCGTTGCGATTAATTCGATGGCTTGCAGATATATATCTGTAGAATATAATTCAGGCAATAAAGAAAAGGCAAAGTCGTATTTTTGTTCCGTCTTTATCGCAAATTGCTTTTTGTACGGGCTAATATTGATTATTTCCATTTTGTTTGTTTGGAAATTGGAATACATTGTGAATATCACAGCTGCTTTGATGTTCCAAGTTAAACTGACATTTTTACTGAGTTTTGTAAATATGGGAACATCTTTAATAGGCACGGTTTATACAGCTGCAGCATTTACAACAGGAGAAATGCACTATAATTCGATTGTGCAAATAGTATCGAATGTAATTAAAAGTATACTAATATTAACTCTTTTTTCTTTTTTGCCAGCAAAGGTTTATTATTTGAGCTTAGCAACTCTTATTGCTGGCATTGTAACTCTTTGGGGAAATTACAAAGTTAGCAAAAAATTGTTTGTTGATTTTGATATAGATAAAAATTATTTTGATTTCGGTAAACTAAAAGTATTGTTGAAGTCGGGATTTTGGGTATTGATATCTAATATAAGCAATTTGTTACTAAATGGATTGGATCTTTTATTTAGCAACTGGTTCATCAGCAGTGCTATAATGGGGCGTCTTTCTTTGGCTAAGCAAATCCCTTTGGCGTTAAGTAATGCCTTAGGTGTGTTTTCAAATATTTTCTCTTCAGCCTTAACGAAAGTTTTTGCGTCAGATGGCAACAACAAACTTATTTATGAAGCCAATAGTCAGCTGAAAATATTGACAATGTTTTTCACGGTTCCATATGCTGGTATTATTGTGTTTGGATATGATTTTTTAAAGCTATGGTTGAGTGATACAAGCTATACAAGAACACAGTTCGTGGAAATATATATCCTCATGATATTAGTACTTTTGGATATCATTATCAGCACGTATATGTATAGCATTCATTCTATATTTATTGCCATTGATAAAGTTAGGATATATTCGGTTGTACTGCTCGTTTCAAGTATAATCAGTATAGCAACTACCTTGGTACTTCTGAAATGTACTGGATTAGGTGTTTATGTTATAGCAGGAACGAGTACTGTAATTTTAGGGTTTACGCATGGAGTTATTGTTCCGGCGTGTGCAGCAAAATTACTGCATCGACCTATATGGACGTTTTGGAAAACAGAATTTAGATCCTGGGCATCCTTAGCCGTTATATGTGTTGTTTTCTCTGTAGTGAAAAATTTCATGGACTTCCCAAATTGGATCAGCTTTTTCATCAACATAATGATAGCAGGTTTGATTGGATATATATTGGAATCTATTCTCGTTTTTAGCAAACAGGAGAAAAAAGAGATAATCAGCATTATAAACCTCAAATTGATAAGAAAGTAGGAGAGAAAACTTTTGTTGAAATATAATAATAAAGATAAAATGATTTTTTATTCCTTTTGGATGACTATTCTAATAGTTGTCTATCACTTAGCTCCTCATTTAATTGAATTGTCAGATTTTTATAGGGGGGGTACCTAAGACCGTTTTTTGAAACATTTGGGCCAATTGCGTTAAATTATTTTTTTGCTGTTTCTGCATATAAGTTTTATGTATCTGAAAAATCTTGTGGAGATAAATTAAAAAAACGATTAACGACACTTATTGTTCCCTATATGGCTTGGAATACGATTTATATCAGTCTTTATATTTTGCAAAATGGATTGCCTAATATTAGAACGATTATTTTAGGATATACATTGACACCTTTTGATGGACCGTTATGGTATATTTTTGTTTTATATATATTTATGGCAATTTCCTCAATTTGTATGAGTTGGTGGCCTCGGCTATCAAAAAAACTTGAATGGTTAATTATCATATTGACATTTGTTGCAGCGGTACTTCACCATGCTGTGATTTATTCATTGATCAGCTTTCCGTATGACTGGTGGATTGAAAGAACATTAAGAATGGCACCGCCATTCTTATATGGTGTATATTGCTCAAAGCATAAATCAATTGAGTTTGGTAGGCATGGTGCAGCTATACCAGGAATCATATCGATGATATGTTTATTGAGTTCAACAATTTTAGGCGATAATGTTATTACAACATTATTGTTATATTTATGCACATTGTCATTATGGAATGTTCTCCCGGATTTTACATTGAAGGCTGATTCGATAATTAAAAATGATATGTTTATCGTATATTCAATACATGAGGGAATAATTATAGTAATGCTTGCTATGCTTAATAAGGGAAATATTCATTTTGGGAAATACAGTAGCTTGATTTTCATGATACTTCTCGAAACAGTACTGATTGTTACAATAGGATTTGGCTTAAATTTGATTATTAGAAGATTACCTGCGGTAGTTAATATCATATTTACAGGGGGAAGAAATGAATATCACAGCCTGCAAATAAAAAGTCAAGGCTAAAATGAAAGAACTTTGAAAATTTTATAC